>OBAD01000281.1_pt1 | contig 15054 bp, 11 predicted proteins | sample 1494861 | NCBI WGS metagenome assembly OBAD01 (sample SAMEA3360681, study PRJEB22359) | human gut metagenome | biome: ENVO:urban biome; feature: ENVO:human-associated habitat; material: ENVO:feces | place: Bangladesh | collected 2011
AATGGCACGTTGAAATCAACGCGTACGATTGCCTTGTGACCGGCAAAGTTAAAATCTTCAATTTTCATTTTACCTAAATTTTATTTAGTTTATGTACTAATTTATTGTTCTAAACCTTTCTGCTGGTTTCAAAAACCGAAGGCAAAGATACAAATTATATTTGAATCAGCAAAATATAGTAGCGGTTTTTATGATTTTTAGTAGATGAAATCGCCTGTTTGCTATATCGGGTTTGCAAAATTCGTGTTTTGCGCTTTCTTCTGCTAGATTTGTTAAACAAAATGGAGAGAAATGAAATATATTCTTAACAAATTACTTTTTTTTTGGATTTCTCGATAATAAATAGTACCTTTGTGCGCAGTTAAAACGTTATTACATATAAATGAGATAAAATGGCGAAAGATAAGATTGCTTTTGTGTGCAGCAATTGTGGACAGGAAAGTGCCAAATGGATGGGCAAATGTCCTAGCTGCGGACAATGGAATACATTTAAGGAGATTCGTATTGCTGCCGATTCCGGATCGCAGGCTGCGAAGAATGCCGGAATGACCATGCGTCATGGTGGGGCTGCCACGATGTTTGGCGGGCAGCACAGAGAGCATGATGCTGCGCCGATGAAGCTTCGCGATATTTCTGCGATTGATGAACCGCGCATCGATATGAGGGACGAGGAACTGAACCGTGTGCTGGGTGGCGGAATGGTTCCCGGCAGCATCACGCTCCTGGGCGGTGAACCGGGAATCGGTAAGAGTACGCTCACCTTGCAGACTATTCTGAACATGACTGACCGCCGCATCCTGTATGTGAGCGGAGAGGAGAGTGCCCATCAAATCAAACTCCGTGCCGACCGGTTGGCTAAAGGACAGGCGATACTCAGAGAAGGTTCTTCTGCTGACACACTGAAAACGGCTTCTCTTTCATCAGAAGGAGCCTTTGATCATATTACGGTTCTCTGCGAAACACAGTTGGAGAAAATCTTTAGCCATATTCAGGAAGTAGCTCCCCAGCTGATAGTTATAGATTCTATCCAAACCATTGCTACGGAAGAAGTAGACAGTTCGCCAGGTTCTGTTTCCCAAGTTCGCGAGTGTGCAGCCTCCCTGCTCCGTTTTGCCAAGACGAGTGGCATTCCGGTTATTCTGATAGGACATATTAATAAGGAGGGAACGCTTGCCGGACCAAAGATTCTGGAGCACATCGTAGATACGGTGATTCAGTTTGAGGGCGACCAGCATTATATGTACCGCATCCTGCGAAGCATCAAAAACCGATTTGGAAGTACTTCTGAGTTGGGAATCTATGAGATGATGCAAGGCGGACTCCGACAGGTGAGCAATCCTTCAGAGTTGCTTCTTACCGAAGATCATGACGGACTTTCGGGTGTAGCTATCAGCGCAGCCATCGAGGGTGTTCGTCCGTTCCTGGTAGAGACGCAGGCTCTGGTTTCAACAGCAGCCTATGGAACTCCGCAGCGTTCGGCAACGGGTTTTGACCAGCGCCGTTTGAACATGCTTCTGGCGGTTCTGGAGAAACGTGTGGGGTTCAAGCTGATGCAGAAAGACGTGTTCTTGAATATTGCCGGAGGATTGAGAGTAACCGATCCAGCCATGGACTTGAGTGTGTTGGCAGCCGTATTGAGCAGTAATGTTGACACGCCTATCGAGCAAGGCTGGTGTATGGCGGGCGAGGTAGGTCTGAGCGGTGAAGTCCGTCCGGTGAGCCGTATCGAGCAGCGTATTGCTGAGGCTGAGAAACTGGGATTCCAGCACATCATCATCCCGAAATACAACAATCATGGTTTCGACCATAAGAAATATAAGATAGAAATTCATCCCGTAAGAAAGGTGGAAGAAGCATTCCGCTGTCTGTTCGGGTGAAGTAAAAAGTAATCATACAGTTCAAAGTTCATAATTTAAAGTTCAAAATAAAATGAAGGATTCAGTAATCATTGTGAGCGGCGGCATGGATAGCATCACGCTGCTCTACGATAAGAAAGACGAGATTGCACTCGGCATTAGTTTTAACTATGGAAGTAATCATAACGAGCGTGAAATTCCCTTCGCCAAGATGCATTGTGAGCGTTTGGGAATCAAGCATATTACGATAGATTTGGGTTTCATGCATCAGTATTTCAAAAGTTCTCTTCTTGAAGGTGCCGATGCGATTCCTGAAGGTCATTATGCTGCTGATAATATGAAGAGTACGGTGGTTCCTTTCCGTAATGGAATCATGCTGAGCATTGCCATCGGCATTGCTGAGAGTAACAACCTGAAGAAAGTTTTCATTGCTAACCATGGTGGCGACCATACGATTTATCCAGACTGCCGTCCGGAGTTTATCAAGGCGATTGATGAGGCTGCTGAAGCAGGAACGTTCGTCGATGTACGCGTGGTGGCTCCTTATACGAATATTACCAAAGGGCAGATTGCTGAGATAGGTAAGAAGTTGGGCATTGACTATGCTGAAACCTGGAGCTGCTATAAGGGCGGTGAGAAGCATTGTGGCAAATGCGGAACCTGCGTAGAGCGCAAGGAGGCTTTGGCCGAGGCGGGTATTGAGGATACTACTGAGTATGAAGAATAAGGTTGAAGATGAGCCAGGCGTTCTTCGTTCCCTATATATAATAAGGTATAATCAGAATAAATATAATTAAAGAAAATGAAAACAACGATTTTATCTGCGGCTTTGATGCTTGCATCAACTGTTGCGATGGCTCAGAAGAGCAACTTTCAGTTGAAGGTGGATTTGAAGAATTTCAATTCCGATTCTGTACTTGTTTACAAGGGCAGAAATGTTAAGATGGATACGGTTTTGGTGAAGAATGGCAAGTTTACCTATTCTGCAAACCTTGATAAGGCTGCCGGATACGTTTTCCTCTCACCTGAAACTTATCGTGGCGCAGGTCAGTTTATGTTCAATCTGCCTTGTGTTCCTGGCGAGAAGGCTGAAGTTAAGGGCGATGCAAAGACCCGCTTTGATATTTCGGGTTCTAAGTTCTATCAGCAGTATCATGAAGTAGATGTCCTGCTGGAGAATGCTAATAAGGAGTTGAGAGATTATGAAGCTTCTCTGAACCAGAGAATCAAGAATGGTGAGACCCAGCAGACCATCATGGCTGAATATGAGCAGAAGGCTCCTGCCCTGCAAAAGGCAAAGGACGATAAGATTTTCGATTTTGTAAAACAGCATCCTGATTATGAGGCCTGTGCTACTATCTTCGAGCAGTTTGATGATGTTGCAAAGATGGAGAAACTGCTGGGCTTACTCTCTGAGAATGTGAAGAACGGCAGAATGAAGGCTTTCTACCAGCCAATGATTGATATGGCTAAGAAGCGTGCTGAGGCTGAGGAGAAGGCTAAGAAGGTGCAGGCTGCCGGTGTTGAGGCTCCTGACTTTACGCTGAAGGATATTAAGGGAAATGATTTCAAGCTTTCCAGCCTTCGCGGTAAGATTGTAGTTCTCGATTTCTGGGGTTCATGGTGCGGATGGTGCATCAAGGGAATGCCTAAGATGAAGGAGTATTACGAGAAGTACAAGGGCAAGTTTGAAATTCTTGGTGTAGATTGTAATGATACAGAGGCTAAGTGGAAGGCTGCTGTTGAGAAGCATCAGTTGCCATGGATTCATGTTTACAATCCAAAGGACAGTAAGGTTCTCAGTGACTATGCTGTTCAGGGTTTCCCTACTAAGATTGTGATTGATGCTAACGGTAAGATTATCAAGACCATCGTTGGTGAGGATCCTGCTTTCTATACTTTGCTTGATGAAGTATTGGGCAAGTAATGTTTTTAACGTCAAACAATGTCGCCCTGTAAGTGCAAAATTATATTTGCTCTTACAGGGCGATTTTTTGTTTGTATTTTTATTTCTTTTTCTTCTTCAATTCAAGTTTCGGAATCTTGATTTTCTGTCCGGCCTTTACGGTGCCTGTACCATTCAGGGCTTCAACGTAGCATTCCATGCCGGAACCTAAATAGCGGTTACTGATCTGTTCGAGGGTCTGACCGGCGCCAACAGTAACAGTCTGGGCAACTCCTACGATGCGGTAAGCTCCAGTGCGTACACGTACGTCCTTGTCGTAATGGGCTGAAGATTCAGTTTTTGAAGCAACCTTTTCTTCTTCCTTTGCTGCTGCTTTTGCTTTAGCTTTTGCCTCATCCTGCTTTGCGTTTTCAGCCTTGTCGCTTGCTTCATCAGATTGTTCCGCCAGTTTGACAGCTTCTGCAGTTTTAGCCATACGTATGCTGTCTTCAATCGCTTTCTGACGAAGCTTCTGCTCCTGAGAGAGTGGGGCGGCAACTGCGTTAGCTGGGGCTTTCTTGGCAGGAGCCTGATGATACTGGCTTAGCTGCATGGCTAGATGATCACGCTGGGCAGTCATCTGACCATAGTTGAAAGCAAACCATCCCATTCCGCCTATCAAAGCTACTACGATGAGACAGACTGCAACGACCAGATAGCGAGGAATAACAATATGATGAGAATTGGAAGTTTCTTCATCCTCTTCTTCTGTTTCGTTTGTTGCAGGAACTGCAGGTTCAACAGTTGCTTTCAAGGCTTGCTGCTGTTTGGCTAACTCCAGTCTTTCCTGTTCCAGTTTCTCTTGCTTCAGCCTTTCCTGTTCCAGTTTCTCTTGTTCAAGCTTCTCCTGTTCCAGTTTCTCCTGTTTCAGTCTTTCCTGTTCCAGTTTCTCCTGTTCCAGCCTTTCCTGTTCCAGTCTTTCCTGCTCTTGCTTTTCTTTTTCAAGCTTTTCTTTCTGTATTCTTTCCTGCTCCAGTTTGGCTTGTTTTAATTTTTCCAGTTTAGCTTGTTCAAGAGCAATTTGCTTAGACAGCTCGTCTTCCTCTTCCTTTTCTTTTTGCTTCTCCTTCTCAGATTCGATTACGACAACATCCGGGTTGGGTGTTGCAGCTTCTTCTTCGTCCAGGAAATCAATCACTTCTGAAGGAGCATCTTCTGTCTGTGCTTCTCCAAACTTCTCATCGATTTCATCGAAATCTACACCGTCATTTACCACCACCGTTTCAAATTGGGCGAATGGCTTGTTCACGATTTCTTTCAGAATGTTGTCGGGTGTGAAGGTGAGCTTGTCTCTGCCTTCAATGGTGAAGCGCTCGCCCGTGTTTACATTGATGCTCTCACGATCTTTTGTGGCCTGTACCTTAAAAGTGCCCAGCCATTTTATCTTCACCTGCTTGTCGGCTTCGAGTCCCTGGTTGCACACATCAAACATCTTCCGGATGAAGAGTTCTGCTTCCACCTGGCTCAGCCCGCTTTTGTCAGCAAGCAGTTTTCCGAGTGTATTTAAACTGAATTTGCTCATTGCTCATCCCCTCCATTCTTTAGTTTTTCCTTGACCGAAGCAACCGGTCGGAAACCCAACACCAACTTAGGCGGCACCAGCTGGCGCTTCTTGGTAGTAGGATTAACCACCACTCGCTCCATGCGCTTCTTCACTTCGAAGGTGCCAAAATTGGGGATAGAGACAGCTTCTCCATCCTCAAACTCGGCAATCATAGCGTCTATCGCCTTGCGCACCAACTTCTGGGTGTCTTCCTGCGAATAGCCGGTTTGCTGAGCCAGTTCTGCGATGTATTCCTTGTTGTTCATATTTTATTTAATATGTAGTCAAAATTTCTAAAACTCCAGGCAAGGGGGAGAGAATGATTATTTCACCACCTTGCCATAGAGGTCAAACTCCTCGCTTGCAGTAATTTCTACCTGGTAGAAACAGCCCACACGCAGACGCTTCTCATCAGCACGTATCAGAACCTCAGGGTCTACTTCTGGAGAGCAGAATTCTGTTCGTCCGATGTAGTAATCGCCTTCCTTGCGGTCGATGATAACGGTCATGATTTTGCCCACTTTGTCAGCCTCAATCTCAGAGCTGATGTCTTGCTGCAGAATCATCAGTTCGTCCAGTCGGCGCTGCTTTACTTCGGCAGGCACATTGTCTTCGTAGTGGGTAGCGCTGTAGGTTCCTTCTTCCTCAGAGTAGGCAAAGGCGCCCATGCGTTCAAATCTCTGTTCGCGTACGAAGTCGAGGAGTTCGTGGAAATCCTCATCTGTCTCGCCTGGGAATCCGACCATCAGCGTAGTGCGGATGTGAATGCCTGGCACGCGTTCGCGGATAGCCTTCAGCAGATTGATGGTTTCCTGCTTCGTTACGTGGCGATGCATGCTGGTGAGCATGTGGTCGCTGATGTGCTGGAGGGCAATGTCGAGATATTTGCATACGTTTGGCTTCTCGCGCATCACGTCCAGAAGATCCATCGGGAACTGGTTCGGATAAGCGTAATGCAGGCGAATCCATTTTACGCCCGGAATATCAGCCATCTCGCTGATGAGTTCGGTAATATGATGCTTGCCGTCAATATCTACACCATAGTAGGTGAGTTCCTGAGCGATAATCTGAAACTCCTTTACGCCTTCAGCTACCAGTTCGCGCACCTCCTGCAGAATCTCTTCCTTTGGTCGGGAAACGTGCTTGCCGGTGATGATAGGAATGGCGCAGTAGGCACAGTGGCGGTTGCAGCCCTCGGCTATCTTGATGTAGGCATAATGGCGCGGAGTGGTGAGATGGCGCTGGCCGTTGCAGGATGAAACTTCCGCCTTGCCGAGTTCCTGCAGAAGCTGTTTGTAGTTGAATTTGCCGTAGAATTTATCCACTTCAGGCATTTCTTCTTCCAGTTCCTTCTGGTAGCGCTGTGAGAGACAGCCCATTACGTAGAGCTTTCTGAGTCGGCCTTCTTCCTTAGCCTGGATAAACTCCAGGATGGTGTCGATGCTTTCCTGCTTTGCATCCTCGATGAAACCGCATGTGTTGATAACGGCAATCTCGCCCTGAGGGCGCTTTGAATCGTGAACACAATGGTAGCCGTTTGCCTCAAACTGCTTCATCAGCAACTCGCTGTCTACGAGGTTCTTCGAGCAGCCCAGGGTTATAATATCTATCTGATTTTTCTTCATTTTCTAATTTTTAAAGAGCGAGTCTACGAATTCTGTCTTGTTGAAGAGCTGCAGATCTTCCATTCCTTCGCCCAGTCCGATGTATTTTACAGGCACCTTGAGCTGGTCGCTGATGCCGATGACAACGCCGCCCTTAGCGGTTCCGTCGAGCTTGGTGATGGCGAGCGAAGAGATGTTGGTTACGGCAGAGAACTGCTTAGCCTGTTCGAATGCATTCTGTCCGGTACTTCCGTCGAGCACGAGCATTACCTCGTCTGGTGCTTCTGGCATTACCTTCTTCATCACTTCCTTTATTTTCTTGAGCTCATTCATCAGGTTCACCTTGTTGTGCAGTCGTCCTGCCGTATCGATGAGCACCACGTCGGCGCCGTTTGCCTTGGCGCTCTGCAGGGTGTCGAAAGCCACGCTTGCCGGGTCGCTTCCCATCTGCTGTTTCACTACAGGCACACCCACGCGCTCGCCCCAGATGCAAATCTGCTCTACGGCAGCAGCACGGAAGGTGTCGGCAGCTCCCAGAACAACCTTCTTGCCAGCTTTCTTAAACTGGTAAGCCAGCTTGCCGATGGTGGTTGTCTTGCCCACGCCGTTTACGCCTACTACGAGGATAACGTAAGGGTTATGGTCGGCAGGGAGATCCCAGTCTGCCAGGTCATCGCTGTGATTCTCTGAGAGGAGATTGGCGATTTCTTCGCGCAGAATGCGGTTGAGTTCGTTGGTTGAAACATATTTATCGCGAGCCACACGTTCTTCGATGCGGCGGATAATCTTGACAGTGGTTTCTACACCTACATCTGAGGTGATGAGTACCTCTTCGAGATCGTCGAGCACATCATCGTCGACGGTAGACTTTCCGGCAACGGCGCGCGCCAGTTTGCCGAACACACTCTCCTTGGTTTTTTCAAGACCCTTATCGAGAGTTTCCTTCTTTTTGTTGCTGAATAATCCGAATAATCCCATAATCTTGTTTTTTATCTTCTGCAAAGATACTCATTTTTTTTTATTTTATGGCTTTTTCACTTGCTTTTTCTCCCTTTTCAAGAAAAAAAGTAAAGATTTAGAGGCTTTGATGTCATGATAGAAGGGTTTTTACCGATATTGTGGGGTTAATCAGGTTTAATAAATAATGTTGTCTGCTGCAAAAAACAAATTGCCCTGCAAAGGACAAAAGCGGTTCTGCTTCTGACTCTTGCAGGGCGTTCTGTTTATTTCTTCATCATTTCCTTTACGGCTCTTTCGAGCTGAGTATCATGGCCGTTGATGAAATCTTCCGGACTGTTGTAAACCTCGATGTCCGGGTTCAGCTGGGTATTCTCGCCAAACACACCACGCATGTCACGGCAGCCTACCTGAGGAATACCGAATACCAGCGTGTTGTCCATCAGTGTTTCCCACCATACGGCTGTCATGGTTCCAGCTACCGGAGCACCAATCAGCTTGCCGATTCCGAGTTCCTTGTAAACCCATGGGAAACCGTGACCGTTGCTGTAGTCGTTCTCGCAGATCATGACGCAAGATGGCTTCACCCATTTGTTGAACGGATCGCGGCCAACTACCTTACCGTGAGGCACAAACTCCTGATACTGCTTGCCGTTGAGCAGGGTGCATAAATCATCGTGCAACCAGCCACCGCCATTATGTCGTTCGTCTACGATTACAGCGTCTCGGTTGCGGTTCTTGTCGCTCAGCAGTTCGCTGTAAACGGTGCGGAAACTCTCCGAATTCATCGCCTTAACGTGAACATAAGCGATGCGTCCGCCCGAAATGCTGTCAACGAAAGCGCGGTTGCGGTCTACCCATCGCTTGTAGAGCAGGTTGTTGAGTTTGCCCTGAGAGATAGCCTTCACCGTAACCTCCATCTTCTTGCCCTTGGCGTTTCTGATGCCGAGTCGTACATTCTTGCCAACCTTTCCGTCGAGCAATGGGAAGTAGTCCATTCCGGCTTTAATCTCCTCGCCGTCGATGCTCTCGATGATGCTGCCGGCTGTTACACCTGTATTCTTCACATCGAAAGGACCACGTTTGATAATCTCCTGAATCTTCAGGCCGTCGCCCTGATACTGAGGGTCGAAGAATACACCCAGGTTGGCTGTGGTGAGCGCGCTGTTCGGAGCGTAGTAGCGGGCTCCTGTATGCGAAGCGTTCAACTCGCCGAGCATTTCGCTCAACATCTCCTGGAAGTCGAAATTGTTGTTGATGTAAGGCAGGAACTTCTCGTAGGTCTTGCGGTAGCCTTCCCAGTCAACACCATGAATCTTAGGGTCGTAGAACTTGTCTTTCACCTGTCGCCATACGTGGTCGAAGAGATACTGGCGCTCCTCGGCTGGCTTATAGTTGAAGTTAGCCTCGAAGCTGATGTTCTTGGTGCTGAATCCGCTCAGATCCACCTTCTTGATGCTGCTTCCGTTGCAGATAAAGAGGTTCTTCACATCCTTGTCGGTCTGCAGGTTGCCTTGGCCTACGCCCTTCATCACGAGCTTGGTAGAGCCGTCCTTCAGGTCGTGCTGCCAGAGATCGTAACCATCCTCGAAGGCTGCCTGATAGTAGAGCTTGTCGCCGTCTTTAGAGAGAACAGCATCACCCATGTGCGAAGAGTTTGCGGTGAGGCGTACGATTCTGTCGCGGCAGTTTTCGATGTCAAGTTCCAGTGGCTTTACCTTTTCCACCTCTATCTTTCCGGTCTTCTTCTGCTTTTCGTCAGCTTTCTTTTTAGCTTCTTCCTTCTTTTCGTCTTCCTTCTTTTCCTTTTCGTCCTTGTTGGCGTCAGCCAGTTCTATCTCTTCCTTGCTCATGTTGAAGCGGTTGTAGGCGTCCAGGTCGAAGAACATGATGTAGGCATCGTCCTCAGCTCCCCAGCTTCCATGACTGCGGTAACCGGCTCTGTCGCTCTGGAAGAGCATTGCCTTGCCGCCGAGCACCCATTTGCCGTTGCTGTCGCTGTAGCCGGAATTGGTCAGGTTGTGAACCTCCTTGCCGTCAGCCTTTACCAGCGCAATATCCTGGTTGTTCCAGCCGCCGTTGCCGATATAGGTAGAAAGAAGCCATTTGCTGTCTGGTGACCATTCGAAAGCGATGTCCCCATCGCTGTAAGAGTAGACGTATTTGCCGTCGAGTACGGTGCGTATTTCCTTCGATTTCAGATTGACGATGCGAAGTGCTGCACGGTCTTCGAAGAAAGCTACTTCCTTGCCGTCAGGAGAGTATTGAGGATACTGCGATGTAATGCCTGTTTTCACCAGCTGTTCTTCCTCTATGTCGGTAGCGTAGGTGAAGTTCTTTTCTTTCTCGTTCTTGATTTTAGCCTCGTAAATCTGCCATACGCCATTTCGCTCGGCTGCATAGACCAGGGCTCTGCCGTCTGGCGAGAAACTCAGGTCGCGCTCCTGCTGCGGTGTGTCGGTAATGCGCTTGGTAGTGGTGTATTCCACAGAAGTAACGTATACATCGCCATGCATCACGAAAGCCACTTCCTTGGCGTCTGGCGAAACGGAAATCTCCGTAGCTCCCCAACTCTTAATCTGACGTACGAGGCTTGGAGCATCATTGTCCGTTGTAATGGAGATGTTCACCTTCTGAGGCTCTCCGCCTTCTTTTACGGTATAGATTTCGCCATCATATCCGTAGCAGAGCAGGTCGGCGCTGGATGCGGTGAGGAATCTTACCGGATTGCCTTTGTGATGGGTAATCTGCTTGTCGCTTGAACTGTTGAGGCTGCGGCGGTAGATATTGAATGTGCCGTCCTGTTCGCTCAGATAGAAGAATGATTTCTCGTCTGATGTCCATACTGGCGAGCGGTCTTCGCCGGCAAAGGTAGTCTGCTTGGTAAACTTTCCGTTGCTCTTCAGCCAGATGTCGCGTGCGATAGGTGATTTCTGGTGTTTGCGCCAAGGGTCTTCATATCCCTTTTTGTCGTGATAGAGAATGTCACCGTTCTTGGCGATGCTGATATTCTCCATGGTGAGGGTAGAGAAGAGTTCCGGTCTTCCGCCCTTGGTGCTTACCTTATATATTTGTGGGAATGTGTTGTCGCCGAAGATGATGCTCTGGGCTGTAGGCTGCAGACTGGCAGAGTAGAGCACATGGTCGTTGTCTGCAAAGGTGATTGGTGTTTCGCTGCCGCTGTTGGTAGTGAGTCGGGTAGGAGCACCGCCTTTTGCATCGATTACGAAGATGTCGAGACTTCCTTCGCGGTTAGACTGGAAGGCAATTTTCTTGCTGTCAGGGCTCCATACAGGATGCGAATCGAAGGCTGCATGGGTTGTGAGCTGTCGTGCTTCACCGCCGTTGACAGAAACACTGTAGAGGTCGCCTTTATAAGCGAAGGCGATGGTAGTTCCATCGGGCGAGATGGCTGGGTAGCGCATCCAGAGCGGATGGTCTTCTGCGCTGGCAGAGAGTGCTGCCGAGAGCAGGGCTACTGAAAAGATTAACTTTTTCATTTGCGTATGTTTTATGTTTCAATATGCGTTATAAAAATCTCTTCTTCTTTAGGAGCTAGAATGCTGTTTCTTGCTTTGTACGGATGCAAAGGTAGTTATTTTTTGCGATATTTAAGCATAAAAACAGAAAAAAGTGAGAAAAAGTTTGGTGTATTCAAAAAATATATGTACCTTTGCAGCCGCAAATAAGAAAATGACTGCCTGATACAGGCTAGTTAGACTGCTTGCGATTTAAAATGTTGGTTCCGTAGCTCAGTTGGATTAGAGCAACAGCCTTCTAAGCTGTGGGTCTTGGGTTCGAACCCCAACGGAATCACAAAATAAGCAAAATAAAACTTATTTGTACAAAATAGCGTGGAAGAACAATGGTAGTAAGTTGCTTATTCATAAGAACTTATCTCTGTTGTTCTTTTTTGTTTTTAAATATATTTTATCATTTATCCCTCTTTTATGTACTCTTTTTGTAAATAGCTGTTAGTCAATAGGTTATAAATTTAACGTATTGCGAAATCATCCATGTGTGTTACAAATATGTTACCAAAATAGCGCTAATGTGTTATCAAAAAGAGAGAAGTGGAAATCCTTAATGACCTTAATGACCTTGACCTTAATGACCGGCAAGTCCGCTAGGCGTAATAAGTAACGCAAGTCCGCTAGGCGTTTCTTCCTTGCGCCTAGCGGGGTTTGCGTTTCCTCTTGCGCCTAGTGGGTGCGGCTAGGGGCTAGCATCCAGAAGATTTGCGTTCACGCTACGCATTACGATGCTGTAATTAATCATAGTCGTTTGTAGTATGTTTAGTGTCCGTGTTTTGCAACTCCCCAGAACGCCCCGTTCCTGCCGTTTTCGGGGTCTTCATTGATGACCGGCGCCTGCCATCATTTATGACCCGTGTTGGTCTTAAGAGAAGACCCGAGCAAGGCACAAAAGGCTGTTCTTTCGATTGCCGGTGCAAAGATACAACATTTTCGGGCAGAATGCAAGCTTTTACCCTGACTTTCTATGTCGGAAATGACGTAAGTAGCTGATAGATAATACTTTCTATCGTTTTCTATCAGAACTTTATTGCAGAAACATAGCAAAACAGGAAAATACGCATTGAAGGTAGCCGAAGAAACGTGAAAAAGCGGTCATTAAGGTCAAGGTCATTAAGGTCATTAAGCACTTTTCGCTCGCTCTCTTTTCTTATAATATAATATTAAATATTTTAATATTATATTATATATATATATTCCGTTCCGCCCGAAACCCTTAATGACCTTAATGACCTTGACCTTAATGACCGGGGAACACCAGTTTTTGAATGTTTGTTTGTGGTATAAATACTTTACATTTGCAAAATGAGTATTGGGAGGATGCTTATAGGCGTTGAGTTGATAATATGTCATTTTTGGTCATTAAGGTCAAGGTCATTAAGGTCATTAAGCTTTTTGCATGAAGTTTAGAATCCGCTTTTTAAAAAACGACCTGTATTTGTATACGTTTATAACTGTCTGAATGATAGTATAAAAGCTTTGTTAATTGCCTGAAATTCTAAAGCTTCTGCCCTTGCAGGGCATGTGGAGCCTACATGCGAAACTTCAGTAAATCATGTGTTTTTAAAAGAAAAGAACGCCTAAAAAGGCAAAAAATAGCGAAATCGAGCATTTGTTTTGAGTTTCAAGTGGTTGTGGCAGTAGTTGGCTTTAAGTGGCATAGACGAGGAAATGCAAAAAACGCAGATTGAGGAAATAGAAACGCTTTCAAATCATTACCTCGCAGAAACGCCCTAATAAGCATTTTTAACGGTGGCGGTTCATATTTCCCCATTCTGCGTAAGTTTTGGTTTTGCCATGCAACTCTCATAGTTTAATTTTGCACCGAACAAAAAAGTAAGAATTATGAGATGCACTTTCAAGACAGTCTTCTATGTAAATGGAAGCAAGGAGAGAAACGGAATTGTCCCTATCATGGGACGAGTGACAATCAACGGAACTATCGCACAGTTCAGTTGCAAGCAGAGCGTTACCAAGGCTATTTGGGATGCCAAGGGCAACAGAGCCACAGGCAAGAGTAAGGAAGCCAAGGAGGTGAACTTTGCGCTTGACAACATCAAGGCTCAAATCACCAAGCATTACCAGCGACTTTCCGACCGTGAGGCGTTCGTTACCGCTGAAATGGTGAGAAACGCCTACCAAGACATAGGCACGGAATACGAGACATTGCTCAGAGCCTTTGACAAAGAGAACGCAGCTTTTGCCAAGCGTGTGGGCAAGGATAGAGCCAAGAACACCTACCGCAAGTATCTGACGGTAAGAAAGTATGTTGCCGATTTCATCAAGTATCAGTACAAGCGCAGCGATATGTCCATGAACGAGCTTACTGAGGAGTTCATCCGTGACTATTGCCTGTATCTGAAGAATGTCGTCGGACTTGCGCAGTCCTCCATTTGGATTTACTCCATACCACTGAAGCATATTGTAACGGCAGCTCACTACAACGGCAAGATACCGAGAAATCCATTTGCCATGTACCACGTTGACCCAGACCACAAGGAACGTGAGTTCTTGACCTTGGACGAGCTTACCGCCATGACAGAGATAAAGTTGGAAGACCCGAACATGGCATTTGCGAGAGACCTTTTTATCTTTGGCTGTTGGACAGGTATATCTTTCATCGACATCAAAAACTTGACGGAAGATAACATCAGCATGATAAACGGTGCTCCTTGGATTGTTTCCAAGCGTCAGAAGACAGGCGTTCCGTTCCAAATCAAGCTGATGGACATTCCCATGCAGATTATTGGGAGATACAAGGCTTTCAGAAAAGGAAGTCACTTGTTCAATATCGGCAACCTTGACAGCATCAACAAGCGCATAAAGAAAGTTGCTGCAATGTGTGGCATCAAGAAGCGTGTCTCGTTTCATGTCTCACGTCATAGTTGGGCTGTTTTAGCCTTGGAGTACGGAATGCCGATAGAGAGCGTGAGTAAGATTCTTGGTCACACGAATATCACCACGACACAGATATATGCCAAGGTGACAAGCACCAAGCTTGATCATGACATATCTGTCTTTGAAAGTCGAATCAAGGGGCATTTGCCTGCAATGGGAGGGATGGCATGAAAAGGACAATAATCACCGTGGGCGGAAATGGAATGCTTTCCATTCCGTCCAACTTGGAGAACTTGTGGATGAGTGAGAGTGAGTTGGTGGATATGCTTTATGTTACCGCCCCGAAGCTCAAAGCCGTGATACGAGCTATATATAAAGAAGGTATGTTGTCTATGTTGGAGGTCCAACAAAGGGAAGAACTTTCCAAAGGCGTTTGGCAAACGCTGTATGGATTCCCTATGATTGTTGCCATTTGCTTCCGCCTAACCTCTAATGGGGCTACACAACTTCGTGATGCCATCTTCAAGAGGCTGTACGGAGCAAAAGAGAAAACAGCCATTGTCCTGCAACTCTACGGAGTGACTAATTACTTTAGCTGAAAAACTCGCATCTTTGAGGCATCGGTTATTCACTGTCGTATAGACTTGCTGACGTACTGATTCACTGTCGTATCAAGCATTTCTGTGAAGAACGAAGAACTGCCGATGTCAAACGTTTTACAGTTTTATCGTATGACATATAAAACGTATGACATGCAGGAATACATTTTTGTTCATCC
>OBAD01000282.1_pt1 | contig 14940 bp, 8 predicted proteins | sample 1494861 | NCBI WGS metagenome assembly OBAD01 (sample SAMEA3360681, study PRJEB22359) | human gut metagenome | biome: ENVO:urban biome; feature: ENVO:human-associated habitat; material: ENVO:feces | place: Bangladesh | collected 2011
TCAATAGCTCCATTGTTATTTTGCTATGTTGGCGAAGTGCATTTCGTGACGCATCATTGACTATCAACTGTATATCAGCAGAAACATAACCTTGGGTCATATCAGCTAATTGATGATAGTCTAATCCAAAATCGTAAGGGCGCTCTTTCAGATACAACTTGAACAATGCCATTCGTGCTTCAGTGTCAGGCACACCAATGTAATATTTTCTATCCAATCGTCCTGCACGCAGGATTGCAGGGTCTATCATGTTGGGATAGTTGGTCGCCCCAATAATGAATACGCCTTTTTCTCCTGTCCTGTCCATCTGTGCCAACATCTCATTTACGGCACTTCTTGACATTTCGTGCACATTCTCATCATCGCGATTAGGGACAAGTTCATTCATCTCGTCAATGAAAATCACAGTTGGTGCGTTCTCCTCTGCCTCTTGAAACATCTTGGCAATATTCTCTTGCGTAGCATTAACATAACGGCTCTTTAGAGTAGCTGGCGTGATGCACATAAAGTTGAATCCGACCTCTTCTGCAAAGTGTTTTGCAAAAAATGTCTTTCCACAACCAGGAGGCCCATACAGCAACATTCCATTGGGTATGGTTACGCCATAGCGATGATATTCTTCGGGATTATGGAGAGGTTCGATAACTTCTTCACGCATTTGTTGCTTCAACTCTTCCATTCCGGCAACTGCTGCAAAACCTTCACCTTTCTTTTTGATAGCGGAAGGAACTGGCGTATTGTCGGACTGCTGTTGTGATAAAATCTTACGTTTCGTAGATTGGCGTTCTATCTTTACTTCTCCGTCAATAGCCTTTATAAACTCATCTGCACTTTGAAATCTATCTTCGCTATCATAGCTTAAAGATTTTGCTATCACATTCAGCAGTTGGTCGTCAAGTTCATACTTGTCCTCTTTTGTTAGTTCAAGTTCTTTGTCACGTTCTGCCAAGATGGAATCAATAACATCTTGCCCATGCCTCCTTGAAACATCTAAAAACCAAGGCAACTCTCCATAAAGGAGATGGTACATCATCGCTCCAACAGAATAGAGGTCTGTCTGAACAGAACACACTCCAGAAAAACGTTCTGGCGCAAGATAGAATGGATTTAATTCATCCAAGTTTGGCTTAGCTGGTGACTGGTTCAAGAATCTTGCATATCCAAAATCTATAACTTTCAAATCCTGTAATTCTCCAACGAGATTAAGAAAAACGTTTTGTATCGTCACCTCGTTATGGATAACAGGAATTGGCTGTGAATGCAAAAATGACAATGCTGACAATACCGCCTTTGCTATTGTTTTTATCTCATAAACGCTAATTTCATCATCACGGATAATTCTCTGCGACAAAGTTTCTCCGCTTACAAATTCGGTGACAAACCAAGCATATTGACTTCCGTTCATCATCATATTACCAGAGTCTACAAACTGACAAAGGTTATGGTGATGAAGCAGCTTGGCAATCTCTACCTCTATCACTCGCCCATTATCATCAATCTGATTCCGATTGAGTTTTGAATAGTTGATGAGTTTCAAGAAGCGAGTCTTGCCACTTGTGTCTTTTACACGATAGGTTTCCGCATAAGCCCCTTGCTTATGCGGAAACGCTACTGTGTATGTACCTATTTTATCGTTCTTCTTGAAGTACATATGTTAATGTATTATAGAAGGTTCAATAATGCTATGCCCACAAGTATAAGCATTGTTACCATACAACCCGAATTTGAATTGTTTCTTTTCAATGCTGTTAAAAGCGTTTCCTGCATCTGACGATTGTTGATAGCAATATAATGATTTAATCTTGATAGTTCCTCAACTTTTGGCTTTAGGTATAGAAGTTTATCCCTAATACCTTCAGGTAAATCATACTGCATAATTTTTGCAAGACATTTTATAGCACTTTGAGATTCGTAATCTTTAAAATCTAAAACATCTTGTTTTTTAGTCAATCCATCTCCACTTTCATCAACATCTTGAGTAAGAAGTCCAGACTGCAAAAGCGTTATAAAAGCAGTTGCGCAATACAGTTCTTCTTCCTTTTTATTGACTTCCGCATTAACAGGAAATGTTTCTATATGTTCCAATAAGGAACTAAATGTAGTTCTCATTTGATAACATTTTTAATGTTTTGTCTAATGATGTGGAAATAAGCACTCCCTGTTCATGGATACGCTTCTTATCAAATACCACCCAAACGTCAACATCCTCTGCGATAAAAGGCTTTATTGCCATTTGTGCATCTAAACTGCTAACATACAATTTTTCAAATTGTTGTCTCAAATCCATATCGGTAGGTGCAATTATTAATTCATCTATACTCGCACCACTTAGGCTTCTTCCTAACAAATCGTTATGAATTTTGAGCTTTTTCGAAGCATCTTCTATTCTCATTTGTGTCCTATTTTAAAAGTCCTCCAGCGTTAGCTGCTTCTTCATTCGGCATAAGGTCAATAAGACCACATGCTATCGGGTGAAGTTTGTCAACAGACGGCTGATTGTTAATCTCCTCCAACCCCCTGTTAACGAGTTGGCGAGCACGAGTTGAATCTTTCCAACGGATTGTACCAAAGCGATTGTGACAGTCACGGATAAGTCCCATGCACTGGTATACCAAAGTCAAATGGACAAACAAACTGCTGATTTGATCAAGGATTTCACGACCAAGTTTAGCATCTTTCACTCGAATGACATTATCTACTTGACTGCGGATTTGATTGACCAATTGAGCTGACTTTTCATTACCTAGGTCATTTTGTGCTTTCTCCAGTCTGTCAAATTTTTCTCGGAGTTCTCTTTCTACACGTTGCCATTCTGTACTATCGTCAAGTTCCTCTATTTTTCGTAGAAGTTCCTTTAAGTTTGATTGAGTACGCATAGGGTCGTTACCACTTGAAGCTAAATCTTTTACAGCATCAAGTTCTTTATTCAACTCTTCAACAGAGACACCAGAGGAAAGCAATGCCTCTATACTTCTTTGAGCAGGACCCAACTCTTTGTTTACCCACAAAATAGCATCCTCAGAAGACTCACGCTTGCTTAGGTCAAGTTCTTTTTTTACAGTAAAGTCCACAGAAGGGAAATACACCTCCATTATCATCATCTCTGAGGAATCAACATGTAAAGTGATTTCTACATTGGAATTTTCAGGTATAAGCTGCTCAATGTCATCACCAGTAACAACTACAGAGGATATTTGTGTATATAAAGCAGCTGTTTTTCCTTCAGCTTCTAAACCTGAAACTTGATAAACAGGAATTGACAACACGTCTGTTGAAACTCCAGGGCGCAATGCCTGTGTTGTTTTTCTATCAGGTACAACACCTACGGCTGGCAAAGGTTTGTTCTTTTCCAACCCTTTGGCTGGTAAGAATACACCACGCTTCTTTATGTCATTATAAACTGCTATACCTATATTGTATGGAAGAGGTGCGGCACCTACTTTGACACCTTGGATAATGGTAAATTCAGAAGGGAAAATCTCAACAGCATTACCTTGCTGATTATAAGCCTTTACCTTAAAAGTGTTCGGCTTGCCTTCAAGCAAGAATGCCTCAATAACATTGCCATTTGTGTCTACAGGAGTTCGGTCACTTCTCCATGCGCCATCTGCACGTTGCAATTCGATAGATAACTCGTTTGGACAATTGCTTCCAGTCTTTTCCTTATCAACACTGATACTGACCCATTCGGATGCCTCTACAGATGTAGATTCATAACCAACTTGCAGAAATACAACCTCCGATGCTGCTTCCTTTTTAATTTCAGCCTCATTGATATTAGCATCAATAGTGGAAGCATAAAGAGCTGCGCCACGTGCAACAGCGGTCATAGGATTGATACTGGTGTCTACATTTGGCGTAACCTCTTCTTTCAACATGTCACGAATTATTGGCGAATAGGTTGGTCCACCAACAAGTATGAGTGAAGACAAGTCTTTTCCTGTAAGACCATTTCTTTTCAATAGATTCTTACAAATGTTGACTGCTTTTTGGTACTGTTCGCCAATAGCCTCAATCAGTTGGTCTTTTGTAACTGTAATTTCAAGGTCAATCTCCTCACCATTGTCATCTTTTCCCAGATTTAAGTTGCGATCATAAGTGGAATAATCTGCACTATCAGCAAATGACAATGCTATTCTCATCTCCTCTGCCGGGCCCTTTAATGCATCCATTAAGGCTTTTTTCTTCCATTCTGTAGTTTCGTATGAAGAAAGGGCATAATCCTCTTTCAAACTTGGCATAAGTATTTTATTGACAACAGCTTCGTCAAGATTCTTGCCACCAAGGTAGTTGTCACCTTCTGTATCAAACACCGTCAATATACCATCTTCGACCTTCACTAAAGCTGCGTCAAACGTACCTCCACCAAAGTCAAAGACCAACCATTTGCCATCTTTTTTCTCACTCGACAAACCATACGCCATACAAGCAGCTATAGGTTCCTGCAACAATTCACATTGCTTGAAACCTGCAATACGTGCAGCTTTCATTGTGGCATCCTTTTGTATGGCTGTAAACATGGCAGGCACGGTAATGACCACAGAATTGACTGTTTCGTCATTGATAAGACTTTTCAACTCTTTCAAGACCTCTGCAGAAAGTTCTTCTGGAGAGTAACTTTCCTTTGACATATTCTCATTGGAATATTTCTTGTCTGAGCCCATTTCACGCTTAAACTCCAAATAACCACACTCTTTTGGAGGTTCATTCTTGCTCAAAGCCGTGATAGCATCAGAATACACAGAATCTTTTGCTTTCATGCCAATGCGCAAGGCACGTTCACCCTTTTTATTCTTTGAGAAATAGACACAAGAAGGCAATGTGTCCATAAGGTTTTTAGTCTGTTTTATAACAGACTCACCATTCTCCATTCTGGCTATAGCCGAGTTTGTCGTACCAAGGTCTATGCCATAGTCTATTTTGATTCTTGCCATAGTTTTATAGTATTTAGATGTTTTGACTTACTACAATTTCTGCAGGCTGTATCATCTTGCCATTATAATTTACCTGCATTTTTATCATTCCTGTAATTATACGTTTGCCTTCAGGTAAGCTTTCGTCTGGAACAAATCTCGTTTGGAATTGCATACCATCGTTATACTCCTGTCCAAGCAAACTAATGATTTCATAGCCATTGGCACGCACATTATTTATCATACGATCCTTTGCTTGAACAAGTTGCTTGTAACCTCTTACGGATTTATCCATTTTTGAGAGGTTGGTCTCTATTCTTGCTATTTCATCTGCAAGTTTTACCACAAGCGAATGGTCTGGTTCTCCTGTTGTTTTGTTTGCTGACGTAACAGAAGCATCAAGTTGCTTTTGAACAATAGCAAGGAGTTGGTTGTCTAATTTTACCGATTCTTCTTGCATTTTAGTTTGGGCTGTTTGTAATGCCTCTTGTGCTCTACGAACATCATCTATAGATGTCGTACCTAACTTAATCTTTTTAAGAAATGCGAAGATAGTGGCAATTATAGCCAAAAGTAGTATGGCCAAGCCACAAGATCCCCACAATGTGCGCGAAGAAAGTACACTCTCAGTAGATAAAGCTAATTCGTTCGTTTTGCCTATGCTTTCAAAGAGTTCCTTTTTGTTTGCACGCTGAGCGGCGGCAAGAGCGTTGCTGACGCCTTGCAAGCTGTCCACAACAGATTGCAACTTCTTATCTTGAGATGACAAATCCGAGACTTTCTTCTCAGCATCCGAAGTCTTTGACGACAACGTGCCGACTTCGCTCTCCAAATGCTTCTGTCTGTTCTTCAATGAGTTTACCTCTGTTTTGAGGATTTCTATGTCCTTAGAATTGTTTTCTGCACTAACTGTGCTAACAACAAAGCCCAATAGAATAAATGCAGTAATAAAAGAATGTTTCATGCTTATTTTTGCTTTAGTCTGATATTTTGAACCATATTCCCAAACCTATGAGACCTCCAAAGACTGCTCCTCCGCCACTTTCTGTGATAGTCCCCAATATAGCCGCACCTATAATCATAAAAACAATACCGAGTAAGCAACCGTTGTCAGAACTTGAAGAACTTTTGCTACTTGAGGTCGTATTCGCAGATGCTCTATTTGTTGTTGAGGCACTAGAGCGTGCTGTAGAAGTAGGTTTTCTCGGAGTTGGTCGTGAGGATGATGAACTTGGCGTATAAGTAGATGTAGAAACACCCAGTTGTTCACACAGTCCTTTTAGTATTGAGCGATTTTCGCTATATCTACCCCTCTTGTAATCGGCTTCCATATCAAAGCCATCCATTATTCTCGTGGCTTTCCATGCTTCTTCCAAAACAGATTTCACATGAGTAACTCCAAGAATAGCTGCTAATGCAGCATTCGGATCGTCTTTGTCTGCACTAAATATAGATTGCGCTTCATTAACCTCAGCGATAACATTACTTAGAGCGTTCCCCACTATTTGGGTTGAGATTTTAAGATAATAAGCATTTGACACTCCGAGTTTACGCTTTATAGATTGGATATGGGGCTTCGCGTTATTCAACAACGTAACTGCATGACAAATTTTGTCTGGCAACAAACAATATTTACGCAATTCCTCATGAATAGCTCTATCTTCCACAAAAACTTCAGATGGTGGTAAATTGTCAATAATCCTTTGAAGAATATCAACATTCTCTTTACATCTATCTTTAGCCATTTGCCCAACAACAATACTTTTGGCATATTTCTGTAAACTCATGGCTTTATGTGCTGCGTCAGGCTCTTCTGAATTATTGAAATAGTCAATACCGCATTGTAGGATTTCAAGTCCCAACTTGTCTGCAATCATTTGGTATTGCAAATCTTTCGTGGAGAGAAAACCTTTTAATTGCAAGATGGCATTCCTTGTATTTTTCCTTAATGTCTCTCCTGCATTTAGCCTTGCGTTTGAACCTTTGCCTTTGGTTTTTTGAGCAATATTGATTGCCTCTTGTATGCTATCAACAAGAGGCTTAACAGCTTTTTCTCCTATATGTTCTTTCCACGAGCTATTGGTAATGAAAGGCAAAAGTTTGCTCGCGCCTATTTCATCACAAAGTATATCAAGAAATGAAAAAGCCAAATTTGATACATCAAAATTTCCACCTGTTCCAATTATTGTAGATACAAATTGGTTAAGGTATTGTGTATTTCCATACAGAACTTCGGCACACATTATGGCAGAGTCGTATCTATTGCGTATTAAAGCACACACGATACGATTCTGTAAAGCCGATAAACATTCTCTTTTTTGCCATATTTCCTCAGCATTTTCTATTTCTCCTGCGAAAAGATGATTAAAAGCCACTTCATCTAATGGACTCGTTTTTATAAACCAAAATTGAGCATACAAAATTTGGTCTTTGGGCAAGGTTAGTTTGGCTTCGGCGTCTGCCGCTGAAGCTTCTGTACGATTAATGGATGAAAGATATTGTGGCACATCTAAAGGAAAAGAAACAGACTTGCCCACCTTCAAAAACGCTTTCATGCGATTGTGGTTAGCCAGTCTTTCCTTTGTAGGAGAGTTTGAATAGACTCCTAACTGACGATATGGATTGTTTTGTAGTATATTCATTCTAATTTCGTAAACAATAAAGTCAACCGACTCCCTTGTTGACGAAATCCACTCACTAATACATACGAAAAAGCGCGGAGCCTATTCTGTCACTCGTTCCACGCTATAAAGGCTCTCGCATTGCCCGACAAGTCGAAACGAGCAACGCCGAAAGCCCCACGCCAGTGTAAGTATATAGAATGCACTCAGACGACGAACGACAGAATCGTCCGAAGCCAATGAGGGCTGTATATAATACACCTCATGAGACGTTCTTTGTTGCTTTGTTCTTGACTTGTCGTTGAATTTGCGAGATTCTTATAGCGTCAAAACCAAAGCGTACAAAAACGCCTTTTACCATATGTATGTCTGCCCAACCTCTACCCATCGGGGCTTCCGGTATGGGTATAGACAATGCAAAAATAACATTTTTACTTTGGAAACCACTTCACTTGGTTGACAAAATGTGATTATAGTTTTATTAAACATAAAAATTTCCACTTTCACGTTATTCCCATCGCTAAAAAGTTCGTATTGTCAATGGTTCTTTGCAGCACGATAACCCGTCAAGCCTCTCAATGATGCTCAAATGTACTGGTTGCTTTTATAGGTACATGGCAATAAGGATTACTTTTATAAAAATATATTCCACGCTACAGAAATTGGTACAACTACTGACGCAAGCACTAATGGGGGCGACGCGTCCCGCGTTTTTTCAGCAGCCTCGTCCCGCGTTCATTGGGAATAAAAGCAAAGGCTCACAGACTGGCGTGTTCTTAGCGCTGTCTGTGAACCTTAATTTAGTGTATGAGCATTGCATTTTTCCCGATGCGCGGGACGCGTCACCCCCATTAGAGATTGGGATTCCGCTAACGCACTATTTTATTCTTCACCGCCCCACCCTGTGGTGGTGCCGAATAATTGAGAGGGACTTTTGTCGGAATCGTCCACATCCACATCGGGCTTGACGGGGAGGCTCGTTGTGCCATTGCCGCCACTTGTGGCTATGAGGCCTTCGGGGTGGAGGAATACGCCCTGTGAATGGGGGCGCTCGTAGTGTTTCTTTTTCATTATAGAGGTGTTGTTGCGTTTACTTTATTATTACTTTTCTGCCATTCATGATGTACAGGCCGGGGGTAGCGGGGGTGCTGATGCGACGGCCGCTGAGGTCGTGAATGGTGACGGAAGTGGTGGGGGTGCCGGCAGGGACACTGGGTAGGGCTGTAACGGTGCCGTCGGCATGGATTACCTGCAGGGCGCGCTGCGAGGCTGCAGTTGACGGGGCGTAGTAGCAGCGGAAGGCTGTGACGCGACCGGCCGGGGTGGTGACGCCAAAGGCGGTGCCTGAGGCATTGAGCTTGTACTTGCCAGCGCCTATGGTGCCGTTGACAAAGGTGCCTGTGAGTGTGCCTTCGGCGGCTGGGGTGTTGAGCGGATTGGCTACTACGGCGGCATCGTGCTTGGTTATTTGCCATTCGGTCACATCGTCGGGGCTATATACCAGGCAGGGCTGGCCTGCGGGTTGTTCGCCGTTAGCGGCTATGAACTGCAGAGCCTCTGCTCCGTCGGTGCCGGTGGTGAGGGCGCTGAACTGCTCGATTATCGCTCCCGTGCCAAAGTCGGCAGGTTCGGTGGCAAAGGGCAGGCACACGCTATTGTAGCCGGCCGTGTTCTGACGGTTGTAGGTGAGTGTGGCGGCCGTGAAGGCGGTGGGGGCGTAGAAGTCGGCCTTGTCGGTGATGACCACATTCTGCGCGGTGGCAGTAGCGGCATCAACGATGTTGGCTGCCTCTGTCAAGGTGGCGGGCAAGGCGTTGGCGGTGGGCTGTATGTAGGCCAGGGCATTGCCCTCGAGGGTGGGCAGTGTGGCGGCTGTGCCATCGGTGTAGACGGTGCTGCTCTTGTCGGCAGACAGGGCATCGGCATGGTACACCTTGAGCGTGTAGGTGGTGGCACCCGGTGCGGGCAGAGTAACGTCTGTGCCATCGGGCTGTGCTACCTTTACTACCATGCTCTTGCCGTCGGCAACCAGGGCATTGGCCACACTTTGCGGCAGGGTGAACGAGTTGGTGTTGGCAAAGTAGAGCAGGTTGCCCTCATTGTCGTACACCTTGTAGCCTACTGCGCCCTCGCCCTTCATGGTGATGGTGTTGCCGCTGCGGGTGTAGGTGTAGCCCGAGGCGTAGTGGCCGGCAGTGAAGTCGGAGTATGAGCCTACATCGCCGCACTTGCCTACTGCATCTTCGGTGTCAAAATCGGTGCGCAGTATGAGGTTGCCTGACTTGTCGTACAGATAGTTGCCATCGTGGTCCTGGGCTGGCTCGTGCTTGATGTGGTTCTCAATAAAGAGCAGGTTGCCCTTGGGCTTGCTGTACTGCTTCATGTGCGCCTTGGCAGCATCAATCATCTCCTGCGTACAAACGGTGTAATAGTTGCCGTAGTCGCCAATGACGCGGGTGCTGAACGGCACGAAGAAGCCGTAGGCCTGGAAGAACTCTGAGAGGTCTTCCTTCACTATGTCTGACACCTTGACGGCGAATTTCAGAAAGTCCTCCGAGGCCGGTATGGAATTTTGCTGCGAGCCTCTGCCGTGGTTGAGGGGGTCCTTGCGCAGCTGGCGGAAGAGTTCACTGCAGAAGCCGGGATAGTGGCCTGCCACCTCGTAGTAGAGGTAGAGTTTGAGGTACATGGTGTTGCGGTCCCACAGATTGTAGTCGTGCCAGCTTGTGCCTGCGGCGTAGAGGTTGGCCACATCACGGAATTTGCGGTGATTGAGGCGGGTTGAGGTCCTGCCGTTTTGGTGTACCACGGCCTGTGCAAAGAGGTTGTTTGATATTTCGGTACAGCCAATCATGTTGATCAGCCCCTGGTGGTTGTGTCCCACCTCGTGGGCCGGCCCCCAGAGCGAACCGCCGCCCACAGACATTTTGTCGTAGTTGAGAATTTCGCCAAGCGTGCTCTCATTGTAATAGGTGCCATAGCTTGAGGCGAACATGTAGTTGTAAGTAACTGAGTAGAAACCGAGCATGTTGCGCCAGCGGTCTTTATACTCGTTTACAGCCATCATGCTGTGCTGCACGCCCACCATCCAGTCCCAAAAGTCTACTATCTCGCGCATCTTTACGGGAATGATATTTTTGGTCGAATCGCAGTTCATTTGGTAAATGACGTTGGTGCCCTTCATCATGGCAAAAGGCTTGACAAAGAGGCCGTCCTTCACCATCTGCTGCCAGGCCTCGTCGGTGTCGATACCGGCACGTGTGGCGTCAAAGTAACCGTCTACCTCACCGCCCTCGATGTGGACGGGAATGTCGGGATAGTCGCGCCACTTCTTTGAGTCGGCGGCATCGCTCGTGGCTACCTCGTAGTGTACGTACAGGGCCGAGGCATCGTCGAGGCGCACAATGTTGAGTCCCTTTTTGAGCTGAGTGCTGTTGCCCTGGTTGTCGGTTTTGGTCACAGCACGCAGGTTGACGGTGCTGCCTTCGGGAATGTCGGCTCCCACAAACACGTAAACCAATTGGTTGAGTTTGCCCCAAATGCCCGTCGGGTTGCTGAGGTAGCTGTAGGAGTAGCCTATCTTAAGAATGTTGTTCCATGTGGCGGGATTGGTGTATGGCTCAATGTTGCGCACGCGGAATATTTTCTCCCACTTGGCCCACGAGTTGTTCTTTACCTTGAGCGCCATGTCCTGCAGTACTGATGAGGTAATGCCGGCCGTGTTCATGGCCTGCTTGAGCTCGTTGTCGGTCATGCTTTGGTATGCGCTGGCCAACTGGGTGCATGCGGCATCGGTAAAGAAGGTGGCGAGAGCTGTGTTATAAGTATCAATCTTGCCCATTTCGCCATTGTTGGCAAGATATTCCTGGCGTGCGGCAGCCAGTTCGTCGTCTGTAAAGTTGGTTGCCTCAATGCTCCACACCGAAGCGCTTGAGCGGTCATGGGCATAACTGTTCCACACCACAATACGCCCTTGCGAACTGTGCAGTGCATGCGTGGGCTGCTGATTGAGGGTTATGTCGAAGTGGGTAGAGAAGCGTGAGAAGCCACTTACCTGGGCCACCTTGAAACCACCATCGGTTTCGTTCTCCGTCACATAGTTGCGGTTGTTGAAGGCCGCAGCATTCATGTAGTGCTGCGTCAGGGCATTTTGCAACTGATAATAGCCTTCCTTGCCCTCAACTGGCACGAAACGCCAGTATTGGGCAAATTTCGCTGCATTATGCGTGGCGGCGTCACCCTGGCCCGTAGCAAGATTTTCGGCCATCACGGTGCCATATATATCGCGCAGGGTCACCCATTGGTTGGCGTCGGGCACTGCTGTCAAGCGGTTGTTCTGCGCATCAAAGTGACTGCGCACTACATCGTCTGTCAAGTCGTCTACCTTTTCGAACAACCAGTCGCAGCCCCAATAGTCTTTGACTTCATTGACATTCCAACCCATCACCACATCGTTATACACCTGATAGTGCAGGCCATTGTCTGAAAAATCGGCTTTATCAGACAGGTGTACGTAGTACTGGCTGTCGGTATTGTCGGGATTGTAGCGTATGTAGAAGGTGCGGGCTTCGCCCGTATTGGTATAGTTGAGGTATTTGCCCGTATAGTAATTGCGGAAGGTGTAGCCCCCGTCACTGGTTTTTTCGGCTATCCACACCTGGCGGTCGGCCTCACTGGCATCAGTCAAGGCAGCGCGCATGCGGCAGGTGCCGTTTGAGGTATCGTCGGTTGTCAAACCTGTTATGTCTGTTACATAAGGCATTAACGAAGCATCTACTACAGCACGGCGCGACTTGATGCGCATCTTGCCATATTGCAGCAAATCGGTCAGATAGTCGTCCTTTACATAGTTGGCGCGCTTGGCTTTGATGGTGGCTATCTGGGCGTCTGTCAGCTCCGCAGGCTTGAACACCCACAGCGAGTTGAGGTCATTTGTGCCATCACACAATGTCCAGCTGTATATGGCGCCATTGGGCTTGTCTGTACAGTTCAGACCTAACATGCTGCCACCCGATTCAGTATCGGCTATGTCGTATGCATATCCTGTGGCAAAAACTTTCATGTTCATGCCTATGCTGAAGCCATAAGCCTGGGTACCCATTTGGTACTGCACATTTTTCGTACCATTGAGCGACTGCACATAGTGGCCCGTCATAAGGTTTTGCAAGGCTATGGTGCCGTCACCCTGGTCGATGAGTTGCCAATACTGCGCATCGGTTTCGGTGCCATCGGTCACACTGCCCAGCATGTTGTTGTACTCATAGAGTGTATTTGTGGCAAACTTGCTCGAATAGTTGAATATGCGATACACTTTGTCACCTGTCACGGGGCGCACTTGGCCCAAAGCGGCAAGCTCCTCGTCAATTTCAGCCTCGGTATAGTCGTGTACAAAGCCCCACTCCGAGCCTGTCAAGCCCGAAGCCTGGCCATCATTTGGATTCCAACCGCGCACGATGTTGTTATCGCGCCAATTATAGCTATAAGTGGCACTGGCACTGGTCATGATGTTGAACCATGTGCGGGCGTCACCCGTTTTGGTGTTTTTGGGCACATAGACTTCGGTCGCGGCGTCAACGGTCGCTATCTGCGAAGCGTTGTCGTTAGTGCCTTGCAGATATTTCAGCGTCTGCTTGTTCTGCACTGTGTAGTAGTCGGACTTTCCGGCTACGGCTTTCACCAGCCACAGTTGTGCGTCGGCATCGCCCGAGGTGGTGTTGAGTGCCTGTGTTTTGACAACACCTGCCACATCGGCCAGATATGGGGTTTGCTGCGCAGTCTGCCCAGAATTGTGATTACCGGTCTTGATGCGGTAATAGGTACCGCTCTTGAGCTGGGTCACTTGCTTAAGCTGCGCACTGACGGGCAAGCCCATGCACAGCCCTATGCACAATAAGAGCACGGACTGTAACATCGTTAAGAATGGGGATTTGTTCATATTGTTTATATTTGTTTTTCTTCTCTACACAATAACCGCCCACAAAGGTAGGATATATAAACGAGAAAACAGCACATTACGATTAGGTAATGTGCTGACGATAATATAATTATGTGATTATTATACAATAGGTTTACAACTTCATGCTTCGCGGCTCTTACTTTGCTGCAACAACAGATAATTGCAGAGCCGGTATAGGTTGTAAAGCCGGACACTGGGTTGTGTGCCAGTCAGGTTGCGACGCATGCAGCCGCCAAAGATGCGGTAATACAGCAGGAGGGGTGTCACCACATGCCAACGGTGCAATTTGTCTGCACAACGCAGTATGTTGGTGTAGTCGCGCATTTCGGGGGCTAACGTCAAGAGTGTGCGCAGGCCTTCATCGGTTTTGTTGAGAAATGCCTCGTTTGATTCAAAGTCATCAACCGCCACAGGGTTGTCAATGTGCTTGACAGGTATGCCCTCGGCCAATAGTGTGCGACCAAAGAGCACGTCCTCGTAGCCGTAATGCCTTATGCGCTCGTCGAAGGGGTGCGAAAGCAGCACGTCACGACGCATGAGGAAATTGCTCGTACGAAAGCCTTGATAGGGTGACACCTTGCGGCGCTCTACGCTGTGGCGTGGCTCACAAGCTAACTCATAGCGGTAGCGCAAGTTGTGTGCGGCAAGCTCGGCATTGGGCACAATGCACACGCCACCATACACTACGTCATCGCCCTTGCAGCGTAAATAGCGCGACAGGTAGTCGGGCACGACAACCTGCACATCGCTGTCGAGGAACAACAGGTAGGGGTATTTGGCCTCACGTGCCAAATAGTTGCGTATACATGCCCTTCCAATGTTCTGTTCCAACTCTATCAAACGGCAGTTGTCCCAATCGCGTATCATGCGGTTGGCTTGCTTCACCGCACTGTCGGTCGACCCGTCGTCGGCTACCAATACCTCATAGTGCAAGCCGTCAATATTCTCGGCCTGCAACTGAAGTGAACGCACCAATGTTGTGCATTCGCGGTTATAAGTTGGAATGACTATTGAAAGCGTAGCTATCATGAGTGCAAAGTTAATAAAAATAATTGTGGTAACGCTCGCTATCGCTCGCGAATGTGCAGAGGTACGAATGGCTAATATGACAATGTGTGTAATATGCTAATGGTCAGACACTCATGCTCGTTGTCGCGAGCTGATGTGCTGATGTACAGATAGGCAATGCTTGCGTCCTTAATCCACTTTTCAACCTGTCAATCTGAATGAAAGCGCAAGCACTAAACGCTATCACCAAACGCTAACTCTAAATGCTAGCTCTAAACGCTAACTCTAAACGCAAGCACTAATGGGGGCGACGCGTCTCGCGTCGGGAAAATATGCAACTATTATTTAGTAGAGTTCGTTGTACCCTCCTTTCTCTGTCCCTCTTTATCCCGACGCGGGACGCGTCGCCCCCATTAGAGCTAGCGTTTAGAGCTAGCGTTTT
>OBAD01000286.1_pt1 | contig 14849 bp, 10 predicted proteins | sample 1494861 | NCBI WGS metagenome assembly OBAD01 (sample SAMEA3360681, study PRJEB22359) | human gut metagenome | biome: ENVO:urban biome; feature: ENVO:human-associated habitat; material: ENVO:feces | place: Bangladesh | collected 2011
GTTCTGCATTCTCCTGCTTGACCTCGTCAAACTTGAGAATCATCTGCCTTACTCTCGTGGCAAACGTATTGATTGTTTTCTCATTTGCACTCATGACTATTATTTTTTGGCTACAAATTTAAGAGAATTATTTGAATAAAACAAATATTCTGCTATTTTTTTTTATTTTGGGCGCAACATTTGTTACTTTCCCATCTTCTGCTTCGCCTTTTCTACGTCTTCATCTGATGGACGTGGCTCTTTTTTGGCAAGCATCAATACCTGGAAGGTAAAGTCGGTTACCCATTGCTGACTGAATGCCAAACGCTTGTTGAACTGGCGTAACTGAAGCACGGTTTTCAGCACACTGGCATCAGAGAAATCGTTCTTGGTAAAGATATCTTCTACAGTTTTAGCAGTCATCTTATATAGCGAATTCTTCATGAAGCTAGGCAAACGAAGTTTAAACTTCATCAGATTGCCCATCAGCATCATCAGATCCTGCGTAAAGTTTTGGAACTGGATAAGATATACGTTTACATCCTGCAGTTTGTGACAGTTCTTACGGATACTGGAATCTATTTCCTTGAAGAAGACATCATCCGTATCATAGATATTCTTCATCATTTTCTTCACCTGTGCCTTTTCGCCAATACCCAGACGATTGTTGACCGTCGGAACATGCAGACTTGTCTTGAAGACACGCAAGTCTGGCAACATGGCCAAATTGGTGATACCTAACTGAGAAGCAAGTGCTGCCTGAAAGTATACACGGACCAAGGTCATGTAATCTTCCATTCCACCTACCTTTTTATCGTCGTCTTTACGACCGAATAGTTTAGCAAAAATTCCCATTCCTTTATTATTTTATTTTCTATATCTATTTAAATTGTTCTGCAAAAATACAATAAAATCAGTAAATACCCAAATCAAAGCGATGTTTTTTCTCTAAAAAGGTGTTTTTTTAAATAAAAAATGCAATTTTATGTCTTTTGATTTCCCACATTCAACTTTTTTTAGTAACTTTGCCGCGTTTTTAAGACAATACTTTTCAACTCAAACAGTTTAGAAATAGAGAAGAATATGAAAGGAATCGTATTAGCAGGTGGTTCGGGTACAAGACTTTACCCTATTACCAAAGGTATCAGCAAACAATTGATACCGATCTTTGATAAACCAATGATATATTATCCTGTTTCCGTGCTGATGTTGGCAGGAATCAAGGAGATTTTGATTATTTCTACCCCTTTCGACCTACCAGGCTTCAAGCGGTTGTTGGGCGATGGCAGTGAATTGGGTGTACACTTCGAATATGCAGAACAGCCTTCGCCAGATGGTTTGGCACAGGCATTTATCATTGGAGAGAAATTTATCGGCAACGATTCTGTCTGCCTGGTTCTGGGAGATAACATTTTCTATGGAGCCGGTTTTTCAGGACTGCTCAAGGATAGCGTAAACGCTGCTGAAGAAGGATTGGCAAGCGTATTTGGCTATTATGTCAACGACCCAGAAAGATATGGTGTGGCAGAATTTGATGAAAACGGCAACTGCCTAAGCATTGAAGAGAAACCAGCAGCCCCAAAGAGCAACTATGCGGTTGTAGGTCTCTATTTCTATCCTAACAGCGTGGTGAATGTAGCTAAGAACATTAAGCCTAGTGCAAGAGGAGAGTTGGAAATTACTACCGTAAACCAGCACTATCTGGCAGAGAAAACGCTCAAGGTAAGAACTTTGCAGCGAGGTTTTGCATGGCTTGACACAGGTACACACGACAGTCTTTCTGAAGCAAGTACCTTTATTGAAGTCATAGAAAAGAGACAAGGTTTAAAAGTGGCTTGTCTGGAAGAAATTGCATTCAAACAAGGATGGATAAATAAAGAGCAATTGTTGAAACTGGCTCAACCGATGCTCAAGAACGGATACGGACAGTATCTAAAAGAACTTGCAGAAAGCAAATAACGAAAACTCTATCATTTAAAAAGAGTATTATAATAAGGTGTAAACACAATAGAACATTTAATAATGGAAGAAACAAAGAACTTAGAATTGGGAAGTGGACAAGAGCAAGAAGAGAAGTCAGCTATCGACTTCCAATTGATTTACTCTACACTTATCCTTAACTGGAAATGGTTCGTTCTCTCACTCATTGTATGTTTGGGAATGGGGTATCTCTACTTGCGCTATGCAAAACCTCAATATCAGGCTACAGCAAAGTTGTTGATTAAGGATGACGACCAGAACAAGAGCAGAGGTATGGGTAACAGCATGATTCAAAATGCCGCGAACCTCGGTTTTATTTCAAACTCAAATGGTATAGACAATGAGATTGAAATCCTTTCTGCACAAGACTTGGCCACTCAGGCTGTAATAGACATGAAGTGCTATGTGAACTATTATCACAAAGGCACATTCAAGGATCAGCTGGTTTACAAAGAGCAGGAAGTCAACGTAGATCTAGACCTGGCTCATCTCAAGAAACTGAATGCTCCTATCAAACTCAAAATTGAGAAAGACGGCAACCAGTATTTGGTTACAGGTTCATACTATATTCCTGTTGATGCATTCTCATTTCAGAAGGAGCCTGTAAAAATCGAAAAAACTTTAGCAAGTTTACCAGCAAGCATCAACACCCGTGTCGGAACGCTCAGTTTCACAAAGAATGGCAATTTCAAGTTAAAGGACGGAGAAAGTCTGAAGGCTATCATTGTTTCTCCAGAGATGGCGGCTTCAGGCTATGCTAAAGCATTGGCTGTCAGCCAGACTTCCAAGACGACAACTATTGCCGAACTTGTATTGAAAGACGAAGATCCTCAGCGCAGTATCGACTACCTGAATACATTGATAAAGGTATATAACCGCCAGGCAAACGAGGATAAGAACGAAATTTCTTATCGCACAGAGCAGTTCATCAACCAGCGTCTGGAAAAAATCAACAGCGAGTTGGGTAGTACTGAAGGTCAACTTGAAAGCTACAAGAAGCGTAACAATGTAGTAGAGATGAAGCTCAACGCAACAGCAGCTATAGCAAATTCTGATACATACGCCCAGAAGCTCCAAGAGGCTAACACACAGGTTGAACTTCTGAATGAGCTTGGCAAATACATGAACGAACCTGGCAACAGATATCAGCCAATCCCATCCAACGTAGGTTTGACTGATGAAAGTTCAACAGAACTCATCAACCAGTACAACAAAATAGCCCTGGATCGCAACAACTCCTTGCATGCAGCCAGCGAGACTTCTCCTACAATAACTCCTCTGACCGCACAGTTGGATGCACTCACAACATCTATCAAACGTGCCATGCGCCAGGCTAAGTTGGGTATGGAAATCCAGCGCAACAGCATCGCTCATCAGGCAGCTATGTATGCCAACCAGATCGGCAACTCTCCAGAACAGGAAAGAGTTCTGACACAGATTGGCCGCCAGCAGGAAGTTAAATCAGGTCTTTACCTGATGCTGCTCCAGAAACGAGAGGAAAACTCTATTTCGCTTGCTGCAACAGCAGATAAGGGTAAGGTAATCGATGCACCTTCATTGGTAGGCAAGGTGAGTCCTAAGAGTTCTATCATCATGCTCATCGCATTGGTATTAGGTCTTGCAATCCCAGCAGCCATCCTCTTCCTGATTGAATTCTTCAAGTATAAGATTGAGGGACATGAAGACGTCATGAAGCTGACTCAGATTCCTGTCATTGCCGACATTCCTATGGCGAGCGATGCTGCCAAGAAGGAAGGCAAGGCAGATATTGTGGTTCACCAGAATGTCAACAACCTGATGGAGGAAATCTTCCGTGGCTTGCGTACCAACATTCAGTTTATGCTGAAGGAGGGTGAGAAGGTTATGCTGTTTACTTCTTCTACCTCAGGTGAAGGTAAAACATTCGTGGCATCAAATGTCGGTATCTCTCTCGCCCTGTTGGGTAAGAAGGTTGTAATGGTCGGTCTCGACATCCGTAAGCCTCGTCTGGCAGAACTCTTCCAGATTGACAACCACCATAATGGTATTACCAATCTGATTGTACACGATCATAACACATGGGATGACATTCAGAAACAGATTCTCTCTTCGGGTGTCAACAGTAACCTCGACCTCCTCATGGCAGGTCCAGTTCCTCCTAACCCAGGTGAGTTGGTTACAAGAGCAAGTCTCGATGATATTATCAAGCAGCTGAAAGAACATTACGACTACGTAATCCTCGATACTGCGCCTGTCGGACTGGTTAATGATACATTGCAGCTCGGTCGTCTGGCAAATATCAGTGTATACGTCTGCCGTGCAGACTATACTCCAAAGGCAAGCTTCGGCATGATTAATGGTCTGAACGAAGAGAAGAAATTGCCTAATATGTGCTTAGTACTTAATGCCGTAGACCTCTCTAAGAAGAAGCATAGTTTCTACTATGGTGTAGGTAAGTATGGCAAGTACGGAAAATACGGAAACTATGGTTCTTATGGCTCATACGGCAAATACGGCAAGTATGGCAAATATGGAACTTATGGTCAGTACGGCAGCTATGGTAACTACAGCAACAGCCACTATGGCAACGCCAACGACAACAGCATCAAGAAGTAATCAAGAACATATATACAACCAAAAAAGAGAGTCTTTCTATCTATATAGGAAGACTCTTTTAGATTAAAACCCTTCATAACTATGGCAACAATTGCAGTAGATTTCGATGGTACTATCGTAACCCACGAGTACCCTAAGATTGGTACAGAGCTACCATTCGCAACAGAAACATTAAAGATGTTGATAAAAGACCACCACAAGCTGATTCTCTGGAGCGTACGCGAAGGCAAACTCCTTGATGAGGCAGTAGAATGGTGTAGAGAAAGAGGAGTTGAATTCTGGGCTGTAAACAAGGATTACCCTGAGGAAAACCTGGAGAACAACAATCACTTCTCACGCAAGCTTAAAGCCGATTGGTTCATCGACGACCGAGGTATCGGCGGTTTGCCTGACTGGGGTGAGATTTATCAGATTATCACCAACCATACAAGCTATCGTCGAGTACTGAAACAGAAGTTCGGTGAACAGCAAGAAGCTCCTAAAAAGAAACATTGGTGGAGCCGCAGATAACAGATAAAGAAGATATTTCTCCAAAAGATATCATAATAGATACAATAAAAGATATCCCAATAAATAAAAAAGGTGTATTGCTCATTGGCAATACACCTTTATTATTTATTGGAATGAATTTACTAGTCTTGAATTAGAAGAACAAGTAGCGGTTATCAACTACATGAGCGTTCAGATAAAGCTCATTCATGAAGTTACCTGCATACTGCATAGCCTTCTGACGGCACTTCTGCTCGTATGTCTTGTCATCGAACTTAACAGGACGGTTAGTCTTGTTTACAACCTGGAAGAGATAAACACCAGCATTACCCTTCACAGCGTGAGCAGAGAAAGCACCCTTCTTAGTACCTGAAACAGCACCAGAAAGAGCTGGCTCGCTAGCACCTGTAGCTGCAACAAATACAGGAGCAGCAAAAGTAATCTGGTTTACAGAAGAAACCTTACCGCCCTTAGCCTTAGCTGCTGCAATGTTCTTAACACCATTCACCTTAGCCTCAATCATCTCAGCCTTCTTGTCTTTGATAACCTCAGCCTTAACAGTTTCCTTGACAACAGCATCGTTCAAATCACGATAACCGATGCGATGAATCTTATCAAGAACTACAACCAACAGGTGGTTGTTGTCACCACACTCATAGAGAGGTGAAATCTCACCTTCCTTGCTATCAAAGATCCACTTCAAAGCCTCGCGTGTAGAATGGATGTTTGCTACATAATGAACAGAAGTTGTAATATCCTTCAAGTCCTGAACCTTGTAACCTTCCTTAGCTGCATTCTTCAAGAGATCCTCTGACTTAGGATTTGCACTTACGAAGCTAGAGAACTTGTTGTAAGCTGTACGGTAAGTACCCTGAGAGAAGTCGATAGGCTTCTTGATAACGGCAGCAGTATACTTGCTGACCATTGCCTTGCGGTCAAGAACCTGAAGAACTACATAACCCTGACCCAACTGAAGCTGGTTCAAAGAATTGACAGCTGCTGTGTTCAATGTATTGATGAATGTCTTATTGTCCTTATCCATAGACTGAGCATACTCATACTGCTTAGTAGTCATCCAAGCCTTGTCACCAGTCTGACCATACTTCTTAGCGATAGCCTCAAAATCAGCACCACCGGCAATAGCGCCTTGAATAGAATCTGCCTTAGTCTTAGCCTCAGCTACTGAGTTTGCAGCAACCTGGATAACACGATACTGTACAGAATCTGGCAATTCCTGCTTAGCTACCAACTTAACGATGTTCAATGTATTGTCACCTGCATTAGCCTTTACAGTAGAGGTAGAACCTACAGCCATAGAATCGAGCTGAGCAGCGATATCACGTGGGAAAGCATCCTTTGAAACAGGAATACCAAGATATGCTACAGTAGAAGCTGACTTACGTACAACCTCTGTAGGATCTACAGCAGCAGCCAACTGTGAGTGATAACCTGCAAATTCTTTGTTAAGAGCAGCACGGTCTGCATTTGAAGCCTGAACCTCGATATCAACAAACTTGATGTCACGGCTCTCAACAGGCTGCTTGAAGCGTGCCTTAATCTCATCATACTTAGCCTTCAGATCGCTTTCAGAAATCTTCACCTTATCATCCTGGATATCAGAGTATGGGAAAGCTGCCAACTGAATCTGGCTCTCTTCATTCTCCTCCTTGAAAGCCATCTTAGCCTCTACAGGATTTGACAGGAAGCAACCGGCGAGAAGAGCCTGATACTTCTGAGCTAAAGTCTGCTGACGAAGAGTCTTCTCAATGAATGACCAGTAGTTGTAAATCTTGGTATACTGATCCATCATCTGTGCGTTAGCAGATGGGTTAGCCTTCTGTGCCTTGTAGTCTGCCAAGAACTTCTGGAGAGAAGATGCGTCGAAACGACCAGTCTGCTGATTAACGAAAGGAGTCTGCTGAAGCATAGGGTTAGTACCTGTCTTCAAGATGTCCTGAAGTTCAGCGTCGGTTACTGTAAGACCTAACTTGCTAGCTTCCTTAGCGATAATCTGGTTCTGGATGTATGTATTCCATACCATATCCTTCACCTGATTCATCTGCTCTTCAGGAAGATTTTCCTGACCCTGTTGCATTTTAATAACTTCTGAATACTCATCAACGAGCTTCTGGAAATCCTGCACGCTGATTTTTTCGCCCAAAACCTCACCAATCTGCTGGCGCTCATTATTCTTTGCAGAATCGCAAGAGCGGAAAGCTTCCTCGGCAATAAAGGCGAAAAGGCCGAAACTGATGATACAAACCAGTATCACGCCTCTTTTTCTAATTGTTCCTAATGCTGCCATTACGTTTTAATTATTATTATTATTTTTATTTTTTCCTAAGTTTAGATTGAACCACTTTTAATGCTAGTAGCCAATTGTCTGCAAAAATACAAAAATAATACGAGAAAAGGGAATTTTTTGCTATCTTTTTTGACTATTACCTCAAAAAAAGCAAAAAATTCCCTTTTCCCGCTCAGCTATTTGATGATGTGTAGTTTAACAAGCTCTATTTTACGCGATGTTGACTTGATAATCTTGAACTCAAAGTTATCAAACTTAATCACCTCGTTGAGTTTAGGAAAACTCTGATATTCATGCAATATCAAACCGCCTACAGTCATATATTCATCACTTTCCGGCAGTTCAATACCAAACATATCGTTCACCTTGTCAATCTCCAGTCGTGCAGAAAGGAGATAGTCACCATCATCGGTTTTCTTAGCTACATATTTGGCTGAATCGTGCTCATCTTCTATATCACCGAAGATTTCCTCCACGATATCTTCCAGACTCACCAAACCGCTGGTACCGCCAAACTCATCTACAACGATACCTAAAGACTTCTTCTGCTGCAAAAAAGTCTGCATCAGTTTCTGCGCCTGCATCGTTTCCGGCACAAATGGAAGTGTACGAATATGATCCTGCCAACGTGAAGGATGGTGGAAGAGTTCGGAACTGTGAATATATCCCGCAATATGATCTATATCCTCTTCATATACAATGATTTTCGAATTACCGCTCTCGATGAATTTCTGCTGCAGTTCTTCGAGAGAAGTATCCATTTCAACTGCCTGAATCTCCGTACGGGGCACCATACAGTCGCGTACTTTAGTATCGGAGAAATCAAGGGCATTCTGAAAGATCTTCACCTCGTCATTAATTTCATCTTCATTGGTAGCATTATCGATACTTGACTGCACAAGATAATCAAGATCTACCTTAGAAAAGCCTTCATCTGTCCCCTCTGCATCCATCTTCATACCCACCAGACGCAACAGACACTTACTCAAGAAAGTACTGAATTTACTGATAGGCCACAATACCACATAGCACAGATAAGCTACCGGACTGAAGATAGAAAGCAAGCGGTTCGGGTTAGACTTGAAAAGCGTCTTTGGCAGAAACTCCCCTGTAAAGAGTACTATCAGCGTAGACAGGATGGTATCTGCAGGCACCGTAAATGCTGCATCAAAGCCTGCGAAAATCGTATTGTCGAAAAGACGGGCTATCAGGATACCATAAACCACAAGGGCTATATTGTTGCCCACGAGCATGGTACTGACAAAGCCATTCGGATGATTATAAAACAAAGATAACAGTCGCTGCGTAAGGCCATTCTTCTCCTTATCCATCTCCGCCAACATACGATTGGAAGAGACGAAGGCAATCTCCATTCCGCTGAAGAATGCAGAGAAGACCATCGTAATGAGAATGCCTACGACTAAACTCATATCCACCTGTTCATTCATTATATCTTTTTCTTTTTAATTAGTGCATGATAGGAATCGTAGTGGCTCTGACAGGTGTAGCAGGCTGACGGAAGTTATTCTTGACAGAATCAGGCTGGTTGCTCAACGTATCGGCACCACCACCGCCTCCTGTCAGGTCTCCCTTTTCAAAGCTACCCTTCGAATTGCTAACGAAATAGCGCGTCATCTTTTCATCACTCCAGAAATGAGAACCCTGAAGCGTTCTTTCCGGAGTAACAAGTTTGCTGAACACGTTACTTGACAATTCGTGCTTGTTCTGGTCCCAGGTAAGCTGCTCACTGTTGAAGCGCAAACCATCCTTGGTCAGGATGCTCACCCTACCATAGAGTTTCCATATCTTCTGTTGATCATAATAATAAGCTGTATCACACTGGATATAGCTATTAATATGGAATTTCTCATCAAACTGCTCCAGCAAAAGTCCCTTATCAAAGATCCACAAGGACGGATTCTTGCTGGTATTCACCTCCCACCGCTCTGTAACGATGCGATATTTGATAACTCCCGAGTCGCTAACCAATGTATTTACACCATACGACGTCATCATCGCCACCGAGTCTTGCGGACGGATGGCGGGCGCAGTATGTTCTACCTGGTTCTGGCAACCTGCCAAAATCAGGAACATCAAAATACCGACAACATAAGAGCCTTTTATTCTATACATTATTATATAGAGATTCTATACATTATTATATATAAGTGAAAGATTAATCCATCTTCCACTTCTTAAACCAATCCTCGTTGAATGTGAATCCGATATTGATACGGAAAGAATTTTCCTTAATCAGATCCTTAGCCGAAGTCTTCACCCACTGACCACTGATATTCAGCATAGAGCGGTTGTTGTAAGCGTTCATGATAGGAATACCGAAACCAGCACTCACGGAGATTTCCTTAGGGCCATCAACACCATTCATCTTATAATAAGGTGTGGCATAGCTGGCACCTACACGATACTGAACACGCTTGAAGAAAGCACGGCTACGCTCTCCATAGCAATACTGGGCACCGAGATTAAACTTGCTTCTATCTTTGTAGATGCCATCCTGCAAAGTGTAATGGGTACCATCAAAACTAGGATAACCCAAGCTACCCCACTTCTGCAGACTGTAATCAAAGCCAACCTTCCACTGGTTGTTATGATTCCACATCACACCCGCACCAATCATGGTAGGCAACTTGTAAGCCTTGCCGATAGAGTAAGCGGTGGTATCGGTAACACCGTTCTGGGTATCATTAGAAATGATTTTCATATCAGCAGAAGCTCCCAGACCATGTCCAGGTGAGAAGGTGACACCTACGGTAGCCCAATCTTTCTTTGAGAACTGATGGGTATACTGTACACCGAAATCAACCTTATAGCTGTTCACCTGCATAGAATAATAGCGGGTGAGGGTCTTGTAATAAGAATTGCTGTAGCTGTTTGCTACACTTCTGTCTATACTACCCCAGAGATATGAGAAGTTGGCACCTACGGACAAGCCCTTGACCGGTTGCCAACCCGCACCGATGTATGCCTGATGCAAACCACCATCGCCGGAATAAGTATTAGTATAGTAAGCTTCCTTGTCAGCATTCACCCATTCTGATGCAGAATAATTATAGCCAACATTGGTAAAAGGAATGATACCGAAGCTCATACCTACATGTGGCAGCAAGCGGAAGCCTGCAACAACATACTCAAAGTTTGAGTTGTTGGCATTCTTCTTCACACCATTCTCTTCAAAATTTGTCACCTGACCAGAGATACCGGCATCAAGGATGAAAGTCATCGAATCAATCGAAGCATAAGATGCAGGGTTGAGATAGTTTACCTGATTATGCTCATGAAAGCCAAGACCGACTCCATTCATACCACGATTAAAACCAGAAGTCTGGTCCGACAAGATGCCAAGACCATACTGGCTGTATGGCGAATTAGTACCACTTTGGGCATTAACCATAAGGGCTGACCCCAACAACAGGGTTGCTAAAAAAAGCTTTCTCATTCTTTAATAATCATTCAAAATTATATTCAGAGTGCAAAAGTATTAAAAAAAATCTAGAAAAAAGAAGGATAATTGAAAATAATAAGGTATTTTTGCATCGTGAAACGTTTTAAGCATATTTTTAGTGCCATTTTAGCAGTAATTTTAATCAATTTAACTACTGAAGTGGCTGCGCAGGATTTTTCAAGAGACAAGGACTCTGATATTTCTGTGCAGAACAGTCGTGTCAATGAAGAAGCTACTGCGTGGCTCGATTCTGTTGACATTTCTCTCCTGACTTGCGGACCAGGTCAGGAGGTGTGGTCGTATTATGGACATACCGCTCTACGCATCCAGAACAAAGCTATGGGAACGGATGTTGCCGTCAACTGGGGTATGTTCAGTTTTAACCAAAGTTGCTTTGTACTCCGTTTTGTTTTCGGACTCACCGATTACCAGATTGGCATCTACCCGATGAGCGACTTCATTGCCGAATATGCACATGAAGGCAGATGGGTAAGACAGCAACGTCTCCGCCTCTCCCGTACAGAGAAACTGGGAATTCTGAGAAGCATCGACAAGAATGCACAGCCGGAGAACCGCGTATACCGCTACAATTTCTTCTATGACAATTGTACGACCCGGGCACGCGAGATGATTCTCTCCAACATTGGGAACCAGAGTACCAACTTTAAAGATATTCCTACCACTTCTACCTACAGGGAAGAGATTCACAAACTCAACGGACAGCACCGCTGGGCAAGATTCGGCAATGACCTTCTTTTGGGTTGTCAGGCAGACCGTCCTATCACACAAAGAGAATGGGAATTCTTGCCAGACAATCTGAGCAAAGACTTTGCCACAGAAGGAAGAACCGACTTTATTGATGCATCTCAGACTACAGACGGCAAAACCAATGCAACAAGTGCCAGCGGCTATATCACTCTGGTAGATGAAACATCCGATATTATCCCAGCCCAGGCACAAATAACAGACGATGCTCCTGTTACACCACAAATGATAGCCATAGCCCTGGCAATCATCATCATAGGAACAACGGTAAGAGAATGTATAAAAAAGAAAAACTACTGGTGGTTTGATGCCATCCTGCTTGTCCTGACAGGATTACCGGGACTGATTCTCTTTGCCATGATCTTCTCGCAGCATCCTACCGTACAGATAAATTTCCAGATTCTGATACTGAATCCGCTCAACCTCATCTTCGCCTGGAAGACGGTCAAGAGGATGAAAGCAGGTCATCTGTATTGGTATTACGAACTTCTGGGATGGCTTCTTCTCATAGCCCTGTTCTTACAGATATGGCAGAACTATGCTGAGGGTATGAGTATTTTGGCACTTTCTTTGCTAGCGAGATACTGCGTCAAGTCGACCATGATGGATTTAAGTCCAAACAATTATGGTTTGCAGAAGCATATCGTAAAGAAATTCAGAAAGAATAAACAGACATTAAAATATACGTAAGGAAACGATTGGCACAACATCGTTTCCAAACAGAAGAAGATAAACAACAATGATGGTAAACAGATATATCACAGCCCTTTTGGTTGTCCTGGCGGCAACCGGCATGGAGGCGCAGACTTATCAGCAGGCGCTGAAGTTTGCGCTCACGGATATATCCTACGATGAATTCATCCAGCAACCGGAGGCGAAGGCATTGGAGGAGGACATTCTCTGCGTGCTCAAAGCCATCAAAGCGGCTTCAGAAGATGAAAGCATCGCAACGCATCATCCTATCCTGTCGGCAACACTTGCCGCCAATTCTTCTGACATTCTGACAGACATTCATTCACATATTTATTATGAATCCCCTACGGAGCACAGACACAAAGTTACGTATGGGAGTATCGTTATTCGAGGTCCAGACTGCTGATTTTGTGCTTTCCGTAAGCAAAACTCAGAAGATTTGCCATAAAAACAGGTAATAATTGGCAATTCCTTGCAGATTTACGGATATTTTTAGTAAATTTGCAAGCTAGTAATAAACAACAGGAGATTTTACTCCAAAACATCATCGAATAATAATAAAAAATAAATATACAATGAACTTTAACAAAATTCTCCAGTCATTGTTTGGCAACAAGTCAACACGAGATATGAAGTTGATTCAGCCAATCGTAGAAAAGATCAAGGCAGAGTATCCTAAGATGCAGGTCTTAAGCAATGACGAACTTCGTGCAAAAACAAAGGAAATTCAGAAGTACGTAAAAGAGTATGCCAACGAGGAAAAGGCTAAGATTGCTGAACTCAAGGCTAAAATCGAAGACACTCCTATCGATGAGCGTGAAGGTATCTTCAACCAGATTGATAAGTTGGAGCAGGAAGCACTCGACAAGTATGAGGTAGCCCTCAACGAGGTTTTGCCTCAGGTTTTCGCTATCGTTAAGGATACTGCTCGCCGTTTCGCTGAGAACGAGGAAACAATAGTTACTGCTACCGACTTCGACCGCGAGTTGGCTTCAAACCCTGCTAACGACTTCGTAACCATCGATGGCGACAAGGCTATCTATCACAACCACTGGACTGCCGGTGGTAATGATATGAAGTGGGAAATGATCCACTATGATGTACAGCTCTTCGGTGGTGTTGTTCTCCATCAGGGTAAGATTGCCGAGATGGCTACCGGTGAGGGTAAAACCCTTGTAGGTACAACTCCTATCTTCCTGAATGCCTTGACTGGTAATGGTGTTCACGTCGTTACCGTGAACGACTATTTGGCTAAGCGTGACTCTGAGTGGATGGGACCTCTCTATATGTTCCACGGTCTCTCTGTAGATTGTATCGACAAGCACCGTCCAAATTCCGACGAGCGTCGCAAGGCATACCTGGCAGATATCACCTTCGGTACCAACAACGAGTTCGGTTTCGATTATCTTCGTGATAACATGGCTACCAACCCAGCCGACCTGGTACAGCGCCAGCACAACTACGCCATCGTCGATGAGGTCGACTCTGTGTTGATTGATGATGCCCGTACCCCATTGATTATCTCCGGTCCTATTCCAAAGGGCGATGACCAGATGTTCGAGCAGTATCAGCCATTGGTTGAGAAACTTTACGAGGTACAGCGCAAGCAGGCTACAGAATTGCTCGCCGAGGCTAAGCAGAAGATTAACGAAGGTACAAAGGCTAAGAATCAGGAACTCCTTGACGAAGGTTTCCTCGCACTCTTCCGTTCTTACAAGGCATTGCCTAAGAACAAACCATTGATCAAGTATCTTTCTGAGGAAGGTATCAAGGCTGGTCTGCTGAAGACTGAGGAGTACTACATGGCAAACAACAACCGTGAGATGCCTAAGGCTACAGAGCCATTGTACTTCGTAGTAGACGAGAAACTGAATTCTGCCGACCTTACCGATAAGGGTACAGACTGGTTGGCTAAGCAGGTAAACGACAAGGAACTCTTCGTATTGCCTGATATCACAACTGAGATGAGCGAACTCGAGGCTCGTACAGACCTTTCAGACCAGGAGCGTCTTGACAAGAAAGACGAGATGTTGGCTCACTATGGCGTACAGAGCGAGCGAGTACACACCTTGCAGCAGCTCTTGAAAGCATACACCATGTTTAATAACAACGACGAGTATGTCGTGATGGACGGACAGGTGAAGATTGTGGATGAGCAGACAGGACGTATCATGGAAGGCCGTCGCTGGAGCGATGGTTTGCACCAGGCTATTGAGGCTAAGGAGCATGTGAAGGTAGAGGCTGCTACACAGACCTTCGCTACCATCACACTTCAGAACTACTTCCGTATGTACCACAAGCTCGCCGGTATGACCGGTACTGCAAGTACAGAGTCAGGTGAGTTCTGGGATATCTACAAACTCGATGTTGTTGAGATTCCAACCAACCGCCCTATCCAGCGTAAGGACTTGGATGACCGTGTATACAAGACAGCCCGCGAGAAGTATCGTGCAGTTATCGACGAAATCGAGGAAACACGTAATGCTGGACGCCCTGTCTTGGTAGGTACTACATCTGTCGAGATTTCTGAGTTGTTGAGCAAGATGTTGAAGATGCGCAACATTCCTCATAATGTATTGA
>OBAD01000288.1_pt1 | contig 14805 bp, 11 predicted proteins | sample 1494861 | NCBI WGS metagenome assembly OBAD01 (sample SAMEA3360681, study PRJEB22359) | human gut metagenome | biome: ENVO:urban biome; feature: ENVO:human-associated habitat; material: ENVO:feces | place: Bangladesh | collected 2011
TATATTTTATACTCTTGCTCTATGGAGCAAGAGTATAATTCTTTCAATATAATATGATTTGTGCAAAAATAGTTAAATAATATTATATGTTTTTAAAATTACAGTAGTCTACGTCCTCTTCTTATTAAAAAGTTGTATATTTGAAGCCAAAACAAAATAGGTTAGTGATAGTGACCTTTGTAATTTTCATTTTTGTCTAACATAAAAAATAATGAGTATGAAAATTAATTTTATTTTTTTGCTAGGATGCATGATGATTGCATTTAGTTCATGTTCTGATGATAATTTGGATTTTAAAGCGGAGAAAATGTTGGTAGAAGCATCTTCTTCAGAACAAGTCGTCTCCAATATGGCTAATGAAATGCCTATGGATAATCAATTAGAAGCAAACGAAGTGAATCAAATATTATTAAATAATTTGGTTCTTGATGGTAAGTTTATTATGCGGTCTAATCATAACAAGAAAGATTATCCTTCATTTTGGGGTGGCTCATATATCACTCCGAGTGGCATGTTGACCATTTTATTCAAAGGTGACTCTTTGGAGGTTGCTAGACGAATTTCAACAATAAAATCATCAAGACTATATCGTTTTGAACGTTGTAAATATTCTTATCAGGAATTACAACAAGTTATGGAGGATCTAGACAGACATGTAGAAAATGCAGAAGTATTTATCAAAGACAACATTTGTGGATATGGAATCTTGGATGCTCAGAACTGTGTTGAGGTAAGTCTAAAGCATAAGGATGATAATTTTATAAAGAAATTCAAAACGATATATAATCATCCTGCCATAACATTCGTTGAGTCCGGACAACTAATAGAAGAAACAGATTTGAATCCAGGTGGATACTTGACATGTTCTACAGATGGAAGCCATGGGTCTTTCGCCTTTAGAGCTAGAGAAAAAACTGGTGCCAAAAGAAATGGTATGGTAACAGCAGGGCACGTTTTAAGTGTTAACCAAAAGGTTTATGTCGCAGGTAAAGTAATAGGTACTTGCTCTGCATCTCAAAACTCAGGAAGTGTTGACGCAGCTTTTGTACCTATTGTAGACTCAGCTTTTGAACCATCAAATTTTATTGTAGGTACAGTTTACGAACTCTCTGTGGCTACAAGCCTTCCTGGAGTTGGCACTTTTGTCAATATGAGAGGTTCAACAACAGGCTCAAATGGTAAAGGTGGATATATAAAGTCAACCAATTATACTTTTACAAGTAAAGGGATAAAATATACTAATATGACAACAGCCACATATCTAAGTCAATCAGGTGATAGTGGTGGTATTATATACACATATGTGAAAAGTAGCGATACTAGATATACGGTAGGAATACATCTGGGAACGACAACAGTTAGTGGAGTCAGGGTTTTTACTAAAGCCGATCAAGCTTTAGCTGCTTTGAATGTTGAACGATATTAGGTGGAAATATGAAATTGATATTTGCATGTTTATTGTTTCTTTCTTGCTCTGTTGGGGATAAAAGTAATAGTCAAGTAACGGAAGCAAGTGCTTTAACTAGTAATGTGCAAGAGAATAAATCCGAGCAAGAGACCAAAACAGCAAAAGAGGCCAACTCTGTACAAGGAAACCTTGGCTTGGAACTCTCGCAGACGCATTTTACGAATAAACCTCAAGTTGTTACGTTGACTATAACCAACAATTCACCATGGACTTGTATCGTTGGTTATGAGTACTTTATCGAGAAGGAAAATAAAGGTTGGAAAAAGATTCCATTGAAGAATGCTGCCTTTATAGAGATAGGTCTTGGCATCCGACCAAACACTGCCAGAAAATTTCAAATTGATCTGGGCAATGTACGTCAGAAATATACGAAAGGGACATATCGCATTGGGAAGAAAATGAGAATAGAGACAACAGAAGGCTACAGAGATACAACGGGTTACTGCTCGTTCAACGTCTTATAATTAATGCCACTTTGCGCACTAAAAGGTGTGTGAAGTGGCATTGTTGTTTATGAAACTATTGTAAAGAAGTTTCCTCAGGATTAAAATATAATAATTCTTGTGGAACGATAGAATATAGAGGGGAGAAATATACTATAACTCACTCTAAATTGGACTTTGATTGAAAATCAAGAAGTTGGTCGTTTGCCTAGTAACAATATGGAAACGAGCGACCTTCTGCTCGTTTCTGTATTTTGCAATATCCAAAGAACGCCTAAATTTGCGACAAAGATACGATATTTTTCTAAATATCCAATGATTTACAAGAGGAATTTTATGGAAATTAGAACTTTTGCGTAAAATCTGATGCTTACCAACACAATATGCATCCAAAAACAAACAGCAGGTATTCGGATATAGTTTATCCGAATACCTGTTGCCATAACGTTTTATTGCTGACGATGATTCTGACATCGGCTTTCATGTACTGTTGCAATATTGGGGTATTTTGTCCCTGTGTGCTCACAGAGGCTGTAGCCATAAAATAGTTGCCATCTTCCCTATGTATGAGCTTGGCATTATGGCTTATGATGTTGCAGTTATAAGATGCATTGTTGTTGCCCTCGAAAGAAACATGAGCCGTCCTTGGCTCATCGAAAAGATACAAATACTTGTATGGCACAAATACTTGCACTGTTCCTTGATTGATGACCTCACCATTAGCCTCTATGGATATAGGATAAGGTATCTTATAGAAAGCGACTGCGAGGGCGAGGACTATGATGGTAATGATTATAGTCCCCAAGCTGACGAGGCGAGGAGGAACTTTGCCTATCACATTCCTCACCTTTTCGCTTCTTAATTCGATATTATCTGTATTTTCCACTTTTCTATTTTATTAAATGTCTTTTTTGTGCATTTTCTATGATAAATGACTGCAAAGAATACTGTACATTATCAAATACACATGGTATTGGTCTGCCAGACTTCCTTGCCTCAAAATTTCTAATTATGCAAGGTCCCATACAGATAGGTAAAGCTTTGCAGTTTAAACAACGCTCATTATCGAATGTAGAATGCGCAAACAACTCGCTAAGAAGATAGTTGTTCCATTTTATTGTTCCATCGTCATTTAATCTACCAATAACCTTATCATCGCCATAATCTTGTGCCGTGCATTTAAACACACGACCATCATAATTTATTGCATATTGGTGCAGTTTATCTGCATAACAGCGAGTGTAATGATGTGGCTTATATGCCCAATAGCCAGAATCCAAACCGTTCTCATAGAAGATTTTCTTCACCTTTGCTAATTGTTGAATTTCTTTCTCTGTACAATTTATTTGCCAAACCTTCTGAAAATCTACACGAATATGCTTCTTGGTATTTTCACTAATAAGCGGTATGACATCTGTTATTCCAAACAAGGTCTTCTTATCATAATTGATTCTTAGTGTGATATGAACGTTTGGGATAATTTTTGGCAAAAGGTTCAAATTCTGTACAACTATATCAAAAGTTCCTTTGTTCGTATTTGTAAATTTGATGGTATCATGATGTTCTGCATTTCCATCTAAAGGAATTTGAAAACTTGTAAAATTCAAGCTTTGCATCTCAGACATCATATTTTCATTTAATAATGTTGCATTTGTGGTTACATGCTGGGTTAACACAACTCCTTGGGCAGTTGTGATTTCCTTTGCGTAAGAAGCAATAGGTTTCATAACTTCTTTATAATACATCAAAGGTTCACCCCCAAACCAATCAAGGTGTAATGCTGGGATACGAACTTTATTCACAAGATAATCAATGTGCTTTTTTAATGAGTTTACTATATGTTGTGACATTCCACCATGATGTATGGCTTGGGCATATTCTGTTGAACAATACCAGCATTTTAAATTACAATCCAATGTAGGGTTTATTGTAAGGTGGTATGAGCGATTTTCGTACACACAAAGTTTATTGTTGAACTTTACAAGCTCTTTCTCATCATAATTGTCAATGATAAAACCTGCTTTTTTCATCTCGGAATATAGTAATGGATATTCCTCCGAAAAAGCAGCTAAATTATTGAGTAAAGGCTCTATTACCGAATACTCTTCATTTGTAAAAGCAATCAAAGAGTCAGACATTGTGTTATAAAGGAGGGAGTAACCCTCAAAAGGTACACTTATATTGTAAAAACTAATCTTATCCATATTTCTATATGTTAAAAGTAGGCTATGTGAAGTACACACATAGCCTACAAGTTTAAAACTATGCCTGACAAGTGTCACAAGCATTTTGAGAAAGGCAACCACAGCCAGCCAAACATTCGTCTATTGGCTGTTGGAACTTGTCATTCAGACCAACACCTCCAAGAATATTGGAAAGTGCGCCATTACTTAAACGAGAAAGAATGGCTTTTTCATCTAACTTTTTTACCTGTTTCATAATTTCTTGTTTTATAATACACTATTCAACTCTTAATAAAGAGCTATTTATACTTTTACTAATATCTTTTTCTACTTTTTTCGTCTTCCATCCAAAGTCTAGAGAATAGGCTATTTTGATATTGGCATACTGCGATGCCGTTTGGTCTTTGATGCTCTTGGTATAGCTGTAGATTGGCAAGTCAAGCCAATAATGCTTTTCTTGTTTTTTGAAAGGTGATACTACTTGCATCTCCACGTACAGGTTGCCCTTGCTATAAGAACAACTCATGCCGTAATCAACAGGCGTCTTGCTGACTACCATCGTACTTTCATTCAATGTCTTCTTACCGAAATGTAAGTATGGCTTGATGGCAAAGTCACCAACAAACATATTCACGCCAAGGTTACCTGTCAAGTTGTTGTTAAACTTTTCCCAACAGTTCTTGACCCTTCCATGGTTATATCTTATATCTCCCGATAGGCTGGCAAACTTAGCTAGCTTATATTGTAAAGCCAGAATCGCAGAGTAATATTGCGAATTGCCATCATTGGAGTAGGTCTTGATAACTTTCTCATTGCTCTCATCTAAATAGTAACTATCCGTAACAGGGTGGAAGTTATAACGGAATTGTCCGATGGCAGAAACATTGAGTTTGCCGAACCGCCCCATATAATATAAATAAGTGTTGAGGTCATGCGACTTCTTCAAGTCAGACGAGCCCAATTGTGCCATGTGGGAGTTGATGTTTATCATCGCTCTGTTGATGACATCCATGCCATGGTTGGAATTGGCAAGATTGAGTGACCACATCAGCATTCCATTCTTCATTTGGTATTGAGCGGTCGTGTTGAGGCGAGGGGATAATTGACTAAAGCGACTGTCCCCATGCAAGCGGTATAGTAGCCAATCCAAGCCTATTCGTGTTTTCAAGCTCAACTTCTTGGTTGGCTTGAAATTATAGGAGAAGAATGCCAAGGTCTCGCCTTTCCATAGGTGTTGCCACAAGTCGCAATTGCCAGAATAATCAGCATCCCAGATGTCATGATAGTGATATGCTTCGATTGTCATGGAATGCTTTTTCGCAAAATAGTTGTAGATGGCAGATAACTGGAACGATATAGCCTTCTCGTCCTCATCCGTTCTTGCCTCATAAGGAGATTCTTGGTAGAGACGATTGTAGGAGTTGGCGGAATATTTTCCATGAACACCTAATGTGAGTGATTGGTTGTTGCCCAAAGGTAAGTTTGCGTTCAAATCAATCTTGGGTGACAAGCTCTTCTTCTGCATGTTTGAGAAGAAATCTGTCAAATTGTTCTCTTGGGCATAACCTGTAGAGATGTTTCTTGGCGTGGCAATATTCACAAGCGTAAACTTGCCGACCCAATATCTCTGTCCCTTTTGGTTTTGATAGCGGAACTGCATGTATTCCTGATGGTTTCGAGAAGAAATCTTGTCATAAGTGATGCGGTTTATTTCCGATTGAGGAAAGAGATATTGTTCATGATTCCAAGTCTCAGTGTTATTGACATGCTCATAGTTCTCGCCAGCAAACAGTGTGTAAGTGCTCCTGCCTTTCACATAGTTTGCTGCGACATTGTAATCACCATGGGCATAGCCAAGTGTTTGCTGACCATCCACCTGAACATATCCACCATACCGATATTGCTTGGAAACAAAGTTGATGGCAAGTTTGTCCTTGGCATATTTTCCCGAAGGAGAATCATAATACTCTATTTTTTCGATGTCACGAGGTCTGAGCATTTGGATTTCCTTGATGTCGCATTCTTGACCGTTCAGGTACAAGGTGGCATGAAGTCCCATCACATCCACCTGCTTTGACTTTGAGTCTATCATCAGTCCAGGAATATTCAGATTCTCCAATACCCCGAAACCACTTACAGCATGTTTCCGCTGTTGACTATTGGGATAAATCACAAGGTGGTCGCCTATGCGACTGATATTTGAGGCAGACACGACAACATCTTGTAATACTTTAGAAGAGACTATAGTATCCTTTCCGATATTCTGAGCGAATATTGGAGAAAAAATCATAAGTAATCCACAAGATAAAACTATAGTCTTCATACGCAATATGTTTTTATATTCACTTTTTCTGTGGCAAAAATACCTATTTTTCTTCAAAACATCAGCATTTGTGTCGTTAAATAAGTATAATTGCATCAATTTCCCAATTCCAATTGGTTCTTTACCAGATTATAGTATGCCCCTCGCTTGGCGGTCAAAGACTCATGGTTGCCTTCCTCAACCACTTTGCCATGGTCGATGACCACGATTTGGTCGGCATTCTTCACCGTGCTTAGGCGATGAGCCACAATCACAACAGTCTTGCCCTTGTAGAACTTATCCAAGTTCTCCACGATGCTTCTCTCGTTGTTAGCATCTAGCGAGTTGGTCGCCTCGTCAAGGAAGATGTAGTCGGGATTCTTATACACCGCCCTTGCTATCAAGATACGCTGTTTCTGTCCTTGGCTCAGTCCAACGCCATCACGCCCAATCTTAGTGTTGAACTTCAGAGGCAAAGCCATCACGTAATCCTTGATGCAAGCAATCTCGGCAGCTTTCAACAACCGTTCCTTATCTATATCGCCATCATCAACAGCAATATTTCTAGCGATACTCTCCGAGAAGATAACACCATCCTGCATGACAACACCACATTGTCTGCGCCACCACTTTTTGTTGAGTTTGTTGATGTCAGTATTTCCAATGTTGATTTTTCCCTCCAAGACAGGATAATAACCAAGCATCAAACGGATGAGGGTGGTCTTTCCACTGCCAGATGCACCAACGATGGCTGTTACCTTACCTTGCGGAACGTGAATGCTCACATCGTCTATGGTTTTGCGCAAAGCATGTGGGTCGTACTTGAACATGATGTTCTTGATGTCAATGCCCTCATTCTTATCTTCAATAGAAGTTAGCAAGCCTTCCTTTCCATTCTCATCATCCATCTGGTGAATCTCGTTGATTCGCTCCAAGCTAATCTTCACATCTTGCAGAGAATAGAAGAAGTTCATCAGTTGCTCCACAGGCGAGTTGAGCTGTCCGATGATGTATTGCACGGCAAGCATCATACCGAGTGTCATTTGCCCATGAATCACGGCAGTTGCAGCGACTACCGTGATGATGATGTTCTTCACCTCGTTGATGAAAATACTTCCTGCTTCCTGTGTCTGTTGGAGTTTGAGCGACTTCATCTGTACGCCGAATAGCTCAGCTTGCGTGTCCTCCCATTCCCATCTTCTGCGCTGCTCACAATCCTGCAACTTGATTTCCTGCATGGAGGTGATAAACTCATAAGTTTTGTTATTGTTGATGGCCTGCTGCTCAAACAATTCATAGTCGAGCACCTTTCTCCGTTTCAAGAACAAGGTCATCCATCCGCCATAGAGGATACTTCCCAACAGAAAAATGACAAACACCAATTTATTATAGAAGAACAGTACCACCGAGAATACCACGAAGGTGAGCATGGCAAACGTGATGTTGAGCGTCTGCTGCGTCAAGAAAGTATTTACTCGGCTATGGTCGTTCATTCTCTGCATCAAGTCGCCCATGAGTTTCGTGTCAAAGAAAGACATCGGCAACTTCAAGAGCTTGATGAAGAAGTCGCTCACCAATGAAATGTTGATACGTAGGGAAATGTGAAGCAACAACCATCTGCGGATAAAGTCTATTGCCGTTCGGCTGACTGTAAGCATCAACTGCCCCAATAATATAAGCCAAACAAAACCTATATCTTGGTTCTTGATACCGACATCTACGATGGATTGAGTAAGGAATGGCAAGACAAGCTGCAAGAGACTTCCGACTATCAAGCCCAAGATAATTTGTCCGAAATACTTGCGGTATTTCTTTACATACCCAAAGAGAAAGCGAAACGATCTTTTTTCTTTGATGTTCTCTTCGCCCTCCATCTTATAGGTAAAGAATGCAGGGGTGGTTTCCAAGAACATAGCAATGCCCTTGTCTTCGCCATTGGAACTCGTGCTTATCCAATGCTGCTTGAACTCTTCTAAACCATAAGTGACCAATCCCTTTCCTGGGTCAGCGACATAGAACTTCTTTCCTTTCTTGACTTTATACAAGACTACAAAATGATTCTGGTTCCAATGGAGAATACAAGGCAAAGGGACTTCACCTAGCACCATAGTTGTAGCTCTAGCGCATGTAGTATGCAAGCCAAGTGTGTTTGCTGCCTCATTGATACCTAACAGAGAGACTCCTTCCGCAGTAGCAAAACAAAGTTTCGACAGAGAATCCAAAGAGTATTCTCTGCCGAAATATTTACATACCATTTGCAAACTAGCTATACCACATTGCATGCTATCATACTGATATTCTATAGGAAAATGATTCTTCATTTGTTACTTTGAAATCTACATTACCGCACTATTTTTCTCTAAGAGTTTATAAGCGATTTCTTTCTTCAGAATTTGATGACTGAAAAGTTGGCTTTGCTTTGTTAAAAACATTTCCAATTTTTTTAATTAAAGTTATTTCCAAATGTTGACTATCATAATAGTTGTTAAACTTCTGTTTAATCCCATTGGAATAATAAGAGTATTTTGGATTCGATGTTTTGAATAAATCTTCAGCTTTAATGCTAACAATCATAGTCTTATTTTTGTTTGTATACGACAGCCCTAAGTTTAATAGAAAGGCATTTTTTGCCTTTCTATAATTATAATATCCAGGTATGTCATCTTCAATGTACAAAAAGCCAGTCAATCTTTTACTTAAAAAAAATGAATTGTTCAACGAAAAATCACTTCCCCAACCTTTTACATTCTTAAAGGATGTCTGATTTGAAATATAGCTTGAATATGTAATATCTCCAGTCAAATTAGTTTCTAACCAAGAACCCAACTGAAAATTATATTCGACATCAATCCCAAAAGTAGATATGTCAAAGAAGTTTCCTGCTCGTTCTACTTGATTTTGAATATTTTCTGAATCCAAGAATACCATTTTCCCAAAATCTTTGTTGGTCTTAGTAAAATACATTTTTGTATAAAATGAATTGTTGCACATATAAGACAAGCTTACATTATGTATATAAGACGGTTTCATGAATGGATTTCCCTCTGAGTAATCATATTTACTTGTATACCATCTAAAAGGGTCTAATAGTTGGAAATTGGGTCTCTTAATTCTTCCAGAATAATCAATACTTATAGTATTACTATTATTTATTAAGTATTCTATACCTACAACAGGAAATACCCTTAAATAATGGTTGTTATTGATAGTGTTTAAAGTATAAGAGAGTCCTTTTGTATAAGTATATTCTGCTCTCAAGCCCAAACTTAGTTGAATTGACTTTATTGAACTCTCTGCATTTACATATAAAGCATTGTTGGCTTCTCTATATCCAAACAAGTTGTGTGAAGTAGAATAAACCAATTTTTCATCCTCTTCATTATATGACTTTGTGTTGATATAAGAGAATTTATATCCTTCACTAAATTTCCAATTCTTAAACGAATTGTCGAAATCCATTTTGAAAGTATATATATCATTCTTTTGGTGACCTGCACTATAAAAATTTTCATCTAATGTTGTTAATGCCGTTTTTGTAAGTGAAAGCCAATTCCTATGGTTTCTTTCATAGCTGTTAATGTAGCCAAGTGTTATATTGAGATTAGATTTGTCATTGAAAGAATGAGCATAATTTATTTCTAAATTCGTTTGATAATTAGCTGACTTTCCATATCCTTTAGATGACATTATGGAATCTTCCTGTATATTGTTTATAGAAAAATATTTCGTATCATTAGCAATGTCTCGATTATTAATTTTACTAAGTAACGGCAACTGTAACATTGTTGATATATTATCATGTTGGCCTAAAGTTAAATTTAAATTTGTTAATATTCTAGCAAAATCATCCTCGTTTTTTTTAGGACAATTTGTAGATATTATATAATTTTTAAACATATTACTATATTGACTATGCGTGAATAGTTTTTCGCAACTACCTAATACCGCGGTCTCTACACTAAACTTTTTACCTGAATAGAGAATTTTTGCAGAAGCACCATAAGATAAATAGTGGGCAATACTCCCTTTCCCCAGTAAATTAGCTTGTAATCCTGGGTTTATTTTTTTCAGTGTTTCAATTTTTAAAATGCCAATATTCTCGTTGGCTTCATATTTTGCTGGTGGAGTTGATAGTACTTGAATTTTTTGAATGTTTTCTGCTCCTAAAGAATTCAAATAAGCTATTAATTCATCACCTTTTAAATAAAGTTGGTGATTATTCAAAAAAACAAGGACTTCATTTTTACCTACCATAGATATGATACTACCTTTAATGTTAATCAAGGGTATTTGTGGCAATATGTCAGAAAACAATTTCCCATTTTTATTAATCACATCCATGTTGATAATAAAACCACCATGTGACATTTGGATAGCCTTTCTTCTACCAATTACTTCAACTTCATTAAGATTTTGTACATTGTCATCTAGGCAAAAATCTATTGTTTTTTCATCCGAGATGGATGCAACTTTATCTGCATACCCAATATAACTGCAAGTAAGGCTGTCATTTTTGTTCACTTGGATTTCAAAATATCCAACGGAATCTGATAATACGACTTGTTGAGTATTACAATTTTTGATAGATGCATACGAAAGTGGTTGCGATTTGTCATGAAAATACACATGGCCATAGATTTTGTAAGACTGCGCATCTATTGACAAATTAGCAAAAAGCATCGTAATTATGAAAAATAATATTTTATTCATAGCTAACCTTCAAAGTTTACATTATTCTTAATATATGGTTGTATCTGTATGAAAATTCTAATAATTGCTTCCCAATACACCTTGTTTAATGCACAATGATATGCTGATGGTATAGTCGTATCCTTAGATTCAAGCCATTTTGCTGCAATACATGAACCAGAGCAAAGATGTCTTAGCCAACAATCTTTGCATTTTTCATACCTGTCAACTTCTTTTGGGTAAAAATTATGTTTGTCTATTTTCTCGTAATCAATACCATTATGAATATTTCCAATACATAATTCTTTACAACTATTATGACTAGAACAAACATAAATATCTCCTTTTAGATTGAAATAAAAGGAATTGATCCCAGCACTACATCCAGTATAGCTCGTTGTCTTACATTGGATTCTTCTTATGTCTTCTATAAGTTTGCGAGCGTAAACATACTTATTGTTCTTTATCCTAGATACATAATAATCAACTAAAAGACTAAATTGTTGCTTAAGATTATTATTTACATCTTCTATTTGAGGTAAATAACTGTCATTAAATGCTCTTGTAGCGAACCCATGATAGAAAGGAATTTCGTTATCTTCAAAAAAAGTGAACATCTGTACGATATTCTTATTCTCTGGCATAATTGTTGCTTTACACGCAAATTTTATTCTAGTTTTCTTCAGGGTAAGAATATTTTTGATGACTAAAGGAAAACTTGGTGTGTTATTTAGAAATACTCGTTTGCTATCATTTTCCTTATCTCCATCAAGACTAATAGCTACAGTAAATTTTTCCTCTTCAAAAAATTTAATAACAGAAGAAGACAATAATGTGCCATTTGTCGTTATTTCAAAATGACTATTTTCAAATCCGAATTCCTTGCATAGCTTTGGAATTTGTTTTAACAAATTGAAATTTAAAGTTGGCTCTCCCTCTCCTGCAAAATAAAATGTAACATTACTAGAATTATTTTTAGCAAGGAATTTTAGTATCTCTAAAAAGCGCTCTTTAGACATCATCTCTTTTTTATGATACCCTGCTGACAAATAACAATAAGAACATTTCAAAGTACATCCGTGAGAAATGTCCAAACTAACAACATCTATTTTTCTACTTGATTTATCAAAGTTATAACTTGAAGATATTTTTACACTATTTCTTTTAGGCATAATGACACTTTCATATAAACGCTCTATATCTAATGGAGAATATATATGATACAATTCCAAATCTAGTGGGTCTAATATGTATATTTGATTATTTAAATCAAATTCTTTCAAATCTTTTTTTTTGTAAACACTTGTCATTTTTGTTTATATATTAAGGGTGTGCTAAAGCATTAGTAGCACACCCATTATACATTTTAGAAAGTTGTTATACAATCTGATTCGCAACTTTTCTATAGTCAATCAGAATTGGTTTGAGAAAAATTTATGCTTCCATGTCCAATGCCTAAAGGATTTATTTTCTCATTCTATTTCTATTTGACTATAAGACTATCCTCTATTGATGAGCAACCCTGACGAAGATTGGCAACCATGACTTCCACACGCATGATCCGTTGACTGTGACATATGGGTGTGTTTTGTTGCCTCGCTTCCTCCTTTTACATTGGACAAAGATTCTCCATTAAGGGTTTCAAACTTAAAATCTCTTTTCATTGTCTGTTTCCTTTCTTTAAAAAAAACTAATAATGTTTTAAATCTTGGAATCTAACGTTTCTTGGAAAGTATACGCCTTTTTACCCAGACGGGGCTGTATCAACCTTGCGCAAAGGTTTTTGGAACAATTGCACCAAAACAAAAGCAAACTGCAATTATTTGCCTCTTTTTGTATTCCGAATGCAAAGGTATAAATACTTTTTGAAACAGCATAATTTTAGGAGGGTATTTAAATTACATTAAACAATGTTATACGTGCTTACACTTTGCATAATAATACAAAAATAACGTTTTCATTTACTTTTCTTACTGTTTATCTGCATTTTTATCCTATTTGATTCATCAATAAGTTGTCTTGCTATACTATCTTTATATGATGCTACCTCAATCATTTTATGGTGTTGATAGACAGAATCTTCATAAACATCAACTCTGGTTCTGAGCTTGTATATCACATCTTCATCTCGTTGCACATTGAAATGCTTTTCGATGTAGCGAATATTCGGGTCATCAGATGGAAGAACCATTTTCAATGCCCTATATTTCAAATCTGCCTCCTCCCAATCTTGATGCTCTCGCCATTGGGTGAGGTTGCCCCAAATGGAGAGAACGAGAGATAGAGCCAAGCCGCCAATGAAAAGAAGAACATACTTTGATGTAGGCTCGAAGCGATGGGTGACAAGTTTCTTCTGAGGTGAATTGTTCATCACTTCAAGTTTGTCTTGCAATGCCTTCGAGGAAACATCATTCTCTTGTCTCATCTGCTTGACAGCATCAACCAAGAACCTGTTTCGCTGCTCATTTTTGCCATGTTCAATCTTGATAAGGTCAGCGAAAACAACAATGGCATCTCTTAATTTGGATAATTTACCAATGACTTCCTCCTCCTTGCCAAACATAGCAATGATTGATTTCTCCAACTTGGTTATGTCAGTACTTGCAGGAACGGTTTCCGTTCCTGCATTCTTTGGTGAGGCAGAAAGTTCATCGACTTTCTGCTCCAATCTCTCAACAGTGCCGTAGATGGCTTCTAACATTTCTTCTTTCATTTTTCTTTTCTTGTTTGAATGGTTTGTAACTTGCATCAAAGGCTAAAGCCCTTTCTGCGTTTCTTCTTTTTCTTCTTGGCTGATTCATCCTCTGGGAATGGCTCAAAGGTCTGTGCGTTGGCAGAAGCAAAAAGCCCAATGGAAGAAATGCCGTTCCAAGGGTCTTGGCTGCTTTCCGACATGGATGGCAAATGCTCGTCCTTGCGACAACCTTGCTCATATTGTCGAGCAGAGTTGTCTCTTGCTGATACTTGATTCTCCGTACCCTCAAATCTCGCATTCAGCTTGCCAAAGCTATAGCCTCGGCTAATCTGCGTACCTTTGAAGCTATATCCATCCTTGCAGAATCGGATGCCTTGCACCTTGGTTCGCTCCTTGTCCTTATAGCCTAACTCCAAGAGAACACCTCGTTTTGCAAGTTCATTCTTGAACTTCTGCCAACTATCTGCGACTTCCAATGCATCTTTGACTGCATTGTGAATCTCATATTTGGCACGCTCCGCATTGCGTAACTTGCGAGTATTAGTATTGCTCTTGTCCGTTCCGTAGGTAAATCCATACTTGGATTTAAGAGCCTTGGTCACTTGCTCATTACGCCTGTAATCATTCCTGTCTGATATGAGCTTGCCCTCGTTATTGATGCGGTTATACACGATATGACAATGTGGATTGTCGGTGTTGTGATGCCTTACGATGATGAATTGAGTATCTTTTATCCCCATCATCTGCATGTATTCAAGGGCTATCTTAGCCATGAATTCATCCGTCAAACGTGGCTTGTCCTCGGGCTTGAAGCTCAAAGCTATGTGCCCCACAGGCTTCTTAATCCTTGGATTTAGTTGCCTTTGTAGCTCGAAACTTTGCATCATCTCGGCATTCGTGCCGAGTAACACACCATCAGAGGCAAGGATTTTCGCCTCGTCCTTGCCTGTAACATAGCGGATGCAACCAGCAAATGAGCTGCCCTTCTTTAGCTTGCCTATCATGTGGTATCCTCCTTTCTGCCC
>OBAD01000291.1_pt1 | contig 14685 bp, 12 predicted proteins | sample 1494861 | NCBI WGS metagenome assembly OBAD01 (sample SAMEA3360681, study PRJEB22359) | human gut metagenome | biome: ENVO:urban biome; feature: ENVO:human-associated habitat; material: ENVO:feces | place: Bangladesh | collected 2011
GCACCTCAAAAGGCACCTCATTGGCTTCGCTGACCTGTCGGTTCTCATAATGGGGTGTATCGGAAACCATGATACCCAAAGTGATACTCAAAGTGATACCCAAGATGACACTCAAGATGTTACTCAAGGTGTTACTCAAGAAGATACTCTCGATGAAAAAATAGAGAAGGCTATTAAAGATAATCTTAATATTACCACAGAAGAATTGGCGAAACAATTTGGGGTTACCTCAATGACCATCAAGCGCCACTTAGCAAAAATGCCACATATTCGTTATGTAGGTAGTGGATATAGTGGTCATTGGGAGGTACTTGACCAAGAGTAAAACCAATGTCGCGATTTGCGACAATGGTTCCAACAATTTATGACAATAGTATGTACATACAGTAAAAATGTGGGACGTTGTCTCACATTTTTTTATCTGTTCTATACAAAATACGTTTAGTACTTCAACCACTGAAGGGTTATTTGCAACAGGCACCAGAGTGAATATAGCGAAGTGACATACGAGATGCCAGCCCACCACCAGAACACCTTTGATGACAGGAACACTCCTTGACATGACTTTATGAAAGACATGAATTCTTCGTTCTGATTGCGAAATTCTTGTAGCTGCAACCTTCTATGGCTGGCAAGAAGATCGGTTTCTGCCTGAATCAGTTTCTCTCTTGCAGATTGGATGGTGGTTAAGCACTCATCGGTCATTTCAACCTTTAAGACTGTAACCTCGGCACGGGTAACGGCACGACAGAATGCGAAAACAGCCATATCCATGCTATCCGTGGCAGTTTTCATCGCAATCACCATATCTGTTCCGTCTTTGCGAGCCTTCTCAACTTATTGAATGCTATCGTGCAAGTTGCTTATCGCTTGCTTAAGGAGTTGAAGTTCATTGTCAAGGTTAGACTTTTGTTCCTTGATATCTTCCTGTTTGTTGATTTCCTCAACAAGGCTATCATATTTATTTCCCATAATGTTTTGTTTTTAATGTCTATGTCCTTTATGTCTCCTGATAGGCTTGCATAGCCAGTTAGCGAGTTGGGCGCAGCGTCGTGCCCTCTCACGCTCATCCTCATCCTTGTCTTTGCCCCAGTTTGATGGGGTGGAACCACCGCCACCACAGGATTCTGAAACGGTGGTGGCAGCATCGACGTAGTTCATGAACAGTAGCATAGCCACATTCAAGACGTTATCAATAGACACAGATTCGTCCGGTGATTCGATGGTCTCCTTTATAGCCTTGTAAGCATCCACTGGCATTGCGATGGAATAATTCTTATCACCAACAGACAATATCTTTCTAAAGACAGATGGCACTTTTGGCTTGAATTGGGCGGCGCTCTGACGTGCAGAATTGTGTTCTGTGAACGACTTTCGTTCTGTAGTCTGAGTGGTGCCAACGGTAGTATTGGGTTTCACTACACTTTGAGCAACTGGGTGAAGCTTCTTCCATGTGGCTTCAAGATTGGGGACGGTAAGACTACGGCTTTTACCAAGCTTGGATGACTTGAAACGGGAGTTGCCACGAAGTATGGTATATCCATGCAGGACTCCTTGCTTGTCACGTTGCTCATGGACTTTGTAACCACGACTTTCAAGACCATGCTTATAACAGTCCCAATTGTAGTTTGGCATTTCACGGAGTATGTTGTAACAAGCTTCCGTTATCTCCTTCTCGTGTGCCTTGTGAATATCCTCGGGCAACTTCCAACCTCGTTCAACGTTGATGGTATGGGCAGCCTTGACTGCACTATCGCCAATGAAGGAGTCATTCATCAGGTTCCCGTCAAGGTCGATGCGGTTGATGAGAATATGAAGATGAGGGATGCCTGACTTTGCATCAAAGTGAAGACAGGCAAATATCTGTGCTCGGTCCAGATTGAACTTGCCTTTTTCTTTCTTCTTTCCCTCCTTGGCTTGGAATTCTTTTTTGAACTCATCAAGAAACCGAATCGCATAGTCGTACCAGTCTTTGAGTGTCCATCCCTTTGTCTCTTCAAGGGATGGGGAAACCTCCATCCGAAGGGTCGGCTTGGTGACAGGCTTGCGCCTGAATTTCGGTTCATACTTCTGGTGGATAGTTTCCATTGCTCCCCACATGGCGAGAGGAGTAAGCCCATCGCCAAGGTTACGTGTCAGCACTATGTCTGCACGGTTATGTTTGGTGGCATAGTTCGTCATGGCTGAACCATGCGATATAGACCTTGCTTTTGCTATCATACCATTATCTCTTGAACATACTTTCTATTTCTACTAATCTGCGGATAAGGCTGTTTACACCCTTAATCCATTGGCGCATGAACTGCTCGTTGTGGAAATACTTCTTACGCTGTTCCTGGGTAGTGCCATGAAGAGCATTCTTAATCAGAATCAATTCGCCTCGGGCAGCTTTTAGTGACATCAGGGCATCTGCCTCCTTGTCGCTCATCATTACCTTCGGCTCCTGTCCAAGAGAGGTATCGTGGATATACTGGCTTTTCTTCAGTTCACAGGCGGAAGCCATCTCTATAATACTCTGGTTCTCTTCGGGCGTATAGCACACGGTGATACGTGGATTGCACCCCTTATGTTTTACATATTGTTTCATTTCTAAATACTTTAACTTGTTAGTTATAATAGGTTTGGTCAACCCGATGCGAGCCTGCGAGTATTGCAAGAGGTCAAACAGTCTGGCAAGTAGCGAAGCGGATTGTCGGACATTGACACTTCTTGTTTAGAGAGTACGAAAATTCAGGCTACTCTCGGGTTGTTACGAAAGCATGATAAAGTTATACGCTATCGTCGGTCTCCGCATCGACAGAGGAAGAAGTGGTAGCATCCGTCCCTTCCTTTTCCCTTTCGTTATTCTCATTTAAAGAAAGGGATAGAGATCCATTACCATTGGTATCATTTTCTACAATAGCATCCGTGCTTTTGTGGTTAGCCTTGATGCGTTGTTCAACCTGATGATGACGTGAGTAATGCGAATTTCGGATCGCCTGATCACCAATGTACCAACTGGCGACACAATGGACCGTGAAGACAGTTGTACGACAGTTAGGTACAGATGATACCAGTCCTACCTCATGGAACATATCAACAATCTTGGATGCCGTCTTACGATTACACTTCCAAAATTTGGCAAGTTCCCCTTCCGATATTGCAAACTGCCCTGGGGTTAGGTCAACTGAATACTCTTTTTTTTCATAGTGCGTCGGCTCCTTGACTGCCAGTTGCAAGAATGTGGCAAAGCACTTCATGCGGTCAAATCCTTGTGGATAGTTAGACAGGAAATCCAACTGTCGGTCTGATAGAAACAGACCATAAGATAAATCTTCTTTATACATAGTTTCTTTCTCTAATATGTTATGGGTATGGACACCCTTCGTTTTTATAAATCATTTGTAGGTTTACTCATCTTTGAGTCTGCAACTTGTAGATATTAGTTCCTTCTTGTTAGTACTCTATCCATATAGTTATTCTATTGATAATTACTATTGTAGATAATGTAGAAGAAGTATGAGGGTATCACGAATTGTGAATCAAGTCGAATGCCATATAGTCGGAGTATAGACTGATTCCGTAGGCCGCTTCCACAGCATCAAAGTCAAGGCAGAATGCCTGTACTGGTTTTTCACTCAGCCGCGGCTGACATTGATAACACTTGGCTTCGAACTGCCGTGGCCAGTCCTTCACATTCTCAACAGAGGCAAACCTTACGCTATTCACCTTACCTATATACTCTGGAGAGTTTTCAAGATAGTACTTCAGTGTGTTTTCGGGAATGACTTTTTCACGAGTCTTTTGAAGATGCAGAGCATAAAGGGCAAACATACGGCTATTGGTGGGAATCATGAGGATCTTCTTGGCATTGCCATATTCTCGGGTGACGGTTTGTCGTCTGCCATCCATCTTGATGTCATCTTTTAAGTTGGTGTATTCGTGGATGCGGTAATCACAAAGTCCGTATATCTGATTGTCATGTTTCAGATAGTCAATGGTCTTCCAGAAAATGCTCAATTCATTGCTATGCAGACACTCTTCATTCTGATATTCTACACCATTAAGCACTGTCTTGAAAACTTCCTCATAGGTAAAAGGGAACTGAATATGATGCTGCACGGCCATATAGGAGGCCAACACGACAGACCAATTATGAAGTATTCGCTCATCAATACTGAATGTCAAAGAAGTGCAGATATTCTTGACAGACTGCTCGTAGCAATCTTTGTAGGACTGTTCAAACCATGTCCGTAACTTCAGCAATTCCAGAACGACATAGGAAGTTCCTTCGTATTCCCAATCTTTAAGGACACGGAAGTTCTCTTTTTCCTCTGCTGTATGTGTGTCCTTGTGGAAAGGTAATACACATTGGCGAGAATATAAGGCAATATCGACAGTTGGTTTCTCCTGCCCACTGACAATCACGCCACTGAGCACTTTGGATTGTTCACGCTTACGAGTCTCAACGTCGAGCTTACTACGTCCTTGGCAATCCCAGAGTCCTTTCAGCAGTTCAATCTTCTCTACATCGATGTCATTCTTATACTCGTCAAGGTGCATGATAGCATCTTCAGCCTGTGACAATACGGTGGCAAGGCTTGGCATGGTAGATGTACGAAGATTAGGATGGTCACCATTGTTGACAAACGCGCTCTGCAACAATTCTCCGAAGGCAGTCTTTCCAGTACCCTTGGGACCAAATAAAAATAGAGTCGGAAACTCACGGCGATGTCGGATGATGATGTCGCGAAACAGACATACTACAATGAAACAAATACCAATGATGGCATTATCGCCATAGACCAACCGCATTTGTGTGGCAAATTGGAAGAAGCGGACTCTGCTTTCTGGTAAATGAATGAACTTCTGTTCAAACAGAAACTTCTCACTATTGTCCTCGTTCATCTTAGAGAAGGCAGGGAGGTAGAATGAGCCCAGAGGATTGCCCAATCTCACTATACCTTCTTCGTTCACGGGATGCCATTCACCATTAAACACGATTCCATTACCAAAGGCAAAGAAACCAGTCTTTTGCCAACCGAGTGTTGAAATCTTGGTAATCACCTCCATACTATTGTAGAGGATGCCACGTAACTTGTTAAACTTTGCCGATGTACCGTACCACATGAAGTTTACTTCACGTTCAATACGATTGCGGAACTTTTGGAGGACAGTCATTTCTTCAATGCTGAACTCAATACGTACTTCAAATCCCATGACATTTCGAAGAATGAATACACGTGATGCTGATGCACCATCTCGAATCAGGTAGAGTGGAATCATGATGAAGTTAGAGATTTCCTTTTCGCCTTCCTTGCTATAACCATAGTAGCAGTTGTTGCCAACCTTAATTTCCGAGCCTTTGAAAAGACCGGCGTATTCTTCTTCGTCCATAGAGGTGTTTATTGTTGGAACTGGAAGGGACTGTATTCCCATTATTTCACGTTTCCACATTTCTTCACGACTATAGACATTGACAAGGTTATTGGCATACGACTCCTGAAGGACTTTATCAGGGATTGTCTTCACAAGATCAATGACCTCATGGATTCCCTTTGCCTGTTGTTGGATGTTTTCTCCATCGGCATTTATAACTTTCGAGGCATACCACATCACAAAATCCTGTTTAGGCAAGTTGTCCAGTTTGTCTTTTGTCGTCAAGTAAGAATCAGGATCACACTTTACGTCAGAAGCTGGAATTTCCTGAACGGAAACGGCAAAGCCAAGAGACAAGGCAAGTATTCCTGTGCGCATTGCACTTGCGAATCCAACACCGATGTGTTCTCCTTCTTTAGGAACATCACAATCTGGAATGATATTGAGGTTACTGGTTATGCGTTTCAAAACAGACAATTGAGCCTCAGTCCATGAAGAACCGAGAGGTGCAACAGTATTAGTAGCACTAATAACCTGCAAACGCATCACATCTGGTGCACCTTCTACCAAGTTCATAACTCCATTTTTTGATGCGGCACTCCAGCCCACATCAATGCCGAATAGGCTATTGCTCTTATCATATATAAGAGATGTGGATGAGTTGATATACTTGGGCGCATTAGTGTCATTGGCCAGAATATAAGGAAGAATCCTTGCTGTAAAAGCAATGATTCGATGTTGCTTGTCCCGAATAGGAATCATTATGCGACCACGAAAAGTGTCATATATATCATCGCTTATCCTTTTTGTCTTGACAAGTCCTAATTCAAGAAGAAGGTCTTTATCAAGCCATTTTCCCTTAGTCCACAGAGAAAATGCGTTCCAACTATTACTGGCATAGCCGATACCAACCATACGGATATACTCCTTTGGCCAACGACTGCTGGCGTAAGCCAAAGCTTTGTTTGATTCCTCAGTTTCGTTAAAAAGGTTCTCTGCAAAGTATTTGGCTGCATAGTCATTGATTATCAACATCGATCCTCGCTTGCGTTGGTCTGCATCATCAGCTATAGAACAAGAATCATCAGGAATCTCAATGCCATATTTATTTGCTAACATTTTAACGGCTTCAACAAACGAGATTTTAAGATGTTCCTGCAAGAAGTTGATTACATCGCCAGAGGCATCACAGGCGAAACACTTGTAGATGCCCTTAGATGGACTGACAGTTAATGAGGGGGTACTATCACTATGAAATGGACATAGTCCTATATAGTTCTGTCCCTTTGGGGTCAAGTGAACATATTCACTGATGACCTCAACGATATCGGCTTTGGCCTTTATCGTATCAATGATGTTAGAAGCGATTCTCATAGCTCATTACAATGTAGGTTGTTTTCTTCGATTGTTCACATATTCCTCTGCTTCTTTACGTAAGTCTTCCTGAGACTTATGCTGCTCCTTTGAGAGCCAAGCGTCAAGTTCTGACTTGACGAAATAGATGCGCTTTCCAACTTTATGATAAGGTATCATGTTGTTGGAGGTCCAACCATAGATGGTTTGAACAGCTGGATGACCAGGTATGTATTTCTGTGCCTCGGTTACATCCATGCGCTGGTCATCATCCTTACTATTACCTACAGATGCCGAAATCTTTCTGTTGATGGCATCAAGTTTTGCTGACAGAATCTTGTTGTCTTCGAGAAGATTCGCCATCAGCATGGGAATCATGTCAAAGGTGGGAACGCCATTCGACGTATGTTTTCTTTCGTCCATTGTAAATGAAGTTTGATGTTAATACTTTGCGACTGCGCAGTCAGCATTTGTTTGAATTAGGTTGCAAAGTTAGCGTGAGAAAAACCCTTTACAAAGGCAGAAAATGGACCAAAATCTTTACGTATGCAGTTCCTTGTTAATAAGTATTAATAAAAAACAAACTGCTTGAAATCAGGCGGTTTCAGAAATATCATTTAACAATAAAAATCGAAAATAATTGAGATACGGAATGACCCACGTAGAGCTTCCGTAGGCTATTACGTATGAATGGAAGTTAAAAACAAGCCAAACTACCTAAGTGGCAATATAGGTAGCTTGGCTAACAAATAACGAAAGGTTTATATCACATCGCTTTTCAAGTCGAGCTTGATGGCATCGGCGGCTTGTTCTTTCTTCGGATCTACAACCTTGGTATAGATTTGAGTGGTGCGGATATCTGTATGTCCCATCATCTTTGAGATTATGTAGAGATCTGTTCCTTCTGTAAGTTGATTGGTGGAAAACGAATGGCGGCACGAATGGAACGTGATGTGTTTCTTGATGCCAGCAGTTTCAACCCATACCTTGACAGGTCGATTGATGTAAGACGGGTCTTGCAGTCCTTCGAATACGAGCCTGTCAGGTTCCTGTGGTTCACCACAGATGAGATAGGCTTGCTCTGATATAGGCATATACTCAACGCCTCCTGTCTTCTTTTGAGTGAAGTTGATGCGGTAGTGGTCTCCTTCCTTTGACAACTCCTGCCATGTCATCTTTCGGATGTCGCAATGTCGAAGTCCAGTCAACGCGCTGAAAAAGGCAGCTTTTTTCAGCATAGGATAGTTACAAGGTGTAGCAGCAAGAAGATTTAGTTCTTCAATAGTCAAATATTCTCGACGACTTTCTTCTTTTGGTACACCCTTCACTTTTGCAGCAAGGTCAACATTAAGATAGCCGTCAATAAACGCTTGATGTACAGCTGTCTTGAATATAGAGAAATAGGTGGATGCCGTGTTTTGAGAAATGATACCAGACTTACCACCTCCTTGTGGAGCTGTTAGCAAGAACGTCTTGAAACTATCTATAAGTCGTAGGTCAATCTTGGAGAATGGAAACGGTTTGCCTTCCGTGTAGATCTTCATGAGTTCCTGCACTCTATTCCAATTGACGATGATAGACTTAGAACTTTTCTTGTGTCTGGTTTCAGTGACTTTTGCAAAATAATCGATGAAGTTTACCTGTCCTTTGGCCTTCTTCTCAACCATTTCTTGGTCTGTGTCGGTGTAGAGTTCTGCACTATCATATTCATGTTGACGGAGATTACGCACATTATCAGCAAAGATACATGTTTCTCGGTCTGTCTTTGAGCGGCAGATGATGATGCCATTCATATCCCGTTTGGGTTTATAGGTCTGGACACCATCCTTATCTATACGGGCAGGACGAGTCTTATCCCACATAGGAGTGGTGATAATACGGTTTAGGTACTCGCGTTCGCGACAAGGCTTGTCATGGCCTGGTTTGAACACAGGATAGGCTTCTAGGTAATGATACCATTCGTCACGTAACTCTGATTTGCGGAGCTTGACGGAAACCTTTGTGTGGAGCATTGCTTTCTTCATTTTATGTCTGATTTATAGAGGTTATCAATTTCTTCTTTTGGTATATAGACAAAGTTGCCTGTCTGTCTTGATGGGATAGAGTATTTGCGAACATGCGCCCATACGGAGCTATCGTTGATGTGATACTTCTTGCAGATCTCTCCAACTGTATAGCAATTCTCAGGTTCGAGATTGTATAGCTTGGGTATAGGTTTAGCCTTTTCTGCTTTAATAGCATCGCGCGTGGGAATAAGCTTCTCCAAATCCTCACGTTTGATTTTTGTAAGACGAGTTCCAAGGTTTATAGCAGGGATTCTTCCTTTCCTAATAAGCCTGTAGATGGTGTCTCGTTCAACTCCAAAGATAGCAACAGCTTCCTTGACCGAGATGTATTCTCTGGCATCTGGAATTTGAAGGATGATACGAGACAATGTTTCTTCTCTTTTCTTTACGTCGAGTTGCCGTTTACGGAACACTTCACCACAACGCTTGCAGCAAAATTGTGAGTCAAGTGTCTTCGCAATGAATACTTTCCCACACACTTTGCATTTCCGTCTGATTTCTAATGCAATACCTGGCATAATTCTGAACTAATTTAATGTTTGTTATTTATAAGTATATTTTAGTCGCTTGTTTACGACTTTTTTGTCGCGGTACAAATATGGAACATGTCTTGGATAGAAATCGATAGAAATTGATAATAAACTCCAAACCCCTTAAAATGACAAATCCGTGTAACTCGTTGAGCTACACGGATTTGGTTTCCGATAATTATTGTTGATTATCTAAGTCTACTTCACTTCCTCAAAGTCAGCGTCCTGAATGTCTTCGTTGCCCTTGTTGTCAGAGCCGGCGTTCTGCTGAGGACCTGCCTGCTGACCGCCTTGGAAACCAGCGCCTGCACCCTGCTGGGCACCACCTGCCTGGCTGTACATGTCGGCACTGGCAGCCTGCCATGCTGTGTTGAGCTCGGCCTTGGCAGCATCGATGGCGGCAATGTCCTGAGCCTTGTGAGCCTCCTTCAACTTGCCAAGAGCAGCCTCAATGGGAGCCTTCTTGTCGGCAGGAATCTTGTCGCCAAGCTCCTTGAGCTGGTTCTCGGTCTGGAATATCATAGAGTCGGCTTCGTTGATCTTGTCAACGCGCTCACGTTCCTTCTTGTCTGCCTCGGCGTTGGCTTGTGCTTCAGCCTTCATGCGGTTGATTTCGTCTTCTGACAAACCGCTTGAGGCTTCGATACGAATGGCCTGTTCCTTGCCAGTGGCCTTATCCTTGGCAGATACCTTCAAGATACCGTTGGCATCGATGTCGAATGTAACCTCAATCTGAGGCACACCACGACGGGCGGGAGCAATGCCGGCCAGGTTGAAGCGGCCGATGCTCTTGTTGTCGCGGGCAAACTGGCGCTCACCCTGCAACACGTGGATGGTAACCTCGGGCTGGTTGTCCTCAGCGGTTGAGAACACCTGGCTCTTCTTGCAAGGAATGGTTGAGTTGGCATCAATCAACTTGGTCATTACGCCACCGAGTGTTTCGATACCCAATGAAAGCGGTGTAACGTCGAGCAATACGATGTCGCCCACACCCTTCTCCTTGTTCAAGATGGCACCCTGAATGGCAGCACCTACGGCTACCACCTCGTCAGGATTTACACCCTTTGAGGGAGCTTTGCCGAAGAAGTCCTGTACCAACTGCTGTACGGCAGGGATACGGGTTGAACCACCTACAAGGATAACCTCGTCAATGTCGGCAGTAGTAAGGTTGGCACCCTTCAAGGCTGCTTCGCACGGAGCCTTGCAAGCCTCAATCAGGCTGTGAGCCAACTGCTCAAATTTGGCACGGGTAAGCGTCTTTACCAAGTGCTTAGGCATGCCGTTAACCGATGTGATGTAGGGCAGATTGATTTCGGTAGTTGTAGAGCTTGAAAGTTCGATCTTAGCCTTTTCGGCAGCCTCCTTCAGGCGCTGCATGGCCATCGGGTCGGTTGAGAGGTCGGCACCTTCGTCGTTCTTAAATTCGTTAATCAGCCAGTCGATGATTACGTGGTCAAAGTCATCACCACCCAGGTGTGTATCGCCATTGGTTGAGAGCACCTCGAACACGCCACCGCCAAATTCAAGGATAGAGATATCGAATGTACCACCACCAAGGTCGAACACAGCAATCTTCATGTCCTTGTTAGCCTTGTCAATACCATAGGCAAGGGCGGCTGCGGTAGGTTCGTTAACGATACGTTTAACATCAAGGCCTGCAATCTGTCCGGCCTCCTTAGTGGCCTGACGCTGAGAGTCTGAGAAGTAGGCCGGCACGGTGATAACGGCTTCCGTCACCTCCTGTCCGAGGTAGTCCTCGGCGGTCTTCTTCATCTTTTGCAGAACCATTGCAGAAATTTCCTGCGGAGTGTACTGGCGGCCGTCCACCTCAACACGTGCGGTGTTGTTCTCGCCGCGTACCACCTTGTAAGGCATACGTGCAATTTCCTTCTGCACCTGGTCGTAGTTTTCACCCATAAAACGCTTGATTGAGTAAATCGTGCGCAAGGGGTTGGTTACAGCCTGACGCTTGGCGGGGTCGCCCACCTTGCGTTCGCCACCTTCAACAAAGGCTACCACCGAAGGAGTGGTGCGCTTGCCTTCGCTGTTGGCAATTACAGTAGGTTCGTTACCTTCGAACACTGACACACAGCTGTTCGTTGTACCTAAGTCAATACCAATAATCTTTCCCATGATTGTATCTTTTTTTATTATTATTCGTGTTATATAATTATATGTGTGTACCTCTGTACTGTTTTGAGCGGTACGCCCATACTTATGCAAGCGGCGTGCCAAAGATGGTTATGACAGAAAAAATATTTTGCTGTCATGTGCAACTGTGTCAGTGCAGATGGTGTAGACAGTCCTTATATAATGTTTTTTCGCAAAACTGTCTGCACTCTGCACTAATGCCTTGTAATGCTTTGATTATCAATGTAAAAAATAGTGTATGTAAGGGCTGATTTTGTCTGCACTGCCATCTGCACTCGTGCTTGTGCCAGGGGCGTCATATCGCTTGTGCCAGTCAGAAAAAAATGTGTAGGGAGGCAGAAAAATCTGTTGCTCTGACAGAAAATCCGCTCCCCCTATACCGTAATGTGCGGGTGGCACGCCTGTCTTGTCGTGAGGCGTGTGCGGTATGGTGTCAGTGCAGATGGGTGCAGACGGGTGCAGACAGGGTGCAGGTGGGTGTAGGCGTAGTGCAGAAGCTTTTGGGGCTTGTCTGCACTGCACAATCTGCTGATAATCAATCATATTTCGTGCAAAAGTGCAGAGTGCAGACAAAATGGCTGAAAACAGAATAAGGGGCAAATATGTCCTTTCTGCCATTATAGTGTGGCGTGTAGATAAAAAGGAGGAATACAGAATGCCATTAGCAAGATTTTTTGTAAACCTTTCAGCTTGTCAGGCTGCTGGTCAAGAAATCTGCCAATGGTCATAAAATATGTTATGCAACATAAAAAATAATATTTCTTTGCAATATGTTAGGTGGTACGGCTTATGCTGCCTATATTTGCAAACAGAAACAAAAATAACTCATTTACCAACAAAACGTTCGTTATAGCCTATGAAAACATTTACGTTTGTAATGCTATCTGCGCTTACATGTGGCAGTGTGGCGTCAGCTCAACCCTTCCAGTCAGTTCCAGGTCGAAGCCGTGCATTGCCATTTGCCTCGGTGTTGCACAATGGCGTCGACGCCAAGGCCCAAGTGGGTCGTAGTGGTAAAAAAATTGGCAAATTGTTGTTTGGCGGCCGCCAGGCACAAGCTCCCGTGTCGTGTCTGTCGCAGAGCAAGGCTGCCGAGGTGCTACCCATTTGGGTGCCTCAAACCGAGGAGGTGTGGACACGCAGTTATAAAACTCCCGATGCCGACATGCAACGTGCCGAGCGTTACACCTTGTTCTATGACAAAAACGGCTCAGAGTGTGGTTGGCGTCTGCATTCGTTTGCCGAGGGCGACACTTTGCCCTATTCGCGGCAGATGGTGTCGTATGACGAGCAAGGCCGTCAGTCGGTTGTGACATTTGAGGTGTCGAAGGACGGCAAGGCCTATTCTCCCTTCTGGATAACCACCTACAAGTACGACCCCGTGGTTCAGAGTTTCGTGACCGAACAAAAGACTCTTATGTGGAATGCCGACAGCGCAGCCTATGTGTTTGGCGATGGCGGCGGTTGCAAGCGTTGGGACATTGTGCGCGATGCCAGGGGCAGAGTGTTGACAAGCGAATATTGGTATCAGGACTACAGCACCTCCACGCCGCAGTTGAAGCAGCGCCTTACCGCTACTTATGCCGACTCGGTAGGGCATGCGGTGGACATTAAGTACGAAGGCTTGGAGTATGATTACAACACAAATGAAGATGTGTGGCAAGAGACAGAGTCGTACCGCAGCATAAAGTGGGCTGCCACAGACGATCAGTATGTTGACATCGATGCCTCATTCTTGCAGGGCGAACAACGCATGCTCGCTGCAGATACCTATTATGCAGGCCAGGCTAATGGTACATTGTCGGTAACTTACGATGCCAAAAATGTGGAGGATTATGCTTACGTGATAGATCAGCCCGGGGTGGGCAAGCAGGAGTTCAAGATATGGACCACCGATGCCAATGGCAGTTACGAGTATCATAACAAAACGACCTATATAGCCAACGATTATCAAGGTTCAGGTTGGGATCTCGATAGTGTGGTGGTGAAGAATGACGATCATGGTTACACGGTGAGCCAGGAGAAGTTTTTGCTCTCCGACGTCAAGGTGGCCAATGGCGAGGGCTATGAGCTGCAGGACGGCAACAAGTATCATATCACTTACCATCCAGAGTACGACATACCGCAGTCGGTGGCATACGAGGGCTACTACTACATATCAACCGATCCCGACAATCCTTGGGGCAGCTTCGAACAGCGCTATGTTGAGACCAAGCGCACTGATTATTCAGACTATATAAATGCTGCCGAGGGTGCGGGTGAGTTTACCGCCATCAAGCCGGTTGGCAAGTCGGCTGTGGATATTGATGTGCGTATGGGGGCCAACCAAGTGTCGTTCACAGCTCCAGGCCTCAAGTCGTATCGTTTGTTCGACGCCAAAGGTCGCGTATGCCTCTTGGCCACAGGTCGCGATGGAGGCACAGTCAACACCTCGTCGCTGCCCAAGGGTCAGTATCTCTTGCAGATTGTAACGGCAAACGGCGTGAAGTGCGTCAAGATTGCAAAGTAATAATGGGTAAGACCCCGTTAGCTGACTCTGTCAGCGGATAGTGGTTGCCTGTCAGCACAGAAGGGCTCTTTGAGTCGGAACCTTCGGTGCTGACAGGCAATTTCTTTTGCAGCAGGTGTTTGATGCAGCCTTTGTGTAGCGGTACATAGTGGTGGCAGAATGATAAAATGTGAGTTTTTTGATAGTGTACTTGTCAAAATGCCGAGTTTATTCACAAACAATGCAAAAGCGTGCAACTTTTTTATTCATATACTTGCATTGTCGTGGTTGTGGCCGTAACTTTGCACTCGAAAACAAGACATAAGCTAAGCTATTGAATAATTTGATATAGTATTAGTTCTGCGAAAGTTCCTTCTGCGAAGAAGTGACCGGGTAGAAAGATTAAGTATTAGGTTAACAAGATTAGGTAAAAGATTAGATTAGGTAAAAAAGATTTGTAGAAAGGTAACTGTTAGATGATTGGCTCAGATGTGAGCCGGTGGGCGTGGCAATAGTGTGCCTCGCACCACTAAAAAAGATGAGAAAGGGCGGAAGCCCTTTTTTTTGTGCCCGTATGTTTACACCTTTGAGGTTGATATACACTCAGTTTTGCGTTGTATAATAATTATAGCTGTACGGTGAAATCATTCCGATATTATAGAATGCTCACGGATCGCACTGATTGCACGGATTTTTTTGCTTGTGCAACGTGCTTTAGCACCACGGAGATGACGGATTT
>OBAD01000311.1_pt1 | contig 14200 bp, 8 predicted proteins | sample 1494861 | NCBI WGS metagenome assembly OBAD01 (sample SAMEA3360681, study PRJEB22359) | human gut metagenome | biome: ENVO:urban biome; feature: ENVO:human-associated habitat; material: ENVO:feces | place: Bangladesh | collected 2011
GGGCATTGACAGGTCGTGACGGCTTGTCAATGCCTTTGTTTTTTATTGGCTCTTCGCTTAAGTCATTATTTATCTTAACCGTCTGCATAACGGCAAGGTCAGCATGACGCAGACGACGGCTCCGGCAAACGCCAGCTGCATACCCCTATACATCAGGGAAGACTGTATCAAAGAGCGGATGCTCAACACCATTGTAGACTGCATGAAGGAATTTATGCCATCACAGATGATGAATGAAGGTATCAGGAAATATGGGATAAGATTATAAAGCATAAACTGGTACGACTAACGCTCCGTACTCTCTTCGTAAATATTCGAGTAATCTCACTACAAGTATTGGGGTCCTATGGTTTTTATGACCTGAGAATCTATTATTAGTTGATTATCAATATTGAATGTGAGGTAGTGTAAACAGAACTGTATCACGGCTTTGTTTACACTATCTATAGTCTATATGTAGTAATTTATCGAACTATATTCTATTCCCATAAATAGGTGTATATCATTCTCTTCTGCAATAGTTTCTAATTGGTACTTGTTAATTTCTGCATTCTTCATGTTTGGACCAAGTATAATTCCTTGAAGAGTGGCAGGGAATCGATCGTTGCTTGAAAATAAAGCAATGTCTTTATATCCACTTATCACTCCATTTGAAGCAATTGTGTATCCATCTGGCTTAGTTTTATCAATTCTCAAATATCTAAGTTCTTGTTCTGTAATAAATCCTTCTGGCTTTAGAAAATATTGCCATACTGTTTCCAGAGATTTGAAAGTGAATTTATACCCATGCTTTAATAACTCTTCATAAATACCATTTACTATTTTGAGCAATCCAGATTTTATGTTAGAGTATTCAACTGGTAGATAGTATCGACATTCGTATGGTTCTGAAAAGATAAGACAAACTCCATTACCGTTGTCTCCATATAATCTCCACATGGTTAAATCATCTATTTTGTTTGTGAAGCTTGTAATAAATCTATGTTGTGCAAAATTGATTTTTGTCTTATTTTCTAAATATTCAGATTCGTTTTTATTAATCTTATAAAATAAATGACCTATTTCCTTTTTGTCGTTCATGGCGGTGACAGACATCATACGTATCTTTCCACTTTTAAGTATTATGGCTGCTGTTTCAAGTGAAGTATATTTAGCAATATATTCCATCATATATGGTTTGGGGGCAATTGTATAGTTTCGTATTTCATGAAATCGTTTCCGGAAATAATTCAAAAAGAATAACGATTCTATTCCATCAGGTCTTTCCCAATCAGCTATAAAATATGTTTGTTCATTAATATCGTATTCCAAGTCTTTAGAAACACAATCTATGGACATAAATCTGCTTAGAAGTTCTGACACTTTAGTGATGTTAGAAAGTTTTGTTTTTATATCACCAAAAACACTTCTGATTATTTTCTCACATGTAAGGTCATTATGATTAAGAACCACTTCTTTGTTTTTCATAAGGCAATATCCCCCTTTTTTGTTTGGATAACAATGATATACTGCTTTCTGAAATTTTGTTTTAGGAAACCACATAAATGGTGCAATTACATTATCAGAATCTATTTGTAGAAAGTTTTGTCCATTAACTTCAACAATCAAGATTTTGACAATACTACCATCATTCTTTTCACCTTCTAATGGCACTAATTTGTAATTAGTCCCCAATTCCGCAACAAAGCTTGTTACAGAGTTTGTTATTTCAGTATATAATACATTTTCCATACTATCTTAATGAGCAAATATTATAATTAAATGTCAACCCAATTATTTACACTTATTATCTGAGCGTTTACATTTTGGACATCCGCAATGACCTTTATTTCTTTCTGCTACAACCGCTTGCCATTCAAATCCACAAGTAGAACAAATCCACCATACTTTTTTATTACTTCCATCTGTTATTGAATTTGGTGTTATATTAGTATTTCTTTCGTAATTCCATTCGGATGCTAATGACGGATTTGTTGTAGCTAAATCATTATGTCCTTCCCATATGGTTTTTCTAAGACATGCAGGACATCCCTTTTCAAAAGAAGTTCTTCGATTTGAAGAATTAGGTGGAGCCTCCCATTCGTAGCCACAGAAACGGCATTTCCACCATACTTTTCTGTCACTACCGATTGAAATTTCTTCTGGTTTTATAATATTCTTTCTGTAATCCCATTCTTCGAGCAAATATGAGTGAGTTTGAGCAATAGAACCAGTCTTCCTCAATGCTGTTCGTGTTTGAACTTCTCCCAATTTTTTTTTCTTACAGTATGGGCAACCGCTACCTCTACTGGTTCTATTACTGATATAAGCCATCCAACTATGACCACACTTTTTACATTTCCACCAAACCTTTCTGCCGTTATGAGCAGTTAGCAACTGGGGATTCAAATCTCCATTTTTTTCAAAATTCCATTCTTCTAAAAGTTCTGGTTTAATGTCAACAAAAGACCCGTTTTTATTTAAATAATATTGGCTTCGTGATTGGTCACACTTTTTTCTTCCACAAATAGGACATCCTTTTCCTTCACTTCTGTGGGCAACAGAGGTTTTCCATTCATAACCGCATATAGAACATTTCCACCAAACGCTCTTTCCATTTCTTATAGTAATCATATCTGGTGTTAATCCTTTGTTTTTTTCATAGTTCCACTCTTGTGCAATATCTGGATTTTGAGACAATAAATCATTTTGTCCAATCAGGAGAACCTTGCCAGAACAACACGGACAGCCATTACCGTTTACCCTACTATAAACAGTAGCTTCCCAACAATGTCCTTTATCGCATTTCCACCAGAATTTATGATTAGAATATGCTCTGATATATTCGGGTTTAATCCTTCCATTCTTGTCATAATCCCATTGTTTTGCAACGTCTGGAAATCTTTCTACTATACTATTATGCTTTTCGTTAGTGACATATTGTTCCAAAATGTGAATTCTATCCCTTTGGAAATTTATATCTGGTTTTTGTCTTATTCCTATTTTGGTTAAGATGATGTTAATGGCATTGCAAAGATAACGATCATCCTTCGTATTAACAATATAGATAATGTCATTTTCTGTTCTGAATTCGACTGATTCTTTAACTCTAATAAGACGGATACCGTCAGCAGCTAATAAATTATTTTTTTTAGTTTCTTTGATTAATGCTTTATTAGAACTGTGGTAATGTGCCCCATCATATTCAATGCCTACCCTAAGTGATGGTATGAATACGTCAATTTCAATTCCTTTATGAAGGTATCTATTTTCACATGGTATAATTGTGTTTATGTAATAATACAGTGCTTGCTCAGGAAACGAAGTGCCTGATTCCTTAGCACAAATTGGGCATCCTCTTCCGAGTTTTACTCTTCTATTTGGAGCACATTCAAATTCATGACCTTTAAAACAAATCCAATGAACCTTTTGGGAATAATGACATGAAATCTTATCTGGAGAAATATCGTTTAACACAAAATCCCATTCTTTCAAAAGTTCGGGATACATTTGTGCCAAGGAGCCAGATTTTTTTAGTTTATTCTTTTCTTGAGTTTCTATCGCTTTTTTCTTACCACACTCAGGACATCCATTACCTGCTTTTGTTCTGCTTTGAATTACAGCTTCCCAACTATGACCACACTTTTTACATTTCCACCATACCTTTCTCCCCATTTGTGGAGGTATGGCTTTAGGGTTTAACAGGTTTTTATCATAGTCCCATTCTTGAAGTAAATAAGGGTACTTTGATGCAAGAGAACCAACTTTTGCAACATACTTTTCAAGTCGGTGCTTTGAAGATTTTATTTTTCCACATTTGGGGCATCCGTGTCCCTTTTTACCATTTCTGGAATTAGGCGTAGCCTCCCATTCATTACCACAAACGCAACATTTCCACCATACCTTTTTGTTGCTACCACAACCTATAGAATTTGGTGAAATACATTTATTCTTATCCCAATTCCATTCCTTTAGCAAATTGGGTTTTTCTGAAACATAATGTTGAGGAGTTTTCATAATAAGAATGATTACTGCTGTCCAAAGAAAAAAACTTGGACATGATTTAAATTAATTATCATTAGTGTCCCGATTTTAACGGGACTCTAATGATCGGATTTCTTTTACTTAACCATTACAATCCCACTTTTATTAATATCATTAAGTATTAGCACCCTTTTGTAGTAATTTCAAAGCGATGTTCCTTTCTTCCTCGCTTAGTTTTCCAATAAGACGATTGATATTTTCTTCAGCATCAGTTTTACTATTCTCATTTGCAAGCAACAATTTTCCATTTTCTGTAAGAAGGTATCGTTGATTAGGACTTGTTGGTTTGTCAGGATGAGTCATACAGACAAGTTGGGCTTCAATCAAAGGTGTTACATATTTTGCCTTGAATTTTGAAGTGTTTGACCAGCCATACAAAATTTTAAGATCGGAGATAGATGTAGGCAGCTGTAGCGTAACAAATAATTTCTCAACTTCCTCCCAACTTAGTCCCAGCTTAGTCCCTACTTGCTCCCAGCTTAAGCCCATCTTGGTTTCAACTTGCAAGGAATTCATAGTATTTCGGTTTTCATATTCCATTGAGTAGATGATGGTCATAAACTGACTGGAAGTAGATTTGAATACAGGCATACGATCTGCTTTGAATGATTCTAGTTTCTTAGTCTCGTTACAGATGCGTTTCAAGCCACTACCTCGCTTTTCCATATAGTCCAATTGCGCCATCACATCGGCAAGTATGGGATTTCTTCTGTCAGAAGATATCTCATCAATAGGAATATTCTGCACCTCTTTTCCACTGTACATACCTCCGGGAGAAGTAATAGCCAGCTTGTTATCATATATATCAAGATGGACTTCTCCACCCATTACAGTATAATCGCGATGGATAAAATGGTTAACCAATGCTTCAAGTACAGCTCTCTCCGCATACTCAGGTTTGTTTTTCCTTCCATTTGGTAGTTTTTCCCAACCTTTACGAGTATTTGCTTTGACAAAATTCATAGACTCTCGAAGTAGTAACAAGATGTTTCCTTTAAACTCTGCATCATTAATGGCATCATCTTTTTCTATTCCATTCCATCTGGTGCAATATAGTCTGGACTGACTTAGATTGCAGTCATCAGCAAACAAAGCACCTGCGTTAGTCAAGTGACCTTCGTTAGTCACAAGTCCAAAAGAGAGTAGATACTTCTTGTTCCACTCTTGACCAGTGCGCTGTTTGAACGAATTTGCCAGAATAGAGAAGGAGTTGTCCTTGACATTGTAATTAGTATGCAAAGAATCAAAAGTCTTGTTTGAGCCTTTGAGTACCAGCCTTACCATCTGCTCCGCTGTAGCTGGTATACTTTCGTCACCAACACGAACAAAGGCTATTCGTTGCCCATCGCCCACATAGTAATACGGAGTGTAATTTCCACAATGAACCTTCAGTTGCAATACATCAAGCTCGTTGATTCTAAGTGGTATCATCTCTACCTCAGGAAGAGGATCTATATAGTCACGAATCTTACTGCTAATGGTTTCACAAACGTGTTGTATGCCATCAAGCCCTTGGACAATGCCATCATTGCTAACGCCGAGGAACAAAGAGCCACCAAGCCCATTGGCAAAGGCGCTTATGCTCTTCAGCCAACTTTTCGGTCTCTTTTCTTCAAGCATCAACTTGAAGTCGTATGCAGTACATTCGCTGATAAGATTCTCGATTCCCATATCTCTATAATTTATTTTGAGTCATGGACGAATGATAGATTCTTCCAAGTAATGCAAAGATAATAAATTTCCTTCATTTGCTGAAGAACTTGGAGGATAACTGTGCTTTTTCATGCTTTTTTTGCATAAACGCGTTAAGTAAACGATAAAATGACGGGAAAGAAGTGGATTAATGAGTAGGTAGTTGTTTCTAATCCTATCATTCTTCCTTCTAAAGATGAAATATTATCAGGAGATGATCCTTACTAAAAAATTGGTACTTCAAAATGATATTGGGCAAGAATGCTTGGAAAACATTCTTGCCATGACAATATTTGCATTTCTAACGCTCAATACTGTGAGCTCGGCGCACGAGGAAATCTTTGGTGCGAAATTCTTGAGTTATGAGAGATTGAGGCTATGCTATTTGTATTCAGTGAGTTAGACGGTTGGTGGGTGGCGAACGTAATTTATGGGTGTGTAAAAGTGGCTGTTTTAGGGTGCAATAGTGGCACTATTGCATCCTAATAGTGCCACTATTGGTGTGTAAAAGTGGCTCTATTGGGGTGTAATAGTGGCTCAATTGGAGGGTGGGGCTTGGATTTTGACTGTCAAAGGGGCTTTGCTGATGGCAAAAACGACCGAAAACGGCTTCTGAAATCTCTAAAATCGATTTTTATTTTGTAACAGGTTTTTACTTGTTCGTACGATATTTGCGTTGGTGGACGGCGTGCCGTCCGAATTTTGAATCTATATTGTCTTTTGTATTTGTATAATCCAAAAGAAAGATGTATCTTTGTTGTGAGGTTTGTATTTTAACTTTATAACAATAAAGAGCATGGCAAAACAGAAGTTACCTTTAGGTATACAAGACTTTGAGGAGCTGCGTAAGGGCAATTATCTTTACGTGGACAAGACCGATATGCTTTGGAAAATAGCCAATGGCGACAAGTATAACTTTTTGAGTCGTCCGCGACGCTTTGGCAAATCATTGCTTACCTCAGCCATGCAATGTTATTTCGAGGGAAAGAAAGAGCTGTTTGAAGGGCTCAAAATCATGGCATTGGAGAAAGAATGGGTGAAGCGTCCGGTTCTGCATTTCAGTATGAACCAAGGCGGTTCTAATGCCAAATCGCTATCGCATTATCTGGATGATACTTTGTCTAAATATGAAGATATATATGGCAGACGTCCTACTGAGGCCACGCTCAACAACCGACTTAATGGTATCATACAAAGGGCATACGAGCAGTCGGGTGTACAGATTGCCATCTTGGTGGACGAGTATGATGCACCTCTGCAACATTCCTTCCATACTCCTCATCATGACGAATGCCGTAGTCTGTATCGTGACTTCTTCACAGGACTCAAGGACTATGGCTATTGTATCAAGTGTGTGTTCCTCACAGGCATTACGAAGTTCACTCAAATCAGTCTGTTCAGTGTGCTTAACACGCTGACCAATATCAGTTTCTACAATGATTATGCTACTGTTTGCGGATTGACTAAGGATGAAATCGAGTCGTGTCTTGGCGAAGAGTTGCACGAACTTGCCAATAAGAAAGGCTGGAATATGGAAGACACCCTTTCAAGACTGAAGGATATGTATGACGGCTATCATTTCTCCGAAAGTCTGCAAGGTGTTTACAATCCTTTCAGCGTGCTATGCGCCTTGAACGAACTGCGCTTGAAGTCGTTCTGGATAGCAAGCGGCGCCACCGAGATGCTGCCTAAGATACTGACCAAATTCGAACGTGACGTAGAGAAACTGGATGGTTCGCTCATTGATATGGACTATATTGAGACGTCGGATGTCAATACTACTAATCCAAAACTGTTTCTGTATCAGTCGGGCTATCTCACAATAAAGAATGTCATTGAGGATAGTTATGTGCTTGGATTTCCCAATCGTGAGGTGAAGAAGGCGCTGTTCGAACTGGTTCTTCCGATAATGTTGAAAAAAGATAAGGATAATAGGGGGCTGAAAGACTGGAGTGAGGTTTAGTATTCAATTATCGGGGACGTTATGTTGGTGTGACCAAAATTTGGTCGCACCTTTTTTTGTATCACTCTCTTCACTACCAATGCCGAATGTTTGCATTGGATTTGTGAAAACGTTTGCACAATAAAAATGCAACATTTTGATGAAAATATGATGTAGGCTATGGATGTTATTCATATTTTTGCATCGTAAAAACTATGCGAGACCTTGATTGAGTCGAGGTACACAAAAACACAACTTATGATGATGCGAAACACATAAAAACACTCATTCATAAGGCTGCTTTAGAAGATATATATACTTAAACTGAAATATAGTTAATAGACATAAAAACCTAAATATGATAAAGCATATTTATATATTCGTGTTGGCAATGATGCTGTTAGCATCGTCAGGCGCGGCAAAGGCGCAGGACGTGGCTCTGAAGACCAATCTCTTAGGTTGGGCTACGACATCGCTTAATGCAGGTGTTGAGGTAGGCATCGCCGAGAAACAGACAGCACAGCTGTTTGCCACGCTCAATCCTTGGGAGTTTTCCGGAGGCAAGAAGGTGCGCATCTGGAATGTGGAGCCGGAATACCGCTGGTGGACATGCCAGCGCTTCGGAGGCAGCTTCTTCGGAGTGCATGCTCTTGCCGGCGAATACAACGTCAAGAACGTGGACCTTCCGTTCGGCATCCTGCCCAAGACGAAGAGCGGACGACACTATGAAGGATGGTATATAGGTGCGGGTGTCACCTATGGCTATCAATGGCTGCTCTCGCGCCATTGGAACATGGAGGCGTCGTTGGGCGTCGGTTATGCCTATAGCCCGTACAAGCTCTACGGACGTTGCGCCAGATGCCTGGAGAAGAACCATCGCAACTATGTCGGTCCGACAAAGGCCGCTCTCAGTATGATCTATATTTTCTAAACAGCATTATGAACACTAATTCGTTTACACGCATCATCATTTCATGCCTGATAGGGGCTGCTTCCTGCGGTTCCGCAATGGCACAGAAGCTTGCCTCTGGAGCTGTAGCCATAGACAGTCTGCATACGTATGTGGAGGGTAACAGGGTGGATGTGGCGTTCAGCCTCAATCTCAACAACCTGAAACTCAAGTCTGAACAGCAGCTCGTCTTCACTCCGATGCTTGCTGCCGACGGCGACACCATAGCTCTGTCACCTATCATTATCAATGGCAGATCTAAGCAGATACGCATGGAGCGCAGCGGTGAATTGGCTTCTGGTGCTACGGGCAGCCAGCAGCCGCTGGTGGTTGTCAGAAAGAACGGCACACGTCAGAGCGTCAGCTACGCCCAGAGCGTAACACGCAAGCGTCCGTTCGAAGCAGACCGTCTGAGTCTGCTTACCTCTCAGGACATCTGCGGATGCGGCGACAGGGAGAATCTCGACAATCTCCACCTTGCCACCATTGACAATATCGGCGCATGGATGCCGGCTCTTACGTTTGTCAAGCCTTTCGCTGAGGCTCGCAAGCAACGTGCCGAGAAGGGCGAGGCTTACCTCAGCTTCCGTGTGAACAAGACGAACATCGTGGTAGACCTCTTCGAGAACGCACGCGAACTGGCTAAGATAACTAACACCATCGACCTTGTACGAAATGACAAGAACGTGGAAATCAACGGCATCAACATTCACGGTTATGCTTCGCCTGAAGGTCCTTATGCCAACAACGAGCGTCTGGCACGTGAGCGTGCGGCGGCTCTTAAGAATTATGTGGCGCAGCTTTATCCGATTGACGCCAAGCTGTTCAGCTCTGACTATACGCCTGAGGATTGGGACGGTTTCCGTCGTAAGGTGCAGCAGTCGCAACTGGCCAATAAGGACGAAATCCTTAAGATTTCAGACTCGAGCCTTGCTCCCGACGACAAGGACAAGCGCATCCGCCAGCTCTATCCGCAGGACTATGCCGTGATAATGAAGGACATCTATCCTCGCTTGCGCCATAGCGACTATACCGTTAGCTATACCGTGCGTCCCTTCTCCGTTGAGGAAGCCAAGCAGATACTCAGAACCCGTCCGCAGCAGCTTTCGTTGCTGGAGATGTATCTTGTGGCACAGACGATGGAGGCTGGTTCGCCGGAGTTTAATGAGGTGTTCGACATAGCCGTGCGTATGTTCCCTGCCGACCCTACAGCCAATCTCAATGCTGCATGTGCCGACTTGCAGAAAGGCGACATAGCATCGGCTGAGAAACATCTGGAGAAAGCCGGCAATTCTGCCGAGGCATTGAACGCACGAGGCGCTTTGGCTGTGCTGAAAAAGGACTATCAGTCAGCACGCCGGTTGTTCTTGGAGGCGGCTGCCGCAGGTTCGGAGGATGCCAAGGCAAATGCCGAACGCATCGCTAACACGAAATAAAGAAAAACTTAATAATAATTTTTCTCTATTAATAGGGCAGGGTGCTGCGAAACACCCTTCCCAGCCCCCTTACGCTTTAAACTTAAACAAAAATAATTAATAATTTATCAACTAAAATTTTTAACAATGGTAAACGTTAAGAATCTATTCGGAATGGCTGTCATGGCTACAGCCTTGGTTGGTTGCTCAAGCAACGACAACCTTGCTCCTGATGGTAAAGACAATGTTGGCAAGACTGGTGAAGCCTATGCTTCATTCACAATCAATCTGCCGACAACAAGCGGAACTCGTGTGGCAGGTGATCCTGAATTAAATCCAGGTACCGCTGCTGAGTATGAGGTTAAGAACGGAACTATCCTTATCTTCGATAAAGACGGTCTGTATGTTACAAGTGCTCAGCTTGGCACTATGAACCCTTGGACTCCAGTAAAGACAGATGGTGTTACTACAGCTGCTATTACTACTGTTAAGCTCTCAGGTGTTAAAGTTGGTGGCGACTATCAGGCTTTGGTTCTTCTCAACAATGATGTGGATGCTACTACTTCTAAGGTAACATTGCCTACCACAGGTACACCTTATGCTACTTGGAGTGCGGAAGCTTCGAATGTAAATGCTGAAAAGTATGCTTCTACCGATGGCATCTTCATGGCAAATGCTCCGAAGTATACTGGTACAACAACAGAGCCTACAACTCTTGTACCAATTGCAAATGTCTGCGCATCACGTGAGGAGGCTCAGGCAAAGGTTGCTACTACAGTTTACGTAGAGCGTGGTTTGGCTAAGGTAACAATGCAGAACTTTACTGCTGATGGTTACACAGTTGCTGAAGGTACATACAAAGGTGATAAGGTAGAAATCAAAAATTGGCAGCTTGACGTTATCAATAAGTCAACTTTCCCCGTTCATCAGACAGGTGATTTGTCAACAGGTTTTGCTGCTATATGGAGCACACCTCGTTTCTATGATGGGGGAAACCAGTCGTTCAAGCGTGTATATTGGGGCGTAGATCCTAACTATTCAGGTGCTACTCTTCAGAATCTGACTGCTTGCAAGAAAGCTTTCACTATGATTGGCAAAAATGATATTAAAGGCAAAACAGGTAATGATCATCCTCAGTATTGTCTTGAAAACACATTCGACCTTGCCAATATGATGCAGGGCCAGACCACACGTGTTGTGTTCAAGGCTGTTTACACTCCAAGTGCTCTTGTAGATGCAACAGACAAGACTTTCTATAAGATTGGTAACAATACCGCTATTTGGACCAAAGATAATCTTGAGAAGCAGATTCATACCGTTGCCGTAACTGCTATGGGTATTACAAATGCTGACGAGCAGGCAAAGTATGTTGTAAAGCTTGATGCTACTGATAATAATATTAGTGGTGAGGCTGGTCAGCATCTTATTAAGGCAGAGAACATTACATACTCAGGCGAAGCTGCTTCATCAAAGGTTACACCTGATGTAGTTAACAAAATCAACGAGAAGCTTGGCTTGTCAGCCGATGCTGGTATTGCTACATATCTTGACGGTGTGACTTACTATATTGCCCGTATCAAGCACTTCAACGAGTTGACACCTTGGACAGCAGGTAAACCTTATGGTACAGATAATGACAAGTATCTCGGTCGCTACGGTGTGCTCCGCAACAACTGGTACGACCTTTCTGTAACAAGCATCAGCGGCCTTGGCTATCCTGACGTTCCTGAGGTTAAGCCTACTGTTCCTGATGATGAGAACGAGCAGTACATCAACGTAGAGGTTAAGATTCTTGACTGGGCTAAGCGCAGCCAGCAGATTAAGCTCTAATAATCAACAAAGCATAAAGCAGCGGAGGTCTCCGAGCCTCCGCTGCTATCTAAACATTAACACCTAAATCAATCTTAATTAATTTAACGGCAAACATTATGTTTCACGGACTGGTTAAATCTTTATGCTCATTACTCGCCTTTGCACCATTGATAGCTTCTTGCTCGCTGATGCACGACGACCTTGAGCCATGCGACAATGGCGTTTACCTGCACTTCCGCTACGACTATAACACGCAGCGCGCCGACCTTTTCAACGACCATGTTGGAGGCGTTGTTGTCATGGTGTACGACAAGGACGGCAAGTATCTCATGCGTCAGGATGCCTACAACACAGACACCGACGCTCCCATCCGCCGCCATGACTTTGCCGTACACCTTGACTTGCAGCCCGGCGAATACCAGTTTCTCGCCATTGCAAAGCAGAAGCGTTACGAAGACGCGCTTGCCACCAAGGGCGCCAAGTTTCGCATTCATGCTCCCGCCGACGGCGAGGACATGACAAAGTTCTGTACCGTGCTCGACCGCAATGGGGCGGGCGAAACGGCTGACGTCGACTGTTCGGCTCCGCTCGACACGCTGTGGATAGGCCGCTCGCAGCACCTTACAGCCGTGCGCGACATGGAAGCCACCCACGACACCATCTCTTTGGTGCGCGACACCAAGCAGCTCACCATCTCGCTGCATCAGATTGACGCACCTGACAAAATCTCTGCCGACGATTTCGGCTACGAGGTGATAGCCGATAATGGCTACATCAACTATGACAACTCTTTGGCTCGCGACACCAAGCTTCGCTATACGCCTTTCCGTACATGGACTACCGACTTCCGCGATGCTTCGGGCAACGTGAAGGAACGTACGGCTCATGCCGGACTGACGCTCTCGCGACTGGTGTATTATTCTCCTGAGGAGAACGATCGCAACGCCATGCTACATATATATAATAAGGTGTCGGGCAAGACCGTCGCTCTTATCAACCTGCCCGACATCCTCCAGCAGGGACGCGATGCCTATGCCGCCCAGAACTACGGCATCCAGGAATATCTCGACCGCGAGTATGACTATCGCCTCGACTTCTTCCTTATCGGCACCGAATGGCAGTACCTGAACCTTTCTGTTGGTGTGCTCGACTGGGCAAAGCGCATACAACACATAAGCTTATAGTTTTCTCCCCTTCAACTATCAGCGACTTCTTAACTAAAATACATAGAAACCTAATAACAACATAAATAAATGAAACGACTTGCAGACATACTCCTTTCTGTTGCTGCCCTGTTGTTGCTGGCAGCATGCACAGATGATGCCGACGTATACAACACACCAGCACCGTCTGAGGGCAATCTGTGTGTCTATGTACCGGTAACCCGTGAAGGCGACGAGGTTACGAGCAGTCTCGACCCAAGCAACCCTACATACAATGCCTCTGTAGAGGAGTGCAACATCAACGACCTGCATCTTTATGCCTTCCCCGTTGACGGCAACGGAACATTCCTTTCGCAGGAACTTCCATCGCCTGAAGCAAGCAACATGCTCAATGAGAAAGTTGCTTCTTATAAGTTGCAGATCAAGCCCGGCACCTATCGTGTGTACGTGGTGGCCAACATGAACGATGTGCTCGATGTCAATAGCATAACAACTGAAGACGATTTGAAGAAAGTTGTGTTGGGTTACACCCCGGTGTCAAAGCCAGGCATGCCCGTAGCCGATAACATCCCTATGATATACGAGCCTGACACAAAGGCTGCCGACGGCACAACTGTCGACGGAACAATTACCATAAAGAATACGGACACGACTCCTCAGACCGTGATGGCTAATCTGCGATTCACCTGTGTAAAGGTGTGCCTTAACCTTATATACAATCCCGAAGACGCTGACATGGATGCAGCGTTGAAGTCTAACGGATTGCAGATTACCGATATTATGGGCAAGCGACTCTCGCCACAGACCAGTCTGTTGTGGGACGGCAAGTTCACTAACCCCGATGTAAGCGACGACTATGCCAAGGGCATCGAGCCGAAATTGTACGACGCTACGGCATCTACGAGTAATGGCTCTTACTATACTTCGTGGACAGAAACCCCAGCCAATGCCAATGTCAACAACGAGGACATCATAACAGTTGAAGGAGAGGGTGTAGCTAAACCAGCAGACAGCAAAAAGAAGTGGCTCTTCCGTGCCACATATTATCTGCCCGAGCGCTATGTGGCTAAGGCTTCGCAGCAGTCGGCATTGAAGGTAGATGGTGCTGTAGGTGGTTCTGCCATCGCTAACAGCTATAACATCAATCTTGGACATCGTAAGGACGAGACCTCAACAACTGAAGTTCCAACTTTCCCACGCGGCA
>OBAD01000315.1_pt1 | contig 14185 bp, 8 predicted proteins | sample 1494861 | NCBI WGS metagenome assembly OBAD01 (sample SAMEA3360681, study PRJEB22359) | human gut metagenome | biome: ENVO:urban biome; feature: ENVO:human-associated habitat; material: ENVO:feces | place: Bangladesh | collected 2011
TGCCCTGGGCTAGGAGCTTTTGGGCCTTCAGCCCGTTCTTGAACCACATGCGAAAGTTCAGCAAATAATTGATAAACCGAATACCGTTCTGTTTCGGAAATCTTTGTTTTCCTGGTTTACTGAACGAACATAGGGAGCGATAACTTCTTTAACTTCCCTTTAACTTCTTTAACTGCTTAAACTTCTTTAACTCTTTTAACTTCTGAACTTGCCTTAAACTTGAATCATCTAATATGCGAAACTTCAAGTTTTCTGCGTTAATATTTGTTTAAAAATCAGTCCATTTTCGGTATCGTTAACTTCTTTTATCTGATAATTGTTTAACACAACATAAGACGGGATATCCTAACCCACTCGCTTTTCAAAGATTTCAGCGGTAAGAAAAGAGAAAAAATGGGACCCTACAAAAATGGCACCTCCTTCGGAACCAAAAATAAACGCTTAAAATATGTAAAAACGGGCAGAATTCTTAAAATATGTTTATAAAAAGCGAAAAACACCCTTCACCACCCTTCACCCGTAACTATTTGACACATAAAACCTTAAATAAAAAGGTGAAGGGTGAAGGTTTGAAAACTCTTTTTTATATATACGCGCGGCAAGGGAAAAAATCCGTTTTTTCATTTTTCTGATTTTCTGGTTTTTCCAAAAATCCTAAAAAAAGAATATATATATAAGATTTAAAATATACCCTTCACCCTTCACCTCGTCGCCACAACACATATCCATCATCGTATTCCCAACATTTGTTTTCCTGGTTTATTCTTCGGAGATATTCTGCTATCTCTCGGAGATATTATCATATTCTTCGGAGATATTCTGCTATCTTTCGGAGATATTCTGCTATCTTTCGGAGTAATTTTCGTGTTATTGATTTCAGAAATAGTTATCATTTGACAAGTGGAAGAGCCAATTCGTTACCGCCCACACCAAGCCAACCTCGTGACCATCAGAGCGAAAAACAACGGATTAACTTTATTTAACGGCAAAAATCAACTGATTATGAAAAAATTACATTAAATTTGCAGCGTCTAACGGCTCCACTTGTAAGTGTACGCAAGATGATGATAGTCAAACTACCAAAACGATAGTCAAACTACCAAAAAACCAACGAGCTGAAGGACAAGAATATAAGTAAGTGATATTAAAGAAACTGAAAGTACAATTTAAACTTAAATAGATATGAAAGTATTCAATTCTACTCTTGCTGCCATCGGTTTGGCGGCATTCGTATTCGCATCATGTAGCGACAACACAAGTGATCCTACAGGAGGTTCATCTCCTGCTAAAGTAGATGCCACAACCCTCGACCTCACTAACAGTGGGGAGTCTCTGTTTTCTAGCGTCATCAATTACAAGAACACGACAGCTAACGCTCGCAAGTTCTTCGGCACAAGAGCTGCCAGTGACGCAAATTTCGTAACAGACCTCAACAAGGACGAAGAGAGCACTATACCTGTGCAGCCTGCTACAGCTACTCAGGCTTTAGGTAACGACAACCTGGAAAACGGCATTTTCTACTTAAAGAAATCTGCTGGCAAGTGTGACTTTACCAAGAACACTATCAAGAATGCAACTATCTTCGTAAATGGAGGTGCAAAATTGATATATTCTGCAAACACTTTCGAAAATGCAAAAATCGTTGTAAAGCAGGGCGGTTCCCTGATTTTCAAAGGCACTGGTTCAATGATCAAGCAGGGAGTTACTGTCTATAACGAACTTGGTTATGTCAAGACTGAAGACCCTGCAGCAGACATCGTCATCGAAGGTAATCTGTATTCATCTTGGCGAGGTATTACCAGCGGCCTTGATGAAAATGGCAACGCTGTTGAAAAGAAGGAACTCAAGTCCGGTTTAGGACAGCTTACAACAGACAAGACAAGTCCTACACAGAAAATCACCTTCAAGACTGGTTCAAAGGCATGTATCATCGGTTCTATCCGTGGAACAGAAGTAAACGTTGAAGAAGGTGCCAACATATACGCATCAGCTCACGTTTGGAATGCAACTACTGTTGACATCAATGGTAACCTACAAATCGGCGGTTTCCTGAAGACAGCAGATCTGAACCTCAACACAAATGGTTATCTGAAGGCTGGCGACAACAGCGCAATCAAGGTTACCAATGCATTGACCATGAATGCCGGTTCACAGATTGATGCCAACTACATCAATGTTACCTTGAACGAAAAGGATACCCACAAGAAGGTAACTAAGGTAGGTGAAGCACAACTCATCCTGAAGGGTGCCTGCAAGATCAACATTGCGGACAAGGGCGTTATCAATGTTAACAAGCTTATCTCTTATAACGATGCAAAAGGCCAAATCAGCCTGGAAAAAGCTGGCGGTTTAGCTATTGTTAAGGCAGACGAGTTCCACAACGATGGTGCAGAAAACATCCAGGCATTCGATACTCCTGCAGAAGGTGCTACCTTCCTGTTCCAGTTCACAAAATGCTTCAATGGTGAGAATCAGCTTCCTACAGCTGAGGATCTTGACATTGCAGCATCATACCTCGACTACGACAAGGCTACCACTGGTGATTTGGTTAAGTTGAAGGATGCCGATAACGAGCATTATGGTTATGAGTTAACAGCAACAACAGAAAGTTTGAGCATCAAGCCAAAACTGGATTTGTTCTCTGCAGCTGGAGTTACAGAGAATACCCTCTCTGCAACATCTATCCAGGCTGCTAACGACAAGTTGTATGTTACATACCACACCCAGGGCAATGATAAGAATCATATGGGCGGCGGATTGGAAGTTGCTCATATCGATGGTAAGTCGCTCCTTCTCGATGAAGCTGTAACAGCTCAGGGAGGTCTGGATGTAAACTATGGAATGATTGATGGTAGCCGTTTCTATGTTGCCGCAACAACCTACAAGGAAGGCGCATTCTTGGGCTATGTAGAACTGGCAAATGGACTGATGGGTAAGAGCAAACTTGTTACCTACCCTATCGACAAGACAAATCCAGACAATAAGATTGATGCTAACTGCGTAGCTAAGTATAACGACAACTTCGTTTTGGCAACCAACAAGGGTTATCAGGTTTACAACTCTACATTCACCCAGCGTACTCCACACCTCACAACAAATGACGTGAAGTTCGTTACTGTTGGTAATGACAAGCTCTATGGCTTGGAGGCAAATGGTACAACTACAGGTACAGTCAACATTTTCGACAACACAAAGTTGGAAACTCCTCAGAGCTATACCACTGTAGGTAAGGTGGGTGTTCCTGACGGAAAGAACACCATCGCTGTAGATGGCACAGACCTTTACGTATGCCAGGGTGACGGCGGTCTTGTACGTTACGATGCACAGGGTAACGGTACAGTTCTGTTCGATGCTCCAGTAGGCGAAAAGAACAAGATTATCGGTCGCGTTAACGGTGTTGCTGTAGATAACAACTATATCTATGTAGCATGTGGTGGTTACGGTCTCGTAGTATTGGACAAGACCAAGGCTAAGGGTGAGAATGTTGTTGCCCGTCGCCGTGCCTTCTATGATGGCAAGGAGAGCTACAACTCAGCTAACTATGTAACCCTTTACAAGGATTATATCTGTGTAGCTTATGGCCGCAGCCGCGTTCAGATCTTCAAGTTGGTAAAAACAAAGTAATCAACTAAATAATTCTGTTCTCCCGCATCTTAACCAACAGGTGTGGGAGAACAAACCTTTAAAGGCTAGAACAATAGCAAAAAGGTGAAAGCTAATTTATACACAAAAACGACAAAAGAAAGATTAACATGAAACATCATTTTACAAAACTTGTTACTTTCTCTTTCGCAGCAATGCTCCTGGCATCTTGTAGCGATTCTAATGACAACCCTTTCGTTCCAACCCCTGGTGAAGTCACAAAAAACATAATAGGTGAAGAAGTGACATCCATCACCGACCCTCAGGAATTAGCTGGTAGCGTTATCAACTACAAAGCGAAATCTACAACAAGAGCTGCAGGCGCAACTACAGCCAACCTAAGCGACGTTTATGAAATGCCTAGCCTGCCTAGCCATGACGGAGCTATCGAAATCAAGAATAACGATGGATGTAAGGGACTGGATGGTTCCAAGACCTACATCATCAAGAAAGGCACAAAAATAAGCAGCGAGCTCAACCTGAAAGGAGCTACCCTGTTTATCGAAGGCGAACTGACTACAAAAAATATATGGGGATGTTCAGCCTGGATAAATAATGCCGCACAAAAAGGAAAAATCTACATCCTCAAAGGAGGAACATTACATATAGACAACAATAACACCGCACTTTTCCAGAATTCAGGAATATATTGCTACAATTATGGTGGAACTCTGAAAAAAGAGGGCGACAACATGTATCTGGAAAAAGATGATGCTTACTTTACTACCGGAAACATTGAAGTAAAAAATGAACTGAAAGTTCAAGGAATGCTTTATGTGGGCGGCGATGCCAACGTAGGTAAACTGGCTACTGAGTCTGATGCCAAAATCAATATTCAAGGCAATCTTCTTGGTACAGAAGAACAGGATTTGGTCGTAGATGGATGTATCTTGAACATTAACGGAAAAGCAAAAGTCAACAAGTTGACTATTCAAGGTTCTGCTCCAAAACTTTATGGCTGTTCATTTGAAGTAACCGGTAAGACGATTCTCAATTCAAATGGCGCTGAAGCGCACATCAACAATCTGAAGACTGGAGCTATCGACCAGTGTGCAGGAAGTACTATTTATCTGGTAAACAACAGTGTTATCGACTGCAAGGGTACTTACGAAAATGCAAACAATGGTCACAATCAATATTATCCATCCGGTGAAAGTAAAATTATTCTTCAAGGAGATAATGCAAATGCCATCTTCAGAGCAGCAGAGGTGAAATACAACGGAAACAATGATGCCGGCAATATTCTTATTGCTCCGGGAACCTACGCATATTTCTCAACCTGCTATATCTTCCGGACTAGCGGAAGCGGAGGCGTAATCTATATGGACTGCGACAAGTTTACCAACAATAGTAAATCGACAACTTATACTTACGCTCCAGGTCTTTCAGACTGTACGAAGAGATATGAAATGTATAATAACCCAGTTGTCCCAACATCATGTGACGGCACAACACCAGATCCAACTCCTACTCCACCAGAACCGGGCAAGAAGATAGATGTGATTACTGTTATCGATTATACAAATCATACTCACGACATCTCTGCAACATGTATTCAGCCATATAATGGCAAATTATACATGTCGTACCACACCAACGAAGAGAACCAAAAAGATCCAAACAAGAAGACAGGCGGTTGTATTGAAGTGTTTAAAACAGAAAACAACCAGACTACCATGTTGCAATATCTGCAGGATAAGAAGGAACTCTACGACTTCAACCACCTTATGGTAGACGGCAAAGATGCAACAAAGTATGTTTATATTGCAGGTCACTCAACCAATGGTGGTATGATGGGTAGAATCGCTTTGGATAGCAACGGACTTCTCAACACAGAAGTTACGGACATCGACGAGACTACTACGTTAAACCCTCTCACCATCGTAGATTGGGAACATGAAGGTTTGGAACAATCTGACGAGAACTGCATCGTAAGAGACGGAAACAAACTGATGGTGGCAACTGCCAGAGGATACGGAGTATATGATGCAAACACGCTAGATTTAATCGGCAAGAAAGAAACGCCAGGCAAAGCCAAGCACATCGCACTGAACAACCAGTATATTGTTACACTCCACTACAACAACGAAGTAAAAAGTGACAATGAGGCTGTAAGTGGTACACTACAGGTCTTCCCATTAGGTGCCGACATTCTTACAGCAACACCAGCAAAAACCATCAACGTAAGCAGCATAGCTCCTAACGACGGTAAGAACACTATAGCTATCGATGGTAACCACATCTACGTTTGCCGAAGTGCCAAGGGATTGTCTTGCTACGATCTTACCACAGGCAAAGAAGTGTGGAACTGGGGAGCTCCGCTCACTGCTAATACCAAAGTTCCACAGGGATATGCAAATGGTGTAACATACGATGCCAATTACATCTACCTGGCTTGCGGAAGTTATGGACTGGTAGTTCTTGACAAGAACAAAATGGAAAACGGTAAACCTGTAAAGGTTGTCAAGAAGAGAGCAGAAGCAGGAATGTCTGCCAACTATGTCACACTGGATGGAGGTTATATCTATGTGGCATATGGTAAGAGCCGACTCCGTGTCATGAAGCTCATTGATGGTGCCGCATCTGGAAATAATACCAATTATGGCACAAAGTAAGTGATTTATCAAATATAAGAAACACGAGATGAATGCAGCTGCAACAGCTTGCGGCTGCATTCATAGTGTTTAATAACTCATTATGAAGCGAAAAATAATACTATACTCAACTACTGTTCTGCTCCTTCTCATGGCAGCACAAAGCACTATGGCTCAGACGAAAGGCAAAAAGCCGAAAAGTTTCAGCCCTAAGATGCTCGTATATGAGAACCTGAAGAACAATAATGTACTGAGACACTTCAAACAGCGCTTCGCACAACTCGACACTCTCATCAAAAACCCTATATGGGTGAAAGCTCCAGTCATAGAACTGGGACTCAATAAACAGCATCACGCTGATATCAACAAGACCGACTCTCTGTTCTGGTCGAAAACTGCACATGAGCACCTAGCGCTCAACAGACACAACGGTCTGGAAGTGACCGGACAGGTTTATGCCCGACCTGACTCGTACTTCGATTCTGATGAAGACGACGCAAAAGAGGTATCAAAATATAAGATGAAGGTTCAAGCCGAACTGGGATGGAACATCATCAACTCGAAGTTCTACCAAGGCAAGGAGAAAAGAACTAAGATTGCTCTTGCCAATGAACTCGACCGCTTACAAATAAAAAAGCGCCAAACTGCAGACATCTATGAAAAGGCAGCAGATGAGCTGACCGAACAATATAATTTCTATATCGGTACTGTCATAGCACACAGACTGGACAACCTCGACATCATGAACGAAGCTTACCAGTTTATGCTGGAAAAAGACCGAATCAGCAACGACAAGATGCTGAAAGTGATGAACGATAAGTTGGAGGCTGAATACGACATCTCCGTGCTCTGCACAGACAGAGATATCACCAACAAGCCTATCTACCGCATCAAACCGACCAAGATTGTGGTAGACACAACAGCCCTCTGGAACCATCTGAACCAGGAAAGCCTGGATGCACGCATCATGATGGTGAAAGAACAGCTTGCTGACAACGACAGCAAGCTGACCAACTACTTAAGCACTACCCGACTCACACCATTCGCAAGATGGTCGAGCTACTGGCAGAGCAACAACAAGATTTCGAACAATGCCGACGTGGGCGTGAGATTCACCATTCCTATCTGGAACGAAACGCCACGCAAACGACAGGCACTGGAGACCCAGAAGGAAATCATACGCAGCAGCCGCGGTACCGATGTAAAGGAAATAAAACAGTCGGTAGGCATCCTGCTCAAGAAGATAGACAACCTGAACAAGGCTATAGCCACCGAGGCTTTCCATATAGACCAGACCGGCAAATATATCGAAATGCGGCGGTTTGCCTACCAGAACCAGAAGCAGGGATACAACTATCTGATGCGTATGGACGAATATACGGGACTCCTGGAAAGTATGGAGCGAATGTATAAACTGATGCAGAACCGCGCCCTCGCTATCATCAATATAGAGAAAGCCGTGAGCATCTATGACAACAACAACATCTTCAAAGAAATAGAACTTTGAATGTAAGGAAACTAGAATATGAATGAATTCCAATATAATGGCACGCCACAAGAACAGGCGATGGCAGACTTGCTGAAGACGCAGAGTCACCGCCTAGCCAGACAGCAGATCATCTTTGCCATGATCTTCCTGCTGGTTATCGTGCTTGCCGCCTACTATATTGTCACTCGTATGATATGGGCTACCTTCGACGGATATATCACCCTCGATGAAAACCATATCAGTGCCGTTGACGACATCTATATCCTTAAGGTGAACAAAGAAATGGGTGAAGTGGTGCATAAGGGAGATACGCTCTACTCTTATGTACTGCTAGGTAACATTGTGAACCAATACGACCCGAACATCCTGCCTTCTGCCGTAAAGGAGACGCACGACATGGAGGTACAGGCTAAACTCGCACAGCAGGAGATTCCTGTATTGCGCACCCGCCTTGCCGAACTGAGGAAACAGAAAGCCTCTGAAAGTTCGGACATCTACTACGGTCTTACCGACAACACCAAGCGAAACGCACTGGATGCTGAGATTGCCGAGGTAGAAGAGGAATTGAGAAAGCAGGCTAACAAGGTGGAAATCTATGCACAGGCTAAGAACACCACCTATAGCTTTATGAGCCGTAGAGGAGCCGGCAGGGCAAATGCTGCCATGCCTTACTCCAACACCAGCATCTACAACCCGGGACTTATACACTACTGCTGTGCACCAGCCGATGCCTACATCTCAAAAATCAATGTGAGCGACAAGACACTGGTGTTCAAAAGCGAGGAGGTGATGGTTATCCAGCACACCGACTATGCAGACTGTCATCTGGGCGTAATCGCATACGTACCCAACGACATGGTGAAGTATATGGAAAGCCCTGACGATGCAGACATCATCATCAACAAAGACCTGGAACTGCAGGCTAAGTTGCAGATGGTAGGTCTGAGAGTAGAGGAAATACCAAAGCATCTGCAGAGCAACTTCTCGCATGATGCCAACGCAGTGGTTGCCGTCTTCACCCTGAACCCGAACCAAAGAGTTCCGGCATGGGTAATGAGCAACAATCTGCCGGTAAGAATAAGAGTGAACAAGATTGGTGCCATGCTCGATCCGAAGCCGCTGCCGATGTACACCATCCCAGTAGGCAAGAACGAAAACGTGAAGCGAAGCAACATGATTTCGAGCGACACCAATAATCATCAAGAACAAAAGAAATAAAGAATGATTGGACTTAGAAGAAACAAACGTGGAGACATGGTGCTCACCATCGATAGCTTTATAGATATCGACTCGACACCGGATATCCAGCCCGACTACTTCGATTGTATATACATCAATACGAAGAGTGAGCGTGCGTTCCATGCCATACTGTATGGAGCCAGTCCAATCTTATCGTGGAAATGTAGCTACAAACCGATATTCGTCAATACGGCATTATCAGGAAAGGAACAGATCATCGACTATATCATCGATGCCTATGTGAGCGACATGAACAATGAAAAGGTATATGAGATTATAGACAAAATCAAGCAGGCAAGACAGAAGTATGGCGTGAAAAACGAAACTTCACGCCCTACACAAACCAACCAGCTCTTTGCCAACATCCTGAAATACCTGCTCTCAAGAGACCAGCGAATCATAGGACACCGACTGCTGGAGAAATCATCTTTGGGATATATCAACCCAATCTTCGAGCACTACCACAGTATGGGTCTCTTCCATCTCAACGAGATGTTCATGTTCATCGACACTATGGTGGAGTTCGGATCACTGCGCATTCACCGCTTCCTGCTCAAGGAGCACCTATGCCCTAAGTGTAACCACTCTCACCTGCTCTATACAGAGTGCTGTCCGAAGTGCGGAAGTTCGAACCTGAAGATTCAGAACATCATCCACCACTTCAGCTGCGCCAACGTATCGCCGGAAAGCAGCTATAATGTGGGCGGTATGCTCATCTGTCCGAAGTGTCACAAGAAACTGCGCCACATCGGTGTTGACTATGACAGACCAGCCGTGGTATATACCTGCAACGACTGCGAGAACTCGTTTACCTCGCCTATCACCAAGTCAACCTGCTGCTACTGCCAGAGCACCTTTCCGGTAAATGCCCTGGTGCCACGAGACGTAGAGGACTACGAGATAACGGAAGAAGGTATCAGAACGCTGACCAGCGGCAACATCATGTTCAACAACATGGTGAACATCTATGATAACTTCATGGAATATTATCTGCTGATGAACAGACTGCGCCGCCAGCTGATGGAAACCTACCGCAAGGATGAACTCTCGGTCATGGTAGGCAAGATATGGATTATAGATGAAAACAAGGATACCGTAAAGATAAAGGAAAGCATACAGGGCAAGCTCTGTAGAATCTTCTCCAATCACAAGGTGTCTTACAACAACAATATCTTCTACGTATCCTCTACCCTCTATGAGCAGGGAGAAACGGTGGAAGAGGCCCAGCAGAAACTGAGCAAGGAGATGTCGGTAGCCATCCGGAAGCTTGCCAACTCGATAGAACCGGACGAGATTATCTGCAGCATGTTGGAAACCAAGACGAAGACCATCGCCAACAACTATGACGAGTTCTTCAACAAACTGCAATATGTGGATATGACTCCAGACGACTACTGCCGCTACTCAGAGGAACCTCTGATGCAGGAAGAAGAGAAATTGGTGCAGCCGCAGGAAGAGCTGCTCGATACGGAGCCGAAGGAAGATGAAAACGACAAGATACAGAAGCGCATCGTGCTCTACAAGAAACTCGTTGCCATCCTTGTCACCATCGCAGGTATACTCATAATCATGGCCCTCTTGGCGCTCACCGTGCTGAGATAAGCCATCAAGAAGAAAGGGAAAAGCGTATGTTTAGCATAGCAGAACATCTGAACGATTTCTTCGACTGGATCAGCACGCTATCGTTTACCAGTATCGTGAATACCTACTGGTTCCTCTTCTTCATCGAGATGCCAAGATATTATATCCTGGAATATCTCGTAATCGGAAACCGACTGATGAAGAGAAACCGGTTAGAAAAAGAGAAAGAATATGCCAAATACTTCCTGTACCGCGAGAATCCGCTTATCAGCATCCTCGTACCGGGAAAGAACGAAGGCAAACATATATTCAAAATGGTGAACTCGCTGGCTGAGCAAACCTACCGCAACTACGAAATCATCGTGGTAGACGATGGTAGCGACGACGACACCAAACTGATTTGCAACGACCTCTACCGAGCCGGGTATATCACCCACTACCTGAGGTTGGATACAAGAGGCGGTAAAGCTGCCGCCAGCAACTATGGAGCCCAGATGGCAAGAGGCAAATACATCGTATGTCTGGATGCCGATTCTTCGCTCGACCGTGATGCGCTGGAGAAAATCCTACTCCCCTTCTACATCGATGGAATGGTGAAGGGTGTAGGCGGATGCGTGAAGGTACGCAACTACAAGGAGACCATCTGCTCATCGCTGCAGGCTTTCGAATACCTGAAGCGAATACAGGTGGGACGTATCGTAACCAGCGAACTGGGTATCTACCACATCATTTCGGGAGCATTCGGAGCCTTCGAAAGACAGACGCTGAAGGAAGTGGGCTATTGGGACATAGGACCGGGACTGGACGGTGACCTGACACAGAAGATCCGCAAAGCCGGATATAAAGTGAAATTTGCCGAAGATGCCATCTGTATGACCAATGTTCCTACCAAATGGTACAAGCTGTATCATCAGCGCATCAGATGGTCGCGCTCGCTCGTGAGATTCCGTCTCCGCAAGCATGCCGACATTCTGCTGCCTACCAAGAACTGGAGTATCCTTAACTGGATATCCAACATGGAGAGTGTGGTTTTCGACTGCTTCCTCAATTTCCTGTGGTTGTGGTACATCATCAAGCTCGCCATCACGTTTAACACGCACATCATCGAGGTGCTGGCGCTGGGCTACTTTATCAGAGTATGCTTCTCGCAGCTTGCCTTCATCCTGGTGCTGATGGTTTCAGAAAGAAAGAAAGACGTGTGGTTCCTCTACAGATATCTGCCACTGATGTCGCCTTATACAGGTTATTTCCTGCGTATCGCCCGTCTGTCGGCTCATCTGCAAGAGCTCTTCTTCCGCCGTTCTTACAAGGATGCATGGAACCCTGAGAAGACTTCGCGCTATGCTCAGCTCGAAGGAATCTAAAAGAACCGAGTTACTTGCTGTAACGCAAACACAGCAGGGAGCTCCCAATAAAAGAAATAACATTATAAAACATAAACAATATAGTATATGATAAACAAGTCTTTTGAGTTTAAGATTGGAGTAATAGGATTGGGGTATGTAGGTACTCCACTAGCATGCTTATTCTCAAAGAAATATGATACATGGGGGTATGATATCAAAGCTGAAAAGGTAGCCAAGTTAGCCAAAAGTACAATGACAGACAACAAAATTGTATGCAAGGCATTGGAACAGGGACTGAAACTGACCAGCAGCATTGATGACCTGAAGAAGTGTAACGTGTATATCATCGCTGTACCAACACCGGTGAACAAATCGAACAAACCAGACATCAGCTGCGTGCGCAATGCAACAGCTGAGGTTGGCAAGATCCTGAAAGAAGGTGATATCGTGGTATACGAAAGTACCGTTTACCCAGGTCTGACAGAAGAGGTTTGTGCCCCATTACTGGCATCTACATCAGGATTGAAATTGAACCAGAGTTTCTTTGTAGGCTTCTCGCCAGAGCGCATCAACCCAGGCGATACGGTTCATACCATCGAGAACATCGTGAAGGTTACCAGCGGTTCTACACCCGAAGCAGCAGCTATCATCGACAGCCTCTATGCTTCAGTACTTACCCATGGCACCTACAAGGCAAAGAGCATCAGAATAGCAGAGGCATGCAAACTGATGGAGAACTGCCAGAGAGACGTACAGATAGCCTTCTTCAACGAGATGGAAAAGATTTTCGACAAGATGAACATCAACATCGAAGACGTAACGGCGGCAGCCAGCACAAAATGGAACTTCGTACCAGCTACTCCAGGACTCGTTGGAGGCCACTGCATCGCAGTAGACCCATACTATCTGATCAACAAGGCACAGGAGGTAGACGTAGTACCATCGCTGCTCTCTACTGCCCGCGAGGTTAACGAGCAGATGGCGGTATGGATGGCTGGAAAGATAAAGAATGCATCTGAAAGCAGAAAGTTCAAGGCTCCGGAAACCAACGTGCTGATTCTCGGCTTCTCATTCAAGCCAGACAGCGATGACCTGAGAAATACAAAAGTAGCCGATCTCTACATCAACCTGGTAGGTGCGGGATACAAGACCACACTCTACGATCCGCTGGTAGATACAGAAGAAGTGAAGAAAGAATATAACATCAAGGTGACAAATGATCCTAAAGTTCTAGAAAAAGAGTATCAGATTGTAGTCATCGGTACCCATCACAAGGTGTTTGACAACATCGATATGAACAAGATTATCACAGATAAAGGATTTATGTGCGACATCTACGGCATTCACAAGCCAAGAAACTAGATCTTGAAGATCAGAAAGAACCTATATAATAAACCAGTGAAAGATGGAAAAGAACAAAGTGCTAATCGTCGATGATATTCCAGAAAACATTGAAACGATTTCTGAAATGATAAAGGACTTTGACATCGACGTGAAAACTGCCAATGGCGGAAAAGAAGCCATTGAACTGATTGACTCATTCAAGCCGGACGTGATACTGCTCGACTTGATGATGCCACATGTAAATGGGTGGGACGTAATAGACCATGTACGCTCTAAATACTCGAAAAGCGAAATGGCCATCATCGTGGTTTCCCTGTTAAGCAACAAGGATAATGTGGATGAATGCTACGAGCTTGGAGTAAACGACTACATCACAAAGCCTATCATCAAAGCCCGTCTCACCAGTTCGCTAGACGCTCATCTAAACAGTCTTGCAAGAGGCTAAAGTGCCTCTTGCAAGATTGCTTCTGCATGAGCTATACGATCACTAGTAGGAGGATCAATGCCTTCCAGCGGGTAGGCAATACCTAGTTTCTCATACTTGTAGATACCCATCGTATGATAGGGTAAGACATCTATTCGCTCAATGTTTGAGAGTGTAGAAAGAAAATCGCGCAACTGATTGAGGTATTCATCCTTGTCGGTAATACCTGGAATCAGGACATGACGAATCCATACTGGTTTGTGTATCTCGCTTAAATAACGTGCACAATCCAGTATGTTTACATTAGTATGGCGGGTGAGTTTACGATGCTCCTCATCGTTGATATGCTTGATATCAAGAAGAACAGTATCTGTGACGGCCATCAGACGCTCGAATTTATCGAAGAAAGCACCCTCTTTTCGGAAGGGTTGCGCTGATGTATCAAGACAGGTATTGATGCCACGCTGATGGGCTTTCTCGAAAAGTTCGATGAGAAAGTCTATCTGCATCAGGGCTTCTCCACCGC
>OBAD01000318.1_pt1 | contig 14151 bp, 16 predicted proteins | sample 1494861 | NCBI WGS metagenome assembly OBAD01 (sample SAMEA3360681, study PRJEB22359) | human gut metagenome | biome: ENVO:urban biome; feature: ENVO:human-associated habitat; material: ENVO:feces | place: Bangladesh | collected 2011
CAATCACGCTATCTGATCAACCTGATTTGAACGTTCATACCAAAATAAAGGTGGACAGTTTTGGGTGGCTGTGGATAGCAGCAGTGGTCATGTAATTGGATGTCTTGGTTTAGTTGCACTTAGAGATGGGAATGTTGCTTTAAAGAAAATGTTTGTTGCAAAAACTTATCGAAAATTAGGTTTAGGGAAAAAGTTATTAGAAGAATTTATTACTTATTGTTATGAAAATAGTAAAAAGGCGATATTTCTTGGAACAACATCAGATTTTGAAGCTGCTCAATATTTTTATCAAAAATCTGGATTTAAAGAAATTACTTCGGCAGATTTACCTGAAGATTTTCCACGTTTCACTGTGGATAACCGTTATTACACTTATTACATTAACTAAAAAAGCAGACTACGTCTGCTTTTTTGGTGATAAAAACTTTTTTCTTTCTAGATCTATTACCAGCTGGCTTTTGTGACCCCTGGGATTTTTCCTTCGTGAGCAAGATTACGGAAGTTGATACGGCTCATGCCAAATTTTTGCATGTAAGCATGAGGACGACCGTCAATGCGGTCACGGTTTTTCAAGCGATTTGGATTTGAGTCGCGTGGTAATTTACGAAGGGCTTCGTAATCACCTTTAGCTTTTAGTTCGCGACGCAAGTCTGCGTATTGTTCAATGAGTTTTAATTGTTTATTGTATCTAGCGATTTTTGATTTTTTAGCCATAATATTTCCTTTTAGTTAACTGGTTAACAAAATTAATTATAACACTTTTAGGTCAAGAATCAAGCGAAAAACCTTAACTAGTTAAATATTTTTTTAAAAATATAAAAAAAAATCCAAAATTGGATTTCTCAACAATTGTTAATAATGTAAACTTCCAGCAACCCAGCCTGTGCACAAGGCAACCGTGATATTAAAACCACCTGTGTGGGCATTGATATCAAGGACTTCGCCAGCAAAGTGCAAGCCTGGAACTTGCTTGCTTTCAAGAGTTTTAGGATTGATTTCTTTTAAGTTAACGCCACCTTTGGTTACAAAGGATTTTGCGAGAGACATTTTTCCAGCGACCTTGATTGGTAAAGCTTTTATTTTATCCACAAGCTCTTTTTCTTGATTTGGGGTCAGTTGTTTGACTTTTTCAGGAAATGGCTGAGCAAAAAAGTTTGCTAAGCGCTCAGGGACAAGCATTTTAAGAGTATTCTTAAGTGATTTTTCACGATGTTCTTCTAAAAATGCAAGAAGGTCTTCTGTGGATATATTGGGGATAACATCGAGTGTGATAGTTTCTCCACCTTTAATAAAACTAGACATGCGAAGCGCAGCAGGTCCAGATAGTCCAAAGTGGGTAAAGAGTAAATCGTGTGTAATGTGATGTTTCCTATAAGATAGGCTGATATCGCTCAGAGAAATTCCCTGAAGTTCCTTGTGTGGAAAATCTGTTAATAAAGGACTTTCTGCTGCTTCAAGTTCGGTTAAGTTTAACTTGAAGTGACGAGCAATTTCATAGCCAAATCCAGTCGAACCAGTTGATGGATAAGCTTTACCGCCAGTTGTGACAATAAGTTTTCCACAAACAAATTCATCTGAAGCTGATTTAAGGTGAAAAAGCTCATCAATTTTCTTTACAGAAACAACTTCAGTATTTGTTAAGACTGTACCACCGAGTTCGCTAATTTTATGTGCTAGAGCATTGATGATTGTTTTGGATTTATCAGTTTTTGGGAAGACGCGCCCATGGTCTTCAACTTTTAAAGCAACGCCATTTTCTTCAAAGAAGCGCATAATATCATGGTTATCAAATTGAGAAAAGATACTGTAAAGAAAACGTCCATTGCCAGGGATGCCTTCCATCAGGTCATCGATAGTGCCGTTATTTGTGACGTTACAACGACCGCCACCTGTACCGGCTAATTTTTTGCCGAGGCGTTTATTTTTTTCAATCAGTAATGTTTTGTAGCCATAATAGCTGCTGGAAATAGCAGCCATCATTCCAGCAGGTCCCCCGCCGATGATAATTGTATCGTATTGTTTCATATAATCATTATAGCATAAAATACTTCTATCCCGTAGTCAAATGCTAATAGATATTTTTGAAATAGAGTAGCGAGTTTACAGAAAATGACAGAAAGTTGACACGATTGTGAAAAAAGCCTATCAATTCAAGCTTTAAGCAGTCAAGTAACTGGCTAAAAATTGACAATCAAGTGTTCATGTGTTATCCTTTTCATAAGTATTTCAATGTAAAAGAGGATATTATGGCAATCGAGAAAACAGTTAGTGAAATTGCTGAGATTCTAGGAGTTAGCCGCCAAGCGGTTAATAATCGTGTTAAGAATCTCCCAGAAGAAGATATAGATAAAAATGAAAAAGGTGTTACAGTAGTTAATCGTAGTGGCTTGATCAAATTAGAGGAAATCTATAAAAAAACTATTTTTGAAGATGATCCAATTGATGAAGAAACAAAACAACGCGAACTTTTAGAAATTCTAGTTGATGAAAAAAATACAGAGATTACACGTCTCTATGAACAACTAAAAGCTAAGGACAAACAATTGGCTTCAAAAGATGAACAACTTCGAGTGAAAGATGTTCAAATCGCTGAGAAAGACAAGCAACTAGATCAACAACAACAATTGACACTAGCTGCTATGGAAGATAGCAAACGTCTTCAACTTGAACTTAATGAAGCTAAGGCTGAGTTTGAAGAAATTCAAACAAAAACAGAAGAAGCTATTCAAGAGCAAGAAGAACAAGCAGCCACTCCGAAAGGATTATTTGCTCGTCTCTTTGGTAAAAAATAGGCTTATTAGGCGGAGCTGGGACGAAAGTTCCAGCTTGTTTTATAAAGAAATGATGATGTTTTTAGGGAGGAATTATGGAAAAGCTATCTGAGTATATTTCCTTTGACTTGGAATTTAATACTGTTGCTGAGATCAGTCACATTATTCAGGTTTCTGCTGTAAAATTTCGAGATGGTGTAGAAGTTGACAACTTTGACACTTACGTTTACACAGATGTTCCTTTACAATCTTTTATTAATGGTTTAACAGGTATTACATCTGAAAAAATTGCTAAGGCGCCAAAATTAGATAAAGTCTTGGCTGATTTTAAAGATTTTGTTGGGAAAACAGCTCTCGTTGGCTACAATGCCTTGAAATCAGACCTTCCTTTGTTAGCTGAAAATGATTTAGACTTGATAGATTTTTACAAGGTTGATCTTTATGATGAAGCTTATGAACGTCGTAGCTCAGATTTAAATGGTATTGCTAATCTTAAATTAACAAGTGTTGCTGACTTTTTAAGAATATCTGGTCACGGGCATAATTCTTTGGAAGATGCTCGTATGACAGCACTAGTTTATGAGAAATTCATGGAATTTGATGAGAATAAATCTTACTTGACTCAACAAGAAGAAGAGCATGGTGACAATCCATTTGCTGCTTTAGGTGGCTTTTTTAGCTAAAAGCTCTGCTATTTTTCAAAAAATAAAAAATCATCTAGGGTAACCCCTTGCTTGTGACGTTGGGGCATGTCCTATAATAAGGGCAGAAAGGAGGTGAAAGGAATGTCTCGCTCTTATACAACTGGCGATTTGGCGAAGTTGGCAGGTGTTTCAGTTCGGACGGTTCAATATTATGATAAACGTGGTATTTTGTCGCCATCTGATTTGACAGAAGGTGGACGGCGAATCTATGTGGATAGTGATTTGGAACAGTTGCGCATGATTTGTTTTTTACGGGAACTTGATTTTTCAATTGAACAGATAAAACGGCTGTTTGCTGAGGAAAATGCAAGGCAAGTTTTAGAGTTATTGCTTGTTGAACATATCAAGGAAACAAAGCGTGAGCTTGCTGAGAAGAAAGCCAAACTTGACACTACTGTCAACTTGCTTGACAGGGTAAAAAATCAAACAGGTCAGTCGCTAGAATTTTTATCAGACATTTCTCTTACCATGAAAAATCAATTAGCTTGGCGTCGTTTGCAAAAACGGATGTGGATTAGTAATCTAGCAACGATTCTTATTTTTGTAATTTGTGTTGCTTGGCTTGAAAATCGTCCACAATCTGTTGTTTGGCAAGGTGTTAGTATCGGTATTGGCTTAGTATATGTTGGCACATTATTAACATTGTCTTATCATTTTTCACGTAAAGTAGCTTATATCTGTCCCAATTGCCACCAACTTTTCCAACCAACGTATAGGGAATTCGCATTTGCTCGTCATACTCCTAAAACGCGAAAATTAACTTGCCCACATTGTCATGAAAAATCTTATTGTTTAGAAACAGCAAAAGAAGCTTAAAAAGCTCGAACCTTAAAAGGTTCGAGCTTTTTTGATTATGTCATTAAAATGGTAATTTTCCTGCAAATGCGCCTAGTGTTTTTTGTGTGGCATCATCAATTTGAGAAAGAGCATCGTTGATAGCTTGTGTTGTCATATCTTGAAGAGTTTCGATATCATCTGGGTCAACGATAGCATCTTTGAATGAGATATTAACCAATTTTTTGTCACCTGTGAATTCAGCAACAACTAATTCTTGAGCTGATTTTCCAGTGAAAGTTGTGCTAGCCAATTCAGCTTGTTTTTTCTCCATTTGTTTTTGGAGTTTTTGAGCTTGGCGCATCATGTTTTGCATGTTCATCATAATAATCTAGATTCCTTTCGTATCAAGGGATTAGACCCTCTGGTTAAATTTTCGTTGCCTTATTTGCTTTTTGGGTATTTCTTAAAGCTTCATTTATTATAGCATTTTTTAAAGCAACTGCCTATTTAACTGTGTGAGAAAAGCGAGCGTTTGGTAATGATTTTACAAAAACTTTACAAAAGTATGGTAATAGATTTGATGTTTGCTCTCTATAATGGTCATTGTAAAGATTTTAAAGGAGAACATCATGAAAAAATGTAAATTGTTTTCAGTACTGACTTTAGCTGGTTTGACGGCTCTAGTGGGACTTTCAGCTTGTGGTAAATCAAACGGAGGCTCTTCGTCTGCTTCTTCATCTGCATCTGGTAATATCAGCGTTGTTTCCCGTGAAGATGGTTCAGGGACGCGTGGCGCCTTTGTTGAACTTTTCGGAGTCCAAGAAGAGCAAAATGGTGAAAAGGTTGATTTGACAACTGACAAAGCCATTGTTACTAACTCGACCTCTGTTATGCTAACGACAGTAGCTGGAGATAAGTCAGCCATCGGCTATGCTTCGCTAGGTTCTTTAGATGATACCGTCAAGGTTTTGAAAATTGATGGTACTGCAGCAAGTGTTGCCAATATTAAAGCCGGAAGCTACAAGATTTCTCGTCCATTTAACATTGTTACCAAAGATAAGATTAGTGAGGCTGCTCAAGATTTCATCAACTTTATTTTAAGCTCTGATGGTCAAGCTGTCGTAGAAGAAAATGGTTACATTCCACTTGACGATACCAAAGCTTATCAATCTTCAGTTGATTCTGGCAAGATTGTCGTTTCAGGATCAAGCTCTGTCACACCAGTTATGGAAAAATTAAAAGAAGCTTATAGCAAAGTCAATTCTAAGGTTGAAGTAGAAATTCAACAAAGCGACTCCTCAACTGGTATAACAAATGCTATTGAGGGAACAGCTGATATTGGAATGGCATCACGTGATTTGAAAGATGAAGAAACCTCTAAAGGAGTCAGCTCAACAGTTATTGCGATGGATGGAATTGCTGTTATTATCAATAAAGATAACAAAGTTGATGGCTTAACAAGCGAACAAGTCAAGACGATTTTTACAGGTAAGACAACAAGTTGGGACGGTCTTTCAGACTAAGGGGTCATGAATGAATCATACAAAAGAAAAAATGATGCAAGCGGTATTTTTCCTTACCGCCTGCATTTCTGTTCTATCCGTGCTGCTCATTTGCCTCTTTTTGTTTTCGAGTGGGATTCCTGCTATTCACAAAATTGGCTTAGGTAACTTTCTTTTCGGGACGGTATGGAGACCGGCTAACAACCTTTTTGGTATTTTTCCAATGATTGTCGGCTCACTTTATGTGACAGCAGGGGCTCTTATTATTGGAGTACCCATTGGAGTTTTGACAGCAGTTTTTATGTCTTCTTTTTGTCCTGAAGCCATCTACAGACCACTCAAGGCGGCTATTAACCTCATGGCAGGAATTCCATCGGTTGTTTATGGTTTCTTTGGTTTGGTTGTTTTAGTTCCCTTTGTTCGTGATAACATCGGTGGCTTTGGCATGGGGGTTCTTACCGCCTCGATTTTGCTTGGTTTGATGATTTTACCAACTATTATCAGTGTTTCTGAGGCTGCTATTCGTGCTGTTCCTAGATCCTATTATGAAGGTGGTTTAGCTCTGGGGGCTTCCCATGAGCGTAGCATCTTTTTTGCAGTACTGCCAGCAGCTAAGCGGGGAATTTTGGCATCTGTCATTTTAGGGATTGGACGCGCAATCGGGGAAACTATGGCAGTTATCATGGTTGCAGGTAACCAAGCTGTCTTGCCAGATTCCTTGACATCAGGGGTCAGAACTATGACAACCAATATTGTTATGGAGATGGGGTACTCTAGCGGTCTCCACAGAGAGGCTCTTATAGGGACAGCTGTTGTTCTTTTTATATTTGTCCTAATCATTAACATCAGCTTTTCGTTGTTACATAAAGAGGAGTAGACATGGAAAATATCAATCACCGTAGCTTCAAGCAAGATTGGCAGTCACGCCGACGGGACCTGGTATCATTAATGTTGTATTTGTTAGTTTATGGTGCTGCCTTGATAACATTTGTCGGAATTGCTTTCACGGTCGGATATATTCTGGTCAAAGGTTTGCCCAATTTAAACATGAGTTTGTTTGCTTGGACTTACAATAGTGAGAATGTATCGTTGTTACCGGCCTTAATCAATACGATTTTTATGACCATTTTGGCATTAAGTGTTGCCGTACCTATTGGTATAGGGGCCTCTATTTACTTGGTAGAATATGCGCGTCGTGATAACCCTTTTGTTAGTGTTATCCGGATTGCAACTGAAACGCTCTCTGGGATTCCCTCCATTATCTATGGACTGTTTGGCGCTCTTTTCTTTGTTAAGTTTGCTCACATGGGACTTTCCTTGCTGTCAGGAGCTGTTACACTTAGTATCATGATTTTGCCACTGATTATGCGAACAACAGAAGAAGCTTTGCTTTCAGTACCAGACTCCTATCGTGAAGGGGCTTTTGCACTTGGGGCGGGTAAACTTAGGACAATTTTTAAAATTGTCCTTCCTAGCGCCATGCCAGGAATTTTTTCAGGAATTATTTTAGCGATTGGGCGAATTGTGGGAGAATCAGCCGCCTTGATTTTTACAGCAGGTACGGTTGCTGAAGTGGCGAAAAGTATTTTCAGTTCGTCACGGACTTTGGCTGTACATATGTATGCTATCTCAGGAGAGGGACTTTATGTCAATCAAACCTACGCTACAGCAGTGGTTCTCTTAGTATTAGTTATTATCATTAATCTAGTGTCAGGTTTGATTGCTAGACGATTAGGAAGTAAAACAAGCGATGAATAAAATAGAAATTAAAAATTTGGATCTCTACTACGGAGACTTCAAAGCTTTAAAAAACATTAATCTGGAAATTGGCAGCAATGAAATTACAGCTTTCATTGGTCCATCAGGATGTGGAAAATCGACCTTGCTAAAAAGTCTTAACCGAATGAATGACTTGGTGAAAAATTGCCGCATTACCGGAGAGGTCACATTAGATAAAGAAAATGTTTACCGTGATTTAGACATCAATGTCCTTCGTAAAAAAGTAGGTATGGTTTTCCAAAAACCCAATCCATTTCCGATGAGCATCTATGACAACATTGCCTTCGGGCCTAGAACTCACGGTATTCACAATAAAGTTCAATTGGATGAAATTGTGGAGCGTTCCTTAAAACAAGCCGCTATCTGGGACGAAGTCAAAGATCGCCTCAATAAATCTGCTCTTGGTATGTCTGGTGGTCAACAGCAACGGCTTTGCATTGCTAGAGCTTTGGCCATTGAACCTGAAGTTCTCCTCATGGATGAACCAACAAGTGCCTTAGATCCGATTTCAACAGCAAAAATTGAAGATTTGGTTATTGAACTCAAGAAAAAATATACTATCGTCATGGTGACCCACAACATGCAACAAGCTGTGCGGATTTCCGACAAGACAGCCTTCTTCTTATTGGGCGAAATTGTTGAGTACAATAAAACAAGCCAACTATTTTCAATGCCACAAGACGAACGCACAGAAAATTATATAACAGGGAGATTCGGATGATACGCTCAGCCTTTGAAAATCAACTGCATGCACTCAATACCAATTTAATTTTGATGGGGTCGTTATGTGAGGAAATTATTTCAAAATCCTTAATGCTCATCAGTGAAAATGATCAGCATCTGGTTAATGATGTTGGCAAAACTTATCAAAAAATTGAGCAGATGGAAAGAGATATTGAATCACAATGTCTTAAGTTACTGCTTCGTCAACAGCCGGTTGCCAAGGATTTGCGACGTATTTCAGCTGCTTTGAAAATGGTTTATGATATGAAGCGTATTGGTGCTCAATCTGCTGAAATTGTTGATATTATTGGTGATGGTCATGTTCATGAAGGAGCTGAGTTTCGTCATCTCAAGCAAATGGTCAAACACGTTGTTCATATGGTAACAGATAGTGTGGATGCCTTTGTCCATGATGATGAGACTTTAGCTTTAAAAGTTATCCAAAAAGATGTCACAGTGGATAAAGAATTTGATACAATAAAGGCAAGTTTAATTGCCCATATTGCTGAACTTGGAAATGATGGTGAATATACTATTGATGTTTTGATGATTGCCAAATATTTGGAAAGAATTGGTGACCATACCGTCAATGTCGCTAAGTGGGTAATTTTTTCAATCACTGGTGAACTGAATGGAGAAGAAACTTGATTTACTGCGTTGAAGATGATGATGATATTCGAGAACTGATGCTTTATACTTTACGAACAGCAGGATTTGAGGCTCAGGGGTTTCCTGACTCCGTTCTATTTTGGACAGCCATGGAAGAAGAGCAACCTAAGCTTATACTGTTAGATATCATGTTGCCTGTAGATGATGGACTGACCATTTTAAAATCCTTACGATCAATTGGCATGACAAAAGATATTCCAGTAATCATGACAACTGCGAAAGGAACAGAATTTGATAAGGTCAAAGGATTAGATTTGGGTGCCGATGATTATTTGGTTAAGCCGTTTGGTATGATGGAAATGATTTCTCGCATCAAAGCAGTTCTCAGACGTACATCCAATCAGGAACAGGAAACTCATTTGACAATAAAAAACCTCTCTTTGGATGCAAAGAATTACACGGTTAGAAATAATGGACAAAAAATCGAATTAACTTTGAAAGAATTTGATCTGCTATCTTTATTGATGTTAAATCCTGGCCGTGTTTTTACGCGGCAAGAACTTTTGGATAAAGTTTGGGGAGAACACTTTATCGGAGAAACACGGACAGTTGATGTTCATATTGGAACCCTTCGCATGAAGCTTGGAGATGCTAGTCATCTGATTAAGACAGTTCGTGGTGTTGGTTATCGTTTGGAGGTAACAGATGGTTAAGAAAATCTTTCGTTCAACTTTTTTTGCCACGCTAGGCGTTCTTCTTGTAACTTTATTTATGGTTGTTGGCTTGCTTTATGGCTACTTTACTCAAGTACAAAAGGAACAGTTGCAGACAGAAACAGCCTTAGCTGCTCAAGGGGTTTCTCTGGAAGGCCAAGACTATTTTAATGAGCTCAAGATGTCAAATGTCAGAATCACTTGGGTTGATAATCAAGGAAAAGTTCTCTATGATAATGAGTCTGATGCACAGATCATGGACAATCATGCTAATAGAGAAGAAATCAAAGAAGCTTTGAAAGATGGTTATGGTGAGAGTGTTCGATACTCGAAAACCTTAACTACTCAGTCACTTTATTCTGCTCAGCGCTTGGATAATGGAACCGTTATTCGCTTATCTGTTACTAGACACAGTATTTTAGTGCTTTTGTTTCGGATGTTCCAGCCTTTGTTCCTTATTCTTGTATTGGCCTTCTTACTCTCTCTGTGGCTTTCACACTCTATTGCTAAGAGTATTGTGTTACCATTGAATCGACTGGATCTTGACCATCCGCTTGAAAATGATGCCTATGAAGAAATTTCACCCCTTCTAAGACGGATTGCCAGACATCAAAAGGAGGTCACTGAGCGAGAAGTTTTGTTAGAACAACGTCAATCAGAATTTGATACCATTATTTCTAAAATTAAAGAAGGCATGATTTTGTTAGACAATAACTGTCGTATCATCAGTATTAACCAAGCAGCACAGGATATTTTGCAGACTGATCAAACTTGTTTGGGTAAAGATATGTTGCAAATTCTCCGTAACCTGTCACTAAATAATTGGCTAGAAAAAGGTCTTCAGGGGCGCAAACAAGAAGGGATTTTGCAATTAGATGACGCGCATTACAAAGTTATGGTGCGTCCTATTCAGTCTGAGGATAAGGTGACTGGTTTAGCAATTCTTTTCTTTGATGTTACAGATCAGCTTCAGGCAGAGCAGCTGCGCCGCGAATTTACGGCAAACGTTTCTCATGAACTGAAAACGCCGTTACATTTGATTTCTGGATATTCTGAAATGCTGGCTAGTGATGTTGTTGCGCAAAAAGATGTTCCACAGTTCGCTGAGAAAATCCACAGTGAGTCTCAACGTATGATCCAGTTGGTAGAAGATATTATTAAACTGTCACATCTTGATGAGTCAGAAGAGTTAGCTATGGAACCCGTCAATCTCTATCAGATATCAGAGGAAGTTTTAGATAGTCTATCTGCTAAGGCAAATGAACGTCATATCAACTTGCATTTATTAGGGGAACCAGCTTATATTACTGGTAACCATGCCCTTATTCACTCTTTGATTTATAATCTTTGTGATAATGCTATCATCTATAACCGTGATAAGGGGGATGTGACTGTCAATGTCACCTCGAATAAGGACAATATTGTTCTGACAGTACAGGATACTGGAGTTGGTATCGCCAAAGATGAGCAGGAACGCATTTTTGAGCGTTTCTATCGAGTTGATAAGAGTCGCTCGAAGAAGTTGGGTGGCACTGGTTTGGGGCTCTCTATTGTTAAGCACGCAGTCAATCAACATCATGCTGATATTAAGGTGGAAAGTCAGCTAGGATTAGGAACTAAAATGACTGTGACCTTTTATAAGTAACCCTCTTTGAAAATTAAACTCAGACGTTTGTGACTTGATTTGAGGTGTGAAAATCTTCAACGGAAGTTTTTAGCTTATTATTCCAAATTATAAAATAACGGAGTTCTATCTGAATCTACGTCACCTAGTCTAATTTTGATTTTCGTTGAGTATAAAAACACAAAAACCTCCTCTTGTTCATAAGATATAGAGGAGGTTTTTGTATGAGATGATATTCTTTGATTTTTCAAAGTAAGCAGGGTTCTTATTAAAATTTGTAAAGCTATGTGATAGATTAGAAAGGATTTTTTCTTCTGAGAATGATAGGAGGATGCTTATGTGTCAAAGCCTCACGTTATTCTCTATAGGAATTTCCAAATTTGATTTGTCTAAATCAACTGTCAAAATGTAATTGCTATTGTCACGGATAGTGTGCTCAAAGTCTGTTGTGTAGAGAAGTACGCGGAGAGTGTCGCCTTTTTTCAATTTGTAGATGCTTGGTTGAAGGGTGAAATCAATGGTCATCCATTCATTGGCAGGGATATCTTCAATTGTTAACAAATCTGTACGATTTTGAAGATTTAGAACACCTTTTGTGATGACACGTTCTCTGGTTTTGGTAAATGGCAATTCTTTGAGAGCTTCACGTGAGAAATTGCGTCCATTATCAATAGCGTATAAATCAAGTACAGAAGGAACATCTTTAAAACGTTTCTTTTCGCCATAGTCTAAGACTTGGGCAGACAGAATTCCTTTATTTTCACTAGATTTGACGGTTAGGTGTAGAGTGATTTGCCCATTGATATGGTAATCGTGTTCAATTGGTAAATCGAGGCAAATGGCATTTGCTTTTCCTGCAAATAAGTCACTCTTGAATGTGCGGAAGTTTTTACTATAACGTTCAAAGTCATTTTTGCCATAATGGTTGTCAATGATTTGAAGGTCTTTTCCAAGAGGCAATGTTTCTTGGTTAGCACTACCAAATTGTGTTAAGTTGCTTGTCCATGTTTGTTCTTGACTATTGTCTTGCCAAATCAGAGTTGGTAAATCAAAGTAATTATCTTGATTCAACATTTTTTGACAAAGCAAAGCATTCATGCTTTCTCTAAAATCAATGGATTGCCAATTATGCATGTAAACATGTTCGCCATTGTGAAGGAAGGCATGCTTTTCAACAGAGCTTGGCAATGCGTTAAAAATGTTAAAAATGTGACGTGGTTTAACGTTCCAGTCTTGAAGACCATGTGTGTAAACACAAGTAGCTTTCACTTTATCAGCATGTGGAAGATAGTTGCGGTCATGCCAGAACTGATTATAATCACCAGAAGTACGATCAAGTTCTGAAGATTGTTCATCTAAAAGTTCTTGATAGTGTGCGTTGTTACGGAGATAATCACCAGAAAGCAAATTACGTGAGTAAGTCAATTCGGTAAGGACATCGAGGTCTTCACCAGGGTAACCACCAGGGCTGCAGACAAGACCATTTTCACGGTAGTAGTCATACCAAGATGAAATAGCTGATTCGGCAATGATGACTTTTAGTCCTTCAACGCCGGTTGTGGCAAGGGCAGTTGACATAGTTCCAAGATAAGATTTACCAGTGGTACAAACTAAACCATTTGACCAATCAGCTAGCACTTTTTGATCACGACGATGGCTAGAAAAGGCGATTGCTCTGCCATTTAACCAATCAATAACAGCTTTAAAACTTTCTACCTGAGCGTAGTCACCACTTGTCATAAAGCCATTTGATCCAGCGGTTCCAACACCAGAAATGTAGATATTAGCAAATCCACGAGCTAAGAAATAGTCATTCAAAGTATAAGAATCGATAAAGCTAAAACTTTCTTCAGCATCACCGACTGGAAGGTCTAGCTCAGGAGTTTCAAGTGGCTCGAAGTCACATGTCTCCACACTGATTTTACCAGCAGATTTGATGGCTAAGTCGCCTTCCATTTTGTAAAGTTTCTTGTCGTTAGCAACGCCATTTGTCCCTTCGTGGTAAGGACTTGCTGTCATCATAGTTGGTACTTGATGGCTTGTATTTGGACGAATGATATTGACTTTAATCAAATCCAATTGTCCATCTTGATCGGTATCAAGAGGTGATTGGACGTAGACAACTTCACGAATCAAGTCATTCGTATCAAAGGTTGCTAAAGATTTGCCGTTGAAGAAATGATAATCATTATCAACTGGAATCAGACCTTTACTGATTAAATCATCAAGTAAAGTCATTCCGCCTTTTTGGCGGCTAACAAGGAGGTGGTAAAGGGCCTCAATAACGTGTCCTTTTTGATAATTGATTGGAAAATCGATTTTCTCTAAAAAGTCAGTTGTATCTGTAAAATCAACGTGTGGTGTGAATCCGAGTAATTGAAGGGTGATGGTATAAAAAATATCTGCCGTTAGAGGACGATCAGATTTGAAAAATGTCAGTAAATCTGTCTCAAAATCTGCAATAAGATTGTGAAGTGGGTAATCCGTGTCTTTATAATTAAAGAAAATCTTACGACAGAAGTGCTCCAGTGTCTCTTTATCAGATTGACGTTTGTTAAGCTCAAATCCAAGAGCTTGTAATTCTTGTTCACAAGCATCGGCAAGCCTTGGTATGTAAGAGAATTGGTTATATTTCATGAAAATTTCTCCTTCTAAAAGTAAACGTTTTAATTTTACAGATAACCTTTACATTATCTATTATACTTGATAAAATGTTAGTTGTCTAAACTATATTTTTTTTGGAGGAAACAAAAAGACATGGACTTTTCATGGACTGTGAAATACATCACAGAATTTATCGGGACAGCTTTACTCATCATTCTTGGTAATGGTGCAGTTGCTAATGTGGAACTTAAGGGGACAAAAGGGAATAACTCTGGGTGGGTTATCATCGCACTTGGGTATGGTTTTGGTGTTATGATTCCTGCACTCATGTTTGGTAACGTTTCA
>OBAD01000319.1_pt1 | contig 14143 bp, 10 predicted proteins | sample 1494861 | NCBI WGS metagenome assembly OBAD01 (sample SAMEA3360681, study PRJEB22359) | human gut metagenome | biome: ENVO:urban biome; feature: ENVO:human-associated habitat; material: ENVO:feces | place: Bangladesh | collected 2011
TATTAGGGCTTACTCGGGACTTGCACCCGTTAGATAATGCTCATGCCGAGCGTACCTAAGAAAACAGGCTACCCGCAGCGATGCAAGTAGCCTGTTTTATATAAGGAGAGACACGGCAACATGCCGTACTTCCTACATTTACTATTATTACTTAATCTTGTACATTCTGAACGACTTTGCCGGAAGCTTGTCACTCAACACTGTAGCATTCTTCTTGCTTTCACAAGTGGCTGTTGTCTCAACGGGACGAATCTTATTAGGATTGTCAAGAGTGTTCTCGGCATCCATATTGTCGCACTGCAAGGTTGTCAACGAAGCTGAACGAGAGCCTTTCAAGCCGTTAAGGTTGAGTGTTACCTCCTGAGTCTTGTCCGAAGTATTAGCAACCTTAACAATCACTTCGCCCTTCTGTTTGTCTACAACAGCACTGGCAAACAGTCCGTCCTGACCTTCCTGACCTGCTACAGCCTTACCATTCATTGTCAGAGGCAGCACGTTTGTGCCCTTGTTGCAAGCATACATCTGCTGAACATAGTAGCTTACGGTCTTGAACATGCGTGTGTTGTCGTACCAAATCATATCTGGACGCCACTGCCAACCATCCACATGAGCAAACAAAGGTGCATATGTGGCCATATCCACAACATCTGCGTTGCGCTCAAGATCGGTCATAAAAGCTGCTTCGTATAGCGATGTCTCAAAGTGATTCCACTTCTTGCCCTTGCCATGACAAGCATATTCGCCGGCAAATACCTTAGGCCCCTTGCGGTCGTAACCCTCATAACGCAGACCGTGAGAAAGGAACCAATGCTCGTCACGATAGAAATGCTCGTCAACAAGATCGGCCTTAAGCTCCTTCATAGCCTTCCATCCCTTGTCAAACATCTCGCCCTCAGAGTCGGGACCAGATGTACCTATGAGCTTGATGTTGGGATATTTTGCTTTGATAGCCTTTACGAAAGGACGCAGACGCTCGTAGTAAAGATTGTCCCACTGCTCGTTGCCCACTGCAAGAAACTTGAGATTGAATGGTGCTGGATGTCCCATCTCGGCACGCTTCTTACCCCATGTGGTGTTGACATCGCCATTGGCAAACTCAATGAGGTCGAGACAGTCCTGAATGTAAGGCTGAAGCGAGTCGACTGGAACGTGGGCTTTAGGGTTGTTCCAGTTCTGATACTGACAAGCCATACCTACATTGAGCACTGGCAAAGGCTCGGCACCAATGTCCTCAGACAAGAGGAAGTACTCGTAGAAACCTAATCCATAACTCTGATAATAGTCGGGGAATAGGCGATAGTTGAAAGTAGAAAGCCAACGGTTACCGTTCAAAGGACGGTTTTCTACCGGACCTATAGAGTTTTTCCACTGATAGCGCTGCTCCAATGATGAACCCTCAACGATGCAACCACCTGGGAAACGGAACACACCAGGATGCAAATCGTAGAGAGCCTGTGCCAAATCGCGGCGCATACCATTATCGCGATCTTTGAATGTATGCTTAGGGAAAAGGCTAACATGCTCTAAAGCCACGCTGTTCTTACCCTTTAACAAGAGGCGCAGATTGGCTTTCTGCACTGTTTTGGTTGGCTTAAGTACGAGTTCATACTTTTTCCATTCGTTGCCACTTACTTTCAGTTCGGCAGTGGCAAACTCCTGATGTTCCTCCATAGTGTTCTCGTCTACCAACGACACCTCAACAGTGGCATCGCCAGATACAGCCTTAGCCCAAACAGAGAAACGATAGTCCTCGCCTTTATCTATACCTATACCAAAATAGCCTTCGTTTTGCAGACCTGTTGCTGCATCGTTATGACCAGAATAGCCTAACACTACATAATGAGGACAACGTTCGAACGGTCCGTCGTTCTTAACCTCAAACTTGCCGAAGGCTTTCCAACCCATCAACGCATCTGGAAATTCAAACGAGCGGTTCTTAACAAGTTCACCATACAGTCCGCCATCGGCGGCATAGTTGATATCCTCAAAGAATATGCCGTACATAGTAGGCTGCACCTTAGCTCCCACCTTCTTGGTGTTCACATCGAACGTGTGGGTTTGGGCGTATGCGCCAAGCAGCGACGAAGCAGCGATGATGCACGACAGGAGACGTTTATTGTTCATATTAATATATTAGGTATAAGAAAAGCCCCATTTGGGGATGGAGCTTTCCATTGTTACTACATCATTTCCTTCACCTGCTTATAAACATTGTCAGCAGTGAAGCCAAGTTTCTCGTCAAGCACTTTATAAGGAGCAGAGAAACCAAAGCTCTCCATGCCCCAAACCTTGCCATTGTCGCCAACCAAACCCTCAAGGTTTACAGGCAAACCAGCTGTAAGGCCAAACTTCTTGGCGCTCTTTGGCAACACGGTCTCCTGATACTCCTTAGACTGACGACGGAACAATCCCTCTGAAGGAACACTTACAATGCGCACCTTTATACCGTCCTTGCGCAACAGGGCAGCACCACCAACGAGAGTTGATACCTCTGAACCAGAAGCAAGAAGTATTACATCATAGTCCTCATCAGAACCAGCAACCACATAAGCACCCTTGCGAGCCTGCTCGTAGTCGTTGCCTTCTGGCAGACTCTCAATATTCTGACGAGAGAGAACCATTGCTGTAGGAGTAGACATATTCTCCATAGCCATTGCCCAACATACAGTTGTCTCCTCGGCATCAGCCGGACGGAATACGCGTACAGAATCCTCACCCTTGTGGTTCTTTAGCTTCTCCATAAGACGAATCTGTGCTTCCTGCTCTACAGGCTCGTGTGTAGGTCCATCCTCACCCACACGGAATGCATCGTGAGTCCAGATAAACTTAGCCGGAACACCCATAAGGGCAGCCATACGAACAGCAGGTTTCATATAGTCGGAGAATACGAAGAATGTACCGCAAGCCGGTATTACACCACCATGCAGGCTCATACCTATACACATGCAAGCCATTGTAAGCTCTGAAACACCTGCCTGGAAGAATGCGCCAGTAAAGTCGTCCTTTACCAAATCGTGTGTCTTCTTAAGAAATCCATCTGTCTTGTCAGAGTTGGAAAGGTCGGCCGAAGAGCATACCATATTAGGTACTTGTTCTGCCAAAACTCCCAAGCAAGCAGCCGAAGCAGCACGTGTTGCCGAGCCAGACTTCTGCTGAACAGCTGTCCAATCAATCTTAGGAGCATTTCCAGAGAACCACTCTTTAAGCTGCTTTGCCTTTTCAGGGTTGGCTGCAGCCCACTCAGCTTCCTGCTGATGACGTACTGCAACTATCTTCTTAAGTTCCTCGCGACGGTTGGCATACAGCTGCTCTACCTCTGGGAATATATAGAAAGGATTCTCAGGATTACCACCAAGGTGCTTGATTGTATTCTCATACGACTTTCCTCCGAGCGGTGCACCATGTGTCTTGATACTATGCTCGTAGCTTGAACCGTCTTCCTTCAAGGCTCCCTTACCCATGATTGTACGACCAATAATAAGTGTAGGACGCTCTGTCTCGGTCTGTGCAGTTACAAGAGCACGACGTATCTCGTCAGGATCGTTGCCGTTGATTGTCATTACATTCCAGCCCCAAGCCTCATACTTGGCAGCTGTGTCTTCCTTCATCACCACTTTACACTCGGTTGAGAGCTGTATCTCGTTTGAGTCATAGAACATAATAAGGTTGTTCAAGCCCAATACGCCAGCCAAACGACCTACGCCCTGCGATATTTCCTCCTCTACTCCACCGTCTGAGATATAAGCATATATCTTGTGCTGCATAGGTGTCTTGCCCAAGCGAGCCTCAAGAAACTTCTCTGCAACAGCAGCACCAGCAGCAAAAGCATGACCTTGACCAAGCGGGCCAGATGAGTTTTCTATGCCACGAGCAAGGTCGCGTTCTGGATGTCCTGGTGTTGGCGAACCCCACTGACGGAACTCCTTAAGCTCGTCCAAGGTAAATTTGCCTTGCAATGCAAGTGCTGAATAGAGCATTGCAGACATATGACCTGGGTCAAGATAGAAACGGTCGCGGCCTGTCCACTCTGGGTTCTCTGGATCGTAAACCAAGAATTCTGAGAAAAGGACATTAATAAAGTCGGCTCCACCCATTGCGCCACCAGGGTGGCCTGAGTTAGCTTTCTCTACCATTGATGCAGCCAGGATACGGATGTTATCGGCTGCTTTATACATTAGTTGTCTTGAGTTCATTGTTATTTTATTTCTTGTTTTCAACTGCTGCCTGCTCAATTGCAAGTCCAGTCTTATAAGCTTCGATGTAAGTATCAAATCCTGCCACTTCCTCGGCAGTTGGAGCTATCTCCACTCCCTTATTGCCTGCAAAGACATGGCTGTCGAGATAGTCGGCAAGCGATTCGTTCTTGTCGTTGTTCACCATATAGCCTGCAAGCAATGCTATACCCCATGCACCACCTTCACCAGCAGTCTCCATTACAGAGATAGGCGAGTTGATAGCTGCTGCAAGTATGCGCTGTCCTACACCTGGTGTCTTGAACAATCCGCCATGACCCGTAATGCGGTCGACCTCTACATGCTCGTCCTTGAACAGCACGTCGTTGCCTATCTTCAATACAGCTACGGCTGCATAGAGATTTGTACGGATAAAGTTGGCAAGATTAAACTTATCGCTTGCTGTGCGTACAAACATTGGGCGACCTTCCTGCATTCCTGTGATTGGCTCACCAGAGAAGTAGTTGTAGGCAATAAGTCCGCCACAGTCTGGATCGCCCTCAAGAGCATGATTATATAGTTTTGAGAAGATGTCGCCTGTACTTACCTCCACACCAAGAAGCTTTGAATATTCCTTGAAAAGCGAAATCCAAGCGTTGAGGTCGGATGTGCAGTTATTGCAGTGAACCATAGCAACTGGGCTTCCGCAAGGTGTTGTTACCATGTCGATAGCCTCGTAAGGACGAGTCAAAGCCTTCTCAAGAACAATCATAGAGAATGATGATGTTCCGGCAGATACATTACCGGTGCGCTGACGTACAGCGTTGGTTGCAACCATACCAGTACCTGCATCGCCTTCAGGAGGACAAAGAGGTATACCTGCCTGTAGATTGCCAGAAGGGTCAAGCAACTTAGCACCCTTTTCGGTAAGGTTGCCTGCATTTTCGCCAGCAAGCAGCACCTTAGGCAGAATGTCAAGTATCTTCCAACCTAAATCCTTTGAAGAAATCAAGCTGTCAAACTTCTCTACCATTGTTGCATCATAATCGTTGGTGGTAGAGTCGATAGGCAGCATACCCGAAGCATCGCCTATGCCGAGCACACGCTTGCCGGTAAGTTTCCAGTGTACATATCCTGCAAGAGTGGTAAGGAATTTGATATCCTTGATGTGTGACTCACCGTCGATAATAGCCTGATAAACATGTGAAATGCTCCAACGCAAAGGAATGTTGAAGTTGAATAGTTTAGAAAGTTCGGCTGCTGCCTTACCTGTATTAGTGTTACGCCATGTACGGAATGGTACAAGAATATTTTCGTCCTTGTCGAAAGGCATATAGCCGTGCATCATAGCACTGATGCCGATAGCTGCAAGCGAGGTTATTTCCTCGTCGTACTGCTCTTTAACATTCTTGCGAAGGTCGGCATAGCAGTCTCTGAGTCCATTCCAAATATCATCGATACTATAAGTCCAAAGACGACCTTCATAGCGGTTTTCCCACTCATGTGCGCCTTGCGCTATTGGAGCATTGTTCTCGTCGATAAGCACAGCCTTAATACGTGTAGAACCGAACTCGATACCGAGAACGGCGCGGCCTGATTGTATGGTTTGTTTTGGAGTTGACATAATTGTAAGTGAAGAGTTAAGAGTGAAGAAAGAAGAATCCAATAGTTCTGTTTACACATACTTTTTGGGGACTCTTGGTTTTATAAAAGAAGAGTGAAAGATGAAGACTTCATAAGGAAGTTATACAATATGATTCTTCACTTTTCACTCTTCATTCTTCGTTTTTTTTATCTCAGCGCCTTGCCAAGCATATAGTAAATCTCGTTGTTGCGGAGCTGCTGCTTGAAGTTGCTGATAGTAGTGTTCTTGTCGATATTTACAAACTCGATGTTGAGAATCTCGCAGAAGTCTTCCCAATACTCAGCTGTAATGTCATAAGAGAATGCGCTGTGGTGTGTACCACCTGCAAGAATCCATGCACCAGCACCAATCTCGAATGTTGGCTGCGGAACCCAAAGTGCAGAAGCAACTGGAAGCTTAGGCATTGCCTTAGGCTCTATGCACTCTACCTCACTTGCTATAAGACGGAAGCGATTGCCTAGGTCTACTACAGTAGCCTTAACACCCTTGCCTGTCTTAGATGTAAATACAAGACGAGCAGTCTGCGACTTGCGGATACCAATACCAAGGAAGTGTACCTCGAGCTTTGGCTTATCCGAAGCAATCAATGGACAAACCTCAAGCATGTGGCTCTGTAGACTTGATGTGCGATCCTCAGCAAAGTTGAGTGTGTAATCCTCAAGGAATGAGCAACCCTTCTCTAAGCCCTGGTTCATTACCCAAAGTGTACGGTAGAGACAAGCTGTCTTCCAGTCGCCCTCAGCACCAAAGCCATAACCCTCTGCCATCAAACGCTGTGATGCCAAACCAGGAATCTGGTCGAAACCACAGAAGTTAGGATCGTTCACATCGGCATCGCCAAGGTCGTCAAAGTTGGTTGTGAAGGCAAGGGCGCCTTCGTCCTTCAATACACGACGGAGTGCTATCTCTGCCTTAGCCGCATTCTCGCCAGACTCATCAATCTTGATGGTGTATTCCTTCTTGTACTCTTCTACAAGGGCATCAGCCTCAGCATCGGTTACTTTCTTGAAATACTCCATAAGTGAAGATACTGGATAGTAGTCTACATGGTAACCAAGGCGCTGCTCAAACTCTACACGGTCGCCATCAGTTACGGCTACATTGTTCATGTTCATACCAAACATCAAGCAGCGTACGTTGTGTGCATCGGCTACACCTGCAGCTACACGTGCCCATGTTGCAATCTGCTTCTGAGCTTCCTCGCTCTTCCAATAGCCTACCACTACCTTTCTTGGTACACGCATACGTGTGCAGATGTGTCCAAACTCGATATCGCCGTGAGCCGACTGGTTGAGGTTCATAAAGTCCATATCGATTGTATCCCAAGGAAGCTCAGCGTTGTACTGAGTGTGGAAGTGAAGCAAAGGCTTCTTCAAAGCCTGCAATCCCTTAATCCACATCTTGGCTGGCGAGAAGGTGTGCATCCATGTAATGATACCAACACACTTGTCATCATTGTTTGCAGCCTTCATTACTGTCTCTACCTCTACAGAAGAGTTGGCAGTGCCTTTGTACACCACCTTGATAGGAATGATGCCACTATTGTTAAGTCCCTCAACCATATCCTTTGAGTGACCGTCTACTATCTTAACTGTTTCGCCTCCGTAAAGAAGCTGTGCACCAGTTACAAACCAAATCTCTAAGTTTTCAAATGCCTTAATCATACTGCTTATTGTTTTTAATTATTAGTTTTTATTTTTTACTTTTTCTTCTGTCCATAGTAAGCATTCGGACCGTGCTTGCGGCTGAAGTGCTTTTCTACGAGCAATGGGTTCATTGTTGTGTTAGGATTAACCGAGAACGACACGAATGCCATCTTAGCTACCTGCTCCATAACAACAGCGTTGTATACAGCGTTGTCGGCATCGGTTCCCCATGAGAATGGACCATGGTTCTTTACCAATACACCTGGAGTGTGGTCAGGATTGATGTTGTCGTCCTGGAACTTCTTTACAATAACGTTGCCGGTCTCCAGCTCGTAGTTGCCCTTAACCTCAGCCTCTGTCATGTCTGGAGTGCAGGGAATAGAGTCGTGGAAGTAGTCGGCGTGTGTTGTACCTATGTTAGGAATATCCTTGCCTGCCTGAGACCAAGCAGTAGCATAAGTAGAGTGAGTGTGTACCACACCACCTACGTTAGGGAATGCGCGATAGATGGCGAGGTGGGTGGGAGTGTCCGACGACGGATTAAGGTCGCCTTCAACTACCTTGCCAGTCTCAATATCTACAACAACCATGTCATTTACAGTCATCTTGTCGTAGCTAACACCCGAAGGTTTGATAACTACAAGTCCACTTTCGCGGTCGATGCCCGACACGTTGCCCCATGTAAAAATCACGAGGTTGTGCTTAACCAAGTCGAGGTTGGCTTGGAACACCTTTTCTTTTAGTGCGCTTAAATCTTTCATTTTCTTATTATTTAATAGGAGTTAGCCGAAGTTAGAGGAAATAAAACTCGTTTCGCTCATGAAGTTCTTGCTCTTGCAATCGGCAAAGCCGATCGAATGGACTTTATTCTTCTGTTTATGCTATGAAACTATTGTCCGATAACTTCCGATAACTTCAGATAACTTCCGATAACTTCCGATAACTTCAAATAACTTCCGATAACTATCTATAATTTAAAGTTAGGCTCTTCCTTATAAGCCTTTTCATTAAAACGGTACAGGTAAGCACCGCGCTTGGATGTAAGTTTGTCTATCTGGTCGGTCTTCTCGATGAAGTCCATCTCCTTGATGCGCTTGCGGAAGTTGCGCTTGTCTACTTCCTCACCATTAACTGCCTCATATACCTGCTGCAACTGAGATAGGGTGAAGAGCTCAGGCAGAAGATTAAAGCCTATCGGCTCATGCGATATTTTCTCCTGCATCATGCGTCTTGCCTTAAGCACCATCTTGCGATGATCAGAGTACATTTCTGGCAGCTGCTCTATATTAACCCATGCCACGTCGTGCTCTTGCTGCTGTGCCTGGTCGTAGTCGGCAACATTTATCATCGAGTAATAGGATATCGACACTACCCTTGCACCCGGGTCGCGGTCTACATCACCGTATGCCCCCACCTGTTTCATATACAGGTCTTTCAATCCAGTAAGTCCATAGAGGACACGCTTAGCAGCATCGTCGACACTTTCATTTGCGTCAACAAATCCACCATATAGCGACCATAGTCCGCGTCCTGGGTCCATCTTACGTTTGCCCATCAATACGCGAAGCTCTCCCTCATCGAATCCAAAGACTATACAGTCTACAGATACCAGTAGTCTGTCATGTTCGTTATAGAAATTTTCCATGTATATACTTGTTATTGTTGTTAAGTGGGGTAGTTTGCCCAGGCTATAGCATGAATGCCATAGCCTAGTATTTTATACTTTTTACCAGAAGTACCAGTAGAACGCAGCACACAGACCGATAACGAGCAATGTACCTACGATATCCCATACATTCCAGCTTGAGCGAATCATCTTGCGATAATCGGTTGTGAAGGTTATAGCCTCAATCTGCTCCTTAGATGGAGCTGGTGTAAAGAACGATACAACTATCATCAAGCCGATAATGAATACCAGCAGCCAGCATTCAAAAATGAGCCAGTTTGTCTGCCAGAACCATGCTGTAGAATCCCAGAATGCGCCATCCATCACAGCCTTGCCCGAGTCGGTAACAACATTGGTTACAAGGCGAAGCATACCAATAGCAAAGCCACCGATAAGTCCCCACTCGCCTGCCTTTGGAGTGATACGCTTAGAGAATATACCCAATGTAAACACTGCTACCATTGACGGTGCAAGTAGCGACTGGATACCCTGAAGATATGTGTAAAGTGTATCCATTGACATCATAACCGGCATCCATGCCAAGCCCAACAATACTACTACCACTGTGGCAATACGGCCTACGAGCACATAGTGAGCCTCGCTCATGCCCTTCTTCAATGGCTTATAGAAGTCCTCTGTAAAGAGTGTCGCACATGAGTTGAAGAATGCCGCGAGCGATGCAACCAATGCACAAACGAAACCAATAGTTACAATACCCTTGACACCTGTAGGCAATACGTTCTTAACCATTACTGCAAAAGCAGCGTCGGTATTGAGCTGTCCTACAGCATTAACGCCCATGTCAAAGCCCGAGCCTGCCTTATTCTGCAAAGCAATGGCAATCATGCCAGGAATAAGGAACATGAAGCAAGGCAGAATCTTGAAGAAACCTGCGGCAATTGTACCGCGGCGTGCACGTGCAATAACCTTTGCATTGTCCTCTCCAGGCTGCTGACCCAACACACGCTGTACGATGTGTTGGTCGGTACACCAATACCAGAAACCAATGATTGAAGCACCCAGAAACACAACATATCCAGGATATTCAGGATACATAGGGTCGCCCTGATTGGTGTGGAACATATGGTTGATGCCATAACCATCGTGCATAGCACGAGCATTGTCCATCATTGCCGACCAACCTGCAGCAATGCTACCATCGCCAAGAAGATTAAGACCGAGGAACAGTACAAGGAACGAACCGATGATAAGAATTGGTGTCTGTATGGAAGATAGAGTCATTACGCCCTTCATGCCACCAAATACTGTGAACACAGCTGTAATGGCTATCAAGCCAATAGCACCATACCAGAATGGTATACCGAGCAAGAACTCGAAGAAGATACCGCCAGTAAAGGCAGTAACGCTAACCTTTGTCAACACGTAGGCTACAAGTGTAATGATTGACAACCATGAGCCTGTGCGGTGGGTGTAACGGAATTTAAGGAAATCGGGCATTGTGATAATCTTGCCCAACTTGTTGTTCAAGAGTTGATAGAACGGTACGAACAACCAGCCAAGGAACAATATCATCCAGCCCTGCATCTCCCAGTGGGCCATACCTACACCATCCTTAGCACCTGTTCCTGCAAGACCAACGAGGTGTTCGGAACCAATGTTGGCAGCAAAGATTGCCATACCTATTACGTACCATGGTTCGCCCTTGCCGAAGAGATAATCGGATGAGCTTTCGCCTTTAGAGGCTTTCTTGTCTTTAACTATGGCGCGCCACACTGCCCATACTACTCCAAGGAGACCGATAACGAGGACAGCCCAGTCGAGCCCTACAAATTCATTTGTATTCCAGTTCATTTTTAATTTGGGTTTTTATTATTGTTATTGGGTTTATTGTTGTCCGTCGTAGCTTACTGATATTCCACTGCTTTTACTACTACTTTTACTTTACTACGATACATAATTGATATTTATTCTACAACAAACTTTATATTACGATTCACTTTCAACTATACTCATAAATATCAACAGCTCTAACGGACAACATTTTTTCTCTATTTAGCCTTTCCGGGTCTCATTACTTATCGATACCAAACTCGCCTGTCCAGAAGCGATAAGCCACATGGCTGTAGTATTTCTCGCCCGGCTTGAGATATGGCGAAGGCCAGTTGGGTTTGTTGGGCGAGTCGGGATACTTCTGACTCTCAAGACAAACCGAAACATGCTTAGGATACTTGATGCCATGTTTGCAACTTACGCCAGTACCCTGGAAGTTGCCTGTGTATACCTGAACACCCGGCTCATTGGTGTACATAGACAAACCAATCTTTGTAACAGGCGACCACAGAACAGCGCAAACCTTTGTATCGTCGCCCTTGCCATTCTTATATGTATTAAGACACCAGTTGTGGTCGTAGCCAGTAGCATTGCGAATCTGGTCGAACGAAGTGTCGTTGATAGTTTCCTCTAATGCATGTGCCTTGCGGAAGTCCATAGGTGTACCCTCAACCGAACGTATCTCACCAGTAGTCATGTATGTAGAGTCGGCTGGTGTATAATTGTCTGCATTAAGATAGAGCCACATATTTGTACCCTCCTTAGAAGGGTCACCATTCAGGTTGAAGTAGCTGTGGTTGGTCATGTTCACCACAGTCTCCTTATCGGTTGTAGCGTCGAAGGTAATGTCGAGCGTATTGTTGCTCAATACCTTATATGTTGTATGTGCTATAACTGTGCCAGGGAAGTTGTTGTCGCCATCTGGCGAAACGATGGTAAGTACAAGTGTTGAGTCGTTAGGTTGCTCGGCATCGTATACTTGATATATCCAACCCGAAGGTCCACCATGAAGACAATGTCCAAAGTTGTTCTGTGGCAGCTGATATGTCTTGCCTGCTACTGTAAGCTTGCCTCCACCAATGCGGTTGGCATAACGTCCTACAGAAGAACCAAAGTCGCTTGGGCTGTTCACAGAATCGGTATACTGCTTTATGTTGTCGTAGCCAAGTACCACATCTGTAGGCTTACCATTGACGTCGGGTACTACAAGCGATACCACGCGACCACCAAAGTTGGTGATACAAACCTCCATACCGTTGCTGTTCTTCAACGTGTAGAGGGCTACTTTCTTGTTGTTAACTATTGAATCGAAACGTGCAGGATTGAGTCCAGATACTGTTTCGTCGGCCTGTTTACCTGATGTGCAAGATGCAAGGGCTGTTGCCGTTGCTGCCACACCAATAATTGCAAACTTTATTAGGTTCATAATGGCGGTTGGTTTTAGTTATTGTTATAGTTTCTTCTTTTATGAGTGTAAAATTACCACTTATTATTTTACCAGCAAAGAGTTTTCCTATTTATTTTCGCTTATAAGTGTAAATTTCACACTTACAAGCCTGTATTTAACGTTTATAAATACATAAATAGCCTCTACACATTATTATATAAGGAAACAATTGAGCCATATCAAGAAAAAAGGACCGGCTTCATAATCCAACTAAATTAACTTGATACACCAACACGGTTAATACCGTAAGCCGATGAAGTTAATATCGTTGGCCTATGAAGCCGTATCCATAAATTGAAAAGATACATATGCGTTTGATCTATGCTTGCTATCAAACGTATCTATGCTTGCTGTCAAATGTAGCTATGCTTGCTATCAAATATGTTTTTTATTGCAGAGAAATAAATTCTCAACGTGTCTCGACACTCGTCTCTATTGGTGCCTTACAATTATTAACGAACGTGCCTATTTGCTGAAGCCATGCAGCCTTGTCGGCTGTGCCACTCTTGCACCACGATGCACCAAACCAATAAGTCCATCGTTCACCTGCCTTCAAACCACGTTTTATACCAACAGCATTGCCCACAATGCCTTGCTGCTTGTGCCACAAATCCTTTAGCATGCGTGTGCGATTGATGCCATCGGGATAAACGGTTGCGACATATATCTGGAAATTGTGACGTTCTGGAGAATCGGTTGGGTCGCAATAAGCCACATAGGTTGAAGATAGCGACAGGTCGATAGGCTCTTCAGAATGCAGTACAACACCGCTACATACATTCATAGGACGTGTCAAGCCGTCGTACCAAACAGTCATACGGTTGAAGTGGGCACCTTTGTCGAGTGTTACCAGTCGATGTTCTACCACCCTCTGTCCATCTACAACAACCTCGGGATATTCCAGTTCGAAGGTAAGACGCAACGGTCCATTGTCCAACACCTTATAATCCTTAAACGCCCATGGCATAACAATACTGTCGCCAAGCATAAGGGCAGGCGTGCCACAACCAAGACTTGGACCTACGTTATAGCAATCCAGGCCACGACCATGATCAATGTGGAACGACTTGCTATCGAATGCGACATCGGCATTCAGTCCACGTCGGCGCAATTCATCACGCTCGTCACATGCCTCGCGATGCAACTGATAGCGGCGACGCACATCAAGTTCATTGGTCGACTTCATCCATACGTCAAAGCCAAAAGCTTTCTCGCCGCTGCGTTGCAAGGCGGGTCCGTAAGCTCGATAGGCACATATGTCATTCTCCCATGTAAAATCGTCGGCACGCCAATGCGAGAAGTAGCCATCTACATAACTGCGCATTGGCTGCGGGATGCCTTGCTCTACCATAAACCTTGCCTTGCCATGTGGACGTACCGACATCTCAACAAGCAGCTTGCCATCGTGGGTTATCTGATATGGCACCTCCTGATTGTACAAGTCTTTAACAATGATATTGCTGCCCGAGTCAACGCCTAACGATTGCCACACATCCTTAACGTCGAACTCTACCACTTCAAAGCGTTGCATATCTGTAGGATTGGTGGCAGAGAGAACCACTTTGGTTGAACCGAGAGCAGGGGTTGAGGAAATGAATGTGGCAAAAGCAAGGAGAAAAGACGATAATAAGCTAGAAATTTTCATAGATGTGATGTGTATTTAAAAAGCCCCACCCACATGGGCAGGGCTTTATTATTGGTTATCATTACTTTACGCCCAGAGGTGTAAGACAGAAGCTAAATGTCATGTCCTGATAAGGCAGACGATGCTGCTTA
>OBAD01000328.1_pt1 | contig 13974 bp, 14 predicted proteins | sample 1494861 | NCBI WGS metagenome assembly OBAD01 (sample SAMEA3360681, study PRJEB22359) | human gut metagenome | biome: ENVO:urban biome; feature: ENVO:human-associated habitat; material: ENVO:feces | place: Bangladesh | collected 2011
TTTCTCAGATTTTCACCTATTTATATATAGAAAACAGTTTCTATCTTCATATAGAAATAGATTTTATCTTCTATAGAAATATTATTCTATCACTTCCATTTCTTCCTCTTCTATTTGCTCCTTGATTTCCTTCTCCTTCTTTCCGAACTCCGGATCTATTTTCAGGAAGGCAGTAACCAGGAAGGTGATGGCGCAGCATGCCATCACGATGATGAAGAACAAGCGATAGCCTACCATATCTTTCAGATAGCCCGATACCATACCTGGCAACATTAAACCCAGATAGGAGATGCCCGTGCAGATGGAATAATGCGAGGTCTTGAACTTGCCCTGACTGTAGAACAGCATGTAGAGCGTAAGAACCGTGAAGCCCAGACCATAACCAAACTGCTCTACGAAAAGACAGCTCGATACCACGATAATATCGCTGTTCAGCGAATAACTCAGATAGATGTAAACCACATCCGGCAGGGTGATGGCGCAAACCATCGGCCAGAGCCATTTCTTCATACCGTCGCGGCTCACCAGAATACCGCCGATGATGCCACCCAGCAGCAAGCCTATCAGTCCCACAGTACCATTGGCAAAACCATATTCCTGCGGCGACAAGCCCAGTCCGCCCTGGGAATTAGGACGAAGGATGAAGGTCTTGGTCATCGTATTCAGGAGTGCTTCCGGGAAGCGATAGAGCAGCAGGAAGAGCATCACGCAGATGGTTTCCCCCACCCTGAACTTCACGAAGAAGGTGCGGAACATGTTCTTCAGTTCGTGCGCCACTTCGCCCACCGTTCTATCCGTCTGCACATCCTCCTTAGGACGCGGCATAAACCGGCTATGATAGAGCCACAGTCCGATGAAGATGCCCGCCAATCCGTAGAAGATAAGCGCCCACGAGAAGCGTATCTGGTTGCGGAACATCACTTGGAGCACACCTGCCAGCATCACCAGGAATCCATTCACAAAGATGATGGCGAGGCGATAGAACGTGTTTCGCAGTCCCACAAACTTGGTCTGTGTATGCTCATCCAATTCTATCATATAAAAGCCATCCGCCGAAATATCGTGGGTGGCACTGCAGAAGGCGATGAGGAAGAAGAAGCACATCGTTGCCTGGAACCAGAAGGCAGTAGGCAGCGAGAAGGCGATGCCGGCAAGGGCGGCTCCGATGAGCGCCTGCATGGTGAGCACCCACCAGCGCTTGGTCTTCAACAGGTCGATGAACGGGCTCCACAGGGGCTTGATTACCCAAGGCAGGGCGAGCCATCCGGTATAGAGACCCACCTCGGCATCGGTGAGGCCCAACTGCATATACATCACCACAGAGAGGGCGGTCACAATGACGTTGGGCAGTCCTTCTGCAAAATAGAGGGTCGGAATCCAAGCCCATGGATTCCGACTATTTTTCTTTGTTACCATTTCATTTTTAATATTAGGTTCAGAACACCAGGTGTCAAAAGAAGCGTAGCCTCTTTTAACACCCAACATTCAACATTCAAATTATTGATGGAGTTTCTTGTTATTGATAGAGTTTCTTGATTTCAGCTCCCTGATAGTAGTGCAGCAGGATGGCATCATAGAGATAGCCCTCCTCGCCCATCACGGCAGCACCAATCTGGCAGAGTCCTACTCCGTGTCCCCATCCGGCGCCAATCAGTTCGAAGCGCTGCGGAACACCGTTTTCATCTGCATCATATTTATCTACCACGAAGGCAGAGCTCAGAAGATGAGAATCGCTCAGGGCACGGCGGATTTCCAGTTCCTTACCGATGGTGAAGGTCTTCTCGGTTCCGATAATCTGCAGTTTGCTGATGCGGCCGCTCGTTCCTCTCTCCACCGCCTTCATGTCGAGGATGGCACCAAAGTCCATCTTCAGCTTGTCGGCGATGAGCTGCTGCAGCTTCTCCTGGGTCAGGGTCACCTTCCAGCGATAGAAATCCACGGTCTCCTGGTCGTAATCGTTCAATACCTCCGAGAGGATTTTCTTATCCTGCGTGTTGCAGAAAGCAGGCGGATTGAAGCGGATCCACTTCTCTGCCTCATCCTCATTGGTAAGATTAGGAAGAGGAGCATTTTCTGCTCCCGATATTCCCAAGGCGATGTCTCTCACTGCCGTGAGATAGTTCTTCGGCGTATTCTCCCAGCAGTATTGGAATTCCTCAGTTACTCCGCCGCAGCATTTCGAGAATCTTGCATCGCAAATCTCGCCGCCATCCAGCAACACCTGGCCACGGGTCAGTCTGATAGCCTCGGCAACATGTGGCGAGGTTTCCTTCGTGATGCCCTGGTAGCGCTGGCAGTGGTCATCGGCACAAACGTCAAAGAGAGTGTGGTCCTCACGGTCGTACCAGCGAATCAGCATATCCTCCTTCTTGGTGAACGAGAAGAAATTGTTGCCGCTCTTAGCCACCTCCCTGCGCTTCTGCATCTGCGCCAGCAGCCACGAACGCGAAATCACGGCATGTGCCTTCAGCAGTTCTAGGCTCGATGTGGCACTCATCTCACTGCTGATTACACTCTCCAGATAACGCTCCACCGGCAGTTCGTTGATGGCATAGATCTTATCCGATTCCACCACGAAGCGGAGGGCACCCAGGAAGGTCTGCGTCTCCTTGCGCTCCCAGTGGAAGTTCACGCCGATGGTCACGTCGCTGATAGAGAACGAGGCATCGTCGCTCTGCGGATGGAAGGTCAGCTTACTGTAAAGATTGCCGTTCCACATGATGCCGCCCTCGAAGAACTCCACCTCCTGCTCGCCAATCACGATTTCACCCTTCGCCAGATAAGGCTTGTTCAGCGAGAAATGCACCTTCTGGGCACTCACGATGCCCACGGTAACCTCTGGTTCCTCCTCATTACTATATAGGGCAGATGTTGCCAGAATGGAATCTTCTGCCTCCTTTGCCGCCTTCAGTTTGCTCACGATACTGTTCATCTTCTCCTGGCTCACACCGCATTCCTGCAGCAGTGCCTCGGCACGCTCATCGGTCAGTTTTCTGAAATCCTCCTCTCTTGGGGTGATGATGAGTCCCGACATATCCAGGGCACCCGGCGAAACCATCAGTTGGGCATCGCCATCGGCAAAGTATGCCTCCGGACGGTGCTTCTCTCTCGGAATCACCACCGAGATGAATTCATCGCCCTTTCTCCAAGCCACGATGTTCATCATCGGTTCCGTTTCTCCCCCACGCAGCGGCATGGCTTTGTAAAGACGGTGGAAGAGCATCTCGTCGCTCTCCTCACTCTTCGAGATGATGACGAAGGCTGGAACCACGAAGTCGTGAACCACGGCTATCTTCTCTTCATCGTTCAGAGTGATGACGTCAGTAAGGTTGCGCGAAAGACGCTGCCAGTTGGACTGCAACGGCAGGATGCCGCTCGTACCCGCCTGGAAATGAAGATGATCCGGGGCAGAGGCGCCGCACTTCGGACCGTTATAGAACACCATCAGTTCGCTGTGCAGCGAGAGGAAGCGATGCATCTCGCCATAGTTCTGATAGATAGCCTGATACTGATGCTTGCGGGCCGGAATGGTGAAATGCACCGGAAGGATTGGGAACGGATTCACCAGCAGATGGAAGTTTTCATCTATCTGCTGCGACATCTGCTCCTTTGGTCGGTTGCGGTCGCAGAGGAAGCAAGGGCGCTCGCCCAGGGTTTTCCTGTCTATCTTGGCTCCCGTACTCACGATGCGGGCAGGGTTCCACTGCAGCTTGATCAGCTCCGAGAGCTGACGGGTTTCCACATGCTTCAGGTCGCGGAAACGATGGCGGGCATCAGCCCATTTCTCTAACTGTCGGTTGAAGAAGCGAGAGATGCTGCTGTCTTCCATGATATCCGCCTTGCCCTGCATCATCTGCTTGCGGGCCATCAGCTCCATGGTGCGCAGACGGTCTTTATAGAGATTGTTGGCATTCACCCTGTCGATGCTCAGGGCGGCATCCGAATTGCCACCCCAGCGACGGCAGAGATAAAGCTCGTCGTAGATTCTGCCGATGCGATAGCGGCGAGAGAAAGCCAGTCCCAGGGCATAATCCTCACCATAGCTGGTGTTAGGGAACTGCATCTGTCTTACCAACGGGGTAAAGAAGGCACGTGGTGCTCCCAAACCGTTGATACGCAAGGCGTTGTTACAACCGTTATCCTCGGTCCATTCCTTGTGGTCGATGAGTCCCGGAGGCAGGGTATTCAGGTCGAAATCGCACATGCGGTAGGCGCCAATCATCATCGCCGCCTTCTGCTCGTAGAAGGCATCCACTATCTTCTGAAGGGTTTCAGGAGATGAATACAGGTCGTCGCTATCCAACTGCACGGCGAATTTTCCGCAATAGTCGCTGTTGATGGCAACATTCCAGCAGCCGCCGATACCCAGGTCCTTTCTATCAGGAACTATCTGAATCAAGCGGTCATCTGCTATTTCATCTAGAATCTCTCCGGTTTTATCCGTAGAATGATTGTTCACCACAATCACATTAAACTTGAAATCCGTTTTCTGCGTCAAGGCACTCTTCACGGCATCGGCGATAGTCTTCTCACGGTTAAACACCGGAATCACCACCGAAGCCTCGTATTCAAACTCCTGTTCGTCGAAATCAGGCAGACGGTAGTAGCTGGTATCCACCAGGGCACCCACCTTGTTAAGATGCTGGGTACAAGCCTTTTCCATCTCAATCTGCACCTCACGGTTTCTAGGGTTCACATAGTCAAACTGCTTTTCTCCGCTCTTTCTGTTATCCAGTTCGTTCTCGGTATAGAGAAACTCATTCAGATGGAAAATCTCTCCCACACGGTTCAGATAGAGACGCAGGTCGTAGAGACCGGCAAACTGATATTCCTGTCTATCCTGCTGGGCGATATAGTTGCGCAGGGCCTGCGCCTTGACGAGCCAGAGACTTCCGAAATCGAAGTCATCTCGCAAACTACCTTGCTGATAATCAATCACAGGATGCTTTTCCAGTTTACCAGATGCTTTTTCCGAATCAGATGCATCCGCTTCAGAAGATGCATTTTCTGAAGATGCATCATCCTTCACCAGCGAATAGTGGTCGGAGTAAACCATCACCGCTGCGGTATCATCCGCCGTGCGCAGGAAACGCTCCAAGGCATAGAGGCCCCACCTGATAGGGGTGGTCTTGGTGCAGATCATCACGAAGTCGGCATCGGCATTTTCGGCGATGCTCTCCACGGTGTTGCTACTCTCCAGTCGGTCGATAACCACGAAGGTACAGCCGTCTGGCACCTGGTGGTGGGCAGCGAAATCGGCGCTCACCATCAGGTTGATATGCTGAACAGTCTTGTTGTCATGAAGTTCTCCGAGTGCTTCTTGGGCCACCTCCAGGTCTTCACATGGCAAGAAAAGGTCTATTTTTTCTCTCATTTCTTTGTTTCTAATTTTCTGTTTTTCGCCCCTTTTAGGGGCTCGAAACCATGTTTTTTATCTTTATTTCAACTTATTATCTTAAAATATGTGGCAAAGATAACACTTTTTCGGCAAAAAACACTATCTTTGCAGTATGAATAATGAAAAAAAATATCTTTTGGGCCTTACACTTGCCGAATTGAAGCAGGTGGCTAAGGATCTCGGCATGCCTGCCTTCACCGGCGGACAGATGGCGAAGTGGCTCTATGAGCAGCATGTGAAGAGCATTGATGAGATGACCAACATCTCGAAGGCCAACCGTGCCAAACTCGCTGCCGAATACGAAATAGGATGCGCAGAATATTCTGACGCACAACATTCTGTGGATGGTACCATCAAGTATCTCTTCCCTACCCGAAGCGGAAAGTTCGTGGAAACGGTGTATATTCCTGATAAGGACCGCGCCACGCTCTGCGTCTCTTCGCAGGTGGGCTGCAAGATGAACTGCCTCTTCTGCCAGACCGGAAAGCAGGGCTTCGAGGGGAGTTTGCCTGCCGGCGACATTCTGAACCAGATTTACTCGCTGCCTGAGGTGGATAAGCTCACCAACATCGTGTTCATGGGACAGGGCGAGCCGATGGATAATCTCGACAATGTGCTTCGTGCCACCGAGATTCTCACCGCCGATTACGGTTGGGCGTGGAGTCCAAAGCGCATCACGGTAAGTTCTGTGGGCGTGAAGAACAAGCTGAAGCGATTCCTGGAAGAGAGCGAGTGCCATGTGGCGATTTCGATGCACGACCCTATTCCATCGGAGCGTGCCGAACTGATGCCTGCCGAAAGGGGCATGAGTATCGAGCAGGTGGTGGAGCTGCTGAAGAACTACGATTTCTCCCATCAGCGCCGCCTGAGTTTCGAGTACATCGTGTTCAAGGGCGTGAACGACAGCATGCAGCATGCCAAGGCCATCATCAAACTGGTGAAGGGTCTGGATTGCCGTTTCAATCTCATCCGCTTCCATCAGATTCCCGACATCCCGTTGCAGGGTGTGAACGACGAGAAGATGGAGCAGTTCCGTGATTACCTCACCCAGCATGGTGTTTTCACCACCATCCGTGCCAGCCGCGGCCAGGACATCTACGCCGCCTGCGGCTTGCTCAGCACCTCGAAGAAGATTGGAGAAATCCGACAGCACGAGGATGAGGAGCAGAAGCATGGAAAGGGATAAGAAAGGAGGGGGAATATGGTACAAATAGATACAAAAAATGAAAGAAAAGAAAAGGAAAGAACAAAAAGGTCTGAGACGGGTAAATACTTCTATGACTTAAGCAAAGCGTCTTTCTCTATAACCGTACTAGGCAATTTGGCCTTAATCTTCAAAGATGGAGCCTTAACCCTGATGAGTATCTTCGGTACAATACTTGGACTCGTTATGACAGTAGGCTTCTTTATTGTTGGAAACAAAATTTTAAATAAATAAGAAAATGGATACATTCACATTTACATTATTGGTTTTTGCCATTGTCGCCGTTTCCCTCGTCAGTTGGCTATATACAAAATCTGGAAAAAAGTGGTTAGAAAAGCAATAAGATTTACCAAGATATGGAATACTTAGCGTTGACAATGACTGGTTACTTAGTAATTGCAGTTAGCTTTCTGGCTTGGCTTTATACAAAACCAGGAAAGAAATGGTTAGAGAATCTTTAAAGACTCTTCTTGCTGGCTGCCTCCTGTTACTCTTCCTGGCAAGCTGCAGCACAGGAGGACGAAATGGGAAACTGCCCAAAAGCACGGGAATGCCTTACGAGGTGGTGCTTGAGGGAGATACCGACAGCATCGTAACCAAGATGCTGACGGAGGATGTGACAGGACTGCCCCAACCCGAACCACTCTGCCGACTGATTCAGGTGAAAAAGGGCAAGACCCGGGGAAACTATCTGCTCGTCAGAACCCGAATCGTCGTGAATATCGGAGAGCGGGATTTCGGAGAACAGAATATCGGAGAGCGGGATTTCTCCGTCACACTTCACCACGACGAGAATGCAGCGCCACAGAATATCATTCGCATAACCGCCCAATCGGCACAGCAGTTGCGGGAAAGGCTCAATGGCGAGAAACTCCGCCACATCGTGGATGAAGTGGAACTGAAACATCTGGCAGATATCATCTCCGGCAACCCCAGCAAACAAAACAGGGAGATGCAGGACGAAATCAAAAAGATGTTCGGAATCGACATGAAGATTCCTGCAGCGATGAACGCCAGCAAAAAGGCGAAAGACTTCATCTGGATCTCGAACAACGCCAGATCGGGCATGCAGAACCTGCTCATAATGAAAGTGAAGAGTGAAGAACGAAGAATGAAGAATTCAAATGCTTTTCATGTTAATGATAAGGCGCAGATTGACAGCATTCTCCGAACCAATATGCCGGGTGAAACCGACAGCATGTATATGGTGATTCCTCATCTCTCAGAAAGAGGACTCTGGGAGATGAAAGGAGATGCCATGGGAGGGCCTTACGTAATGCATCGCATTCATAGGCAAACAAGCCAGGCAGCAAAGCAAGGCTATAACCTCTACATCATCGCCTTCGTCTATGCACCCGAAATGAAAAAGAAAATATTAATCAAGCAGCTCGAAGCTGCGATTTCTACTATAAAATAAAATTTCATGGACAACAAAAGAATCAAAGTGGCTATCACCCACGGCGATACCAACGGTATCGGATATGAACTCATTTTTAAGGCATTCAACGAACCGGAGATGCTGGAGTATTGCACCCCTATCATCTACGGCTCGCCAAAAGTGGCAGCCTACTATCGCAAGGCGATGAACCTGCCAGCCCAGTTCTCCATCATCCAGAAAGCTGAAGATGCTGAGGATGGAAGAATCAACCTCCTCGCTGCCGTAGAAGAGGAAGTGAAGGTGGATATGGGTATGCCTACTCCGGAATCAGGAGCAGCAGCAGTCAAGGCTCTCGACCGTGCCATGACCGACTATCGCGACGGTCTCTACGATGTGCTCGTCACTGCCCCGGTAAGCAGTCAGAACATCAAGATTGAAGGCTACACCTTCGTGGATCACAAAGACTACATCGAAACCTGTCTGGGCGACGGCAGCCATGCCCTGAGCCTGCTCGTAGGCGACGACCTGCGCATTGCCTCCGTCACCGGCAAGACACCACTCACCCAGGTGGCCAAGTCAATCACCCAGGAAAGCATCGTGGAGAAAACCACCCTGCTCTGGCACACCCTGAAGCGCGACTTCCTCCTCACCAACCCACGCATCGCTGTGCTCGCCCTCAACCCAAGCATCAACGAGGAACAGAGCTGCGGCACCGAGGAGCGCAACATCATCATCCCAGCCATCGATGCACTCGCCGAGAAGGGCATCCAGGCATTCGGTCCTTACCCAGCCGACGATTTCTTCGGCAACGGATACTACAACGAGTTCGATGGCGTCATGGCGATGTACCACGACCAGGCAGCCGTGCCATTCCACTCCCTCTTCAACGAGGATGGCGTGCTCTATACCGCCGGCCTCCCTATCATCCATACAGCAGCCAACACTACCCCATGCTACTATATGGCAGGCTACAACGAGGCAGATGCCATCTCGTTCCGCCACGCCATCTTCCTGGCAATCGATGCCTTCCGCCATCGTGAAACCAGCGAAGAGGCTTACCAGAACCCGCTGCCAAAGCTCTACCACGAGAAGCGTGACGAGAGCGAGAAGGTTCGCTTCTCCATCCCAAAGAAGCACGTTCCTTCCCCATTCCCTCCAAAGGGCGGAAACAAGCAGAACGGCACCAAGGGAAACAACGAGCAGAATGCCCCTAAGGGAAACAACGGCAATAACAATGGTGGCAACAATGGTAAAGCCAACAACAACGCCAACAACAACGCCCCTCAGCCTGCCCAGCAGACTGATAAAAAGTTGACACAGCAGCCTAATCCTGCCGAAAAACAGGCGCAGCCAGCTCCTCAGAAGCCAGCAGAACAGCCTGCTCCACAACCAGCAGAATAGGCTCGAAATACGTAGAGAATAGGCGAAATATCACATTTTCGCCTATTTTCTACCTTATTATACCCACTTTTTGGGCAAAAAAGGCAGTTAATTCAAAAAAAATGTGTAATTTTGGCAGCTAAATGGATAATTCTGAACTACAGAAAATAAAACAACGCTACAATATCGTCGGAAATAGCGACGGATTGAACCGTGCTCTCGATGTCGCCCTGCAGGTGGCACCGACCGACCTTTCCGTGCTTATCATCGGAGAGAGCGGTGTGGGTAAGGAAATCATCCCACGAGTCATTCACGATAACTCGCCGAGAAGACGCGAAAGATATTTCGCCATCAACTGCGGCAGCATCCCGGAGGGTACCATCGACAGCGAACTCTTCGGTCATGAAAAAGGATCCTTCACCGGAGCCATCGGCGAAAGCGAAGGATATTTCGGCATCGCCAACAAGGGTACCATCTTCCTCGACGAGGTGGGTGAACTGCCGATACAGACGCAGGCCCGGCTGCTTCGTGTGCTCGAAACGGGTGAATACATCCGTGTGGGCGGCACCGAAATCAGAAAGACTGATGTGAGAATTGTGGCAGCCACCAACGTGAACATGCGCAAGGCTGTGAGCGAGGGAAAATTCCGCGAAGACCTCTACTATCGCTTGAATACCATCCCTATCCAGATGCCTCCGCTGCGTGAACGTGGCAACGACATCCTCCTGCTCTTCCGCCTCTTTGCAATGCAGATGGCTGAGAAATATCGATTGCCTAAGATTTCACTCACCGAGGATGCCAAGGCGCTCATGCTGAAATATAAGTGGCCAGGCAACGTGCGACAGCTCAAGAACATCACCGAACAGATGTCGGTGCTGAGCCGGGAAAGGGAAATCAATCTCGAAACCCTCTCGCAGTTCATCCCAAGAGATGAGGAAACTACCCAGCTCGCCACCATTCCGCAAGCCGGAAACGAGCAGCATAGCTACGAAAGCGAGCGGGAGATGCTCTACAAGATTCTCTACGAACTCAGGGGCAACGTGAGCGACCTGCGAAGAGAGATGAAATCGCTGCGCGACCAGCTAGATGAAGCTCGGGGACTCAGCGGAGCCAATGGCTTCAGCCATCCGAAAAACATCTCAGGCATGCCTCCAGCCACGGTTTCAGGCGTACCATCGGTTTCGGGAATGCCAGCATCGGTTTCGGGAATCACATCCCCATCGGTTTCGGGAATGTCTGAACCCCACTACCCTTCCGAATTCGGCAATCTGCAGGAAGGCAGAATCTATGCCGAACCAAGACGGGATGCCGAGGATATCGAGGCAGAGGAAATCAAGGACATGGAGAATGAGAATGAGAGCGAAAACGAATCGCTCAACCTCAGTGAACTGAGCCGACAGATGATAGAGCGCGCCCTGGAACGCAACAACGGCAACCGCAAGAAGGCTGCCGAAGAACTGGGCATCTCCGACAGAACGCTCTACAGAAGAATTAAAAAATACAATTTATGAAGCATCTACGCGCGTACATATATATAATAGGCATCGTCCTGGTGATGGGTGTCACAGCAGCCTGCTCCGTGAGCTACAAGTTCAACGGTGCCAGCATCGACTACACCAAGACCAAGACCATCCAGTTGGCCGACTTCCCTATCCGCAGCTCCTATGTATGGGGTCCGATGGGTCCGATGTTCAACAACGAACTGAAGGATAAGTTTGCCAGCAACACCCAGCTCCGCCAGGTGAGCCGCAATGGCGACCTGAAGATAGAGGGCGAGATTACTCAATACTCACAGCGCAACAAGTCGGTGAGTGCCGAGGGATATTCAGCCCAGACCGAGCTGAGCATCACGGTGAACGTACGCTTCACCAACACCAAGAACCACAACGAGGATTTCGAGCGCCAGTTCACCTCTGCCAAGACCTATGATACCACCCAGAGCCTCGCCTCTGTGCAGGAAGAGTTGGTAACGCAGATGGTAAAAGACCTGGTTGACCAGATCTTCAACGCCACAGTGGCAAACTGGTAGTAGAATTTCGAGTTAATAGTTTATAGTTTAAAGTTAATAGTATCGTGGAACTAAACAGATTGATACAACATCCTGAGGAAATGAACCGGGAGACGCTCTATGATTTGCGCGCCCTCCTGGCCCTCTATCCGTACTATCAGACGGCTCGCCTTCTGATGTTGCAGAACCTGTACCTGCTCCACGACCCGAACTTCGACGAGGAACTGCGGCGTGCCGCCATCTACATCTCCGACCGCAAGGTCATCTTCCAGATGGTAGAGGCAGCCCACTATCAGCTCAAGAGCCAGAACTCAAACCGCCACGAAGCAGTGGAAGGCAAGCCGAAGAGCGACCGCACCAGCAGTCTCATCGACCACTTCCTCCACTCCATCCCAACCGAAGCAGAGGAAAGGGAGAAGGAACCGGAAGAGAAGCGCAAGCCAACGCCAGCCGATGCCGCCGTTGACTACGTGGCCTATCTGATGGAGACGGAGACGGAAACCGAGCACGAGCAGCCATCAAGAACCATCGCCCTCATCGACGACTTCATAGAAGAAGGCGGATTCAAACTCCACAAGGATAAGGAGGAGGAGGATCAGGAGAGCGAGGTAATGGAGAAGAAGGAAGAAAAGGAAGAGAAGGAAGAGAAGAAGGAAACTGCAGAAGCAGATTCTTCCGAAGCCCAAGCTGCCTCAGAAAACGGTGGTATCTTTACGGAGACCCTTGCCCGAATCTACATCAAGCAGGGCAAGTACGAGCGAGCCTATCAGATTATCGACCGCCTGTACAAGCAGCATCCACAGAAGAGTGCGTTCTATATAGATCAGCTCCGCTTCCTCGAAAAACTGATGCTTAACGAGAAGAAAAGAAAATAAATAATAATAATAAAACTAGTTTTAAAAAAATGATTTACACATTATTTGTAGTATTGATCGTCCTGGTATCCATCTTGATGGTACTCATCGTTCTGATCCAGGAGTCAAAGGGAGGTGGATTGGCATCTAACTTCTCTTCAACCAACTCTATCATGGGTGTTCGCAAGACCACCGATGTAGTAGAAAAGATTACATGGACCCTTGCCGGTCTGATGGTAGTAATCAGCGTAGCTTGCGCTTACGTAGCTCCACAGGCTGTGGGCGAGAGCAGCGTAATGGAGGGTGCTACCCAGGAGCAGACCGCTCTTCCTGCTATGCCAGGTGCCAGCAAGGATGCAGCAGCCGGTGCTCAGAAGGCTGCTCCAGCAGCAGCCGGTGCAGAGAAAGCAGCACCTGCAGCAGAAAAGGCAGCTCCTGTAGTGCCAAACAGCCCTGCAAAATAAAAAAAATGTAAAAAAGTACGGAAATATTTGGTGGAACCAAATTTTTTCCGTACCTTTGCACTCGCTTAAAAAATGGTGGACGTAGTTCAGTTGGTTAGAGCGTCAGATTGTGGTTCTGAATGTCGTGGGTTCGAGTCCCACCTTCCACCCAGAACATTTAAAAAGAGGAAAGCAGCATTGCTTTCCTCTTTTTTTTGCGTTTATTTCTGTTTGGTATCAAAAAAAACAAACACATTTAAACACCTGATTTACAATATACTATTAAAAGTTCACAAGGTTGTGGACCACAACCTTGTGAACTTTGTTTTTTATCCGAATATTGCAGATACGGAATATAACACCTAATAGAGCATACCAAACATCCATAACGGGATGATGTTTCCATACCCCGTCTCTATATCGTCCTTTACTACATATCCATTTTCTATGTTCTGCAGCTGATTTTGCTTTTTCTTCTTTCCACCAACCTCGAATGTATATTTCCCATCTATCAGGAAATCAGATATAGGTGATACTGTTACAGGTATGAGTGAGCGTGTCTGATTGAAAAAGAAAGTTTCTCTCACAGTTCCTATCTCAACACTCTTTCCTGCAAGAGTATAGATGAGCGTTGGATTATCCAGATAGATCTTATCTACCTTTCCTAGTCCTTGAATACCACCAGTTGAAGTACGAAGCTGCCCTATAAGTCCAGCTTTCTCCAAATAGGTGCAAAGGTCGGCTATATTGTTTCTAGAAACTTCCAGCTGTCCTCCAATCTGGCTCATGTTAGGCTTGAATGGTGCACTTTGAGCGATGATGGCAAGTAGCCATTCGGTATATTGACATTCTGTTGCAGAAGCTGTTCTAAAGTACATACAGGAAAGTGGATTCCATGAAAGAGTTCCAGATATTCCCGGTATGATAGACCTTGCATCTCGTACATAAGCGAAAGTGCACTGAGTTCAGTGCACTTTTTAACAAAAATTGCACTCTACTCAGTGCACTTTGTACCGATTGTGCAGATTGCCACGAGCATGGGTTGGCAATACAGACATCAAAAACAAGATAATCAAGTTAATAGATTTCATATTATTATCAGTTAGTTATTATTCATCACATTCTCTCATCTACCTACCGTTTTGCCCCATCAGGCAGCAAAGATACTGATAGACTTTGCAAAGATACAGTTTTAATGATAGAATGTAGCATAATAGGCAGCATTTTAAGCTTTATTATCTTTTCAAAAAGACTCAAGTTTCGCACAGATAATTTGCGCTAACATACTTTTTTCATACCATTAGCGCAG
>OBAD01000330.1_pt1 | contig 13941 bp, 7 predicted proteins | sample 1494861 | NCBI WGS metagenome assembly OBAD01 (sample SAMEA3360681, study PRJEB22359) | human gut metagenome | biome: ENVO:urban biome; feature: ENVO:human-associated habitat; material: ENVO:feces | place: Bangladesh | collected 2011
CGTATGTCAGCACCGATGCTGGCGCCCTGTTCTTCAACCGCCGCAAGTTGCGCATCGACCGCCGCAGGGTAGGGCTCATAGTCAAGCATTATCTGTCTTTAGTCACCACACAACGCAAAAAAAGCCCGCACGTGCTGCGTCACACCTTTGCTTCTGCCATGCTTAATAACGGCGCCGACCTTGAGGCCATCAAGGAGTTGCTCGGCCACGAAAGTGTAGCAACAACCGAGGTGTACACGCATACCACGTTTGCCGACCTTAAAAAACAATACAAACTTGCCCACCCCAGGGCGTAAACTAACAAAGGAGGTTACTATGGAACTCAAGATTCAAGCAATTCACTTCGACGCTACTGAGAAACTCAACGCCTTTATCGCTAAAAAGGCTGCAAAACTCGAAAAAACGTGTGACAATATAATCAAAGCAGAGTTTATACTGAAGGTTGTTAAGCCTGAAACAGCCAAGAACAAAGAAACCGCGCTCAACGTGTCACTTCCCGGCACCGACCTTCATGCAGAAAAGGTGTGCGACACCTTTGAGGAAGGCGTAGACCTCTGCGTAGACACATTGCTTCGCCAGATTGACAAATACAAGGAACGTCAAGGCAAATAAGCGCACATAGAATAACAATAGTAAATACAAACAAATTAAACTGATAGCGGCTCGGCACATTACGTGTGCCGGGCCCTTTTTCGTATCAAGTCCCCCTCCATTCCCACCGTGACAAGCAGTCGCGGCCATATACATTTTGCCAGGCAGTAGTCCTCACTGCCAAGCGTGTTATCGGCCAAAGTTTGCCGATGATGAGGTGCCCGCAAGCGTGTTTTGCCCAGTCCGCGCCACTTCACGCCCGTGCGCAAAGCCTACGATTTGCCGAAGCGTGCCCTCCGTTTGAGCGTATTCCAAGGCCATTTACAGCGCAGTCGGAGCGTTCAGACGGGTAAAAAACGCGCAATATATGCGATTTTTAGTCGAAAAGTTTGTGGGAAATGAAAATAATAGTACCTTTGCACTCGCAAAAACGAAAAACCTTACAGAGTTTTGCTTACTGGTGTGTTAGTTCAGCTGGTTAGAATACATGCCTGTCACGCATGGGGTCACGGGTTCGAGTCCCGTACACACCGCTCAGTCAGCAGCGCTCAAAGGTACATTTTGTATAACTGGTGTGTTAGTTCAGCTGGTTAGAATACATGCCTGTCACGCATGGGGTCACGGGTTCGAGTCCCGTACACACCGCAAACGCTTCCGAAAGTTCAATGCTATCGGAAGCGTTTTGCGTTATACGTCATTTATATCTTAGCAAAATTCAAATCATGCTTTGACAGATTGTAGTCCGGCAAAACACAAACATGCAAACGGACTCAAGCCCAAGCGCTACCTCTAATGAGGGCGACGCGTCCCGAGGTTGCTGAAAAATACTCCGACGCGGGACGCGTCGCCCCCATTAGTGTTAGCGTTTCTTCAAGCACCAAACGCTACCACCAAACGCTACCACTAAGCGCTAGCTCTAATGGGGGCGACGCGTCTCGCGTCGGGAATTTTTTCAGCAGCCTCGTCTCGCGGGAAAGATGCAGCTGTTATTTAGTAGAGTTCGTTTTTCCCTCTCATTTCTCTATCCCGACGCGGGACGCGTCGCCCCCATTAGTGATAGCGTTTGGTGCTTGAGTCCGTTCGTATGTTTACGTTTTGCCAAACAGCAAAAGTCCCTTTACAAAGCCTTCAGTTCGGCAAGATAGTCGTAGTGCTCGCCATCAGCCACCTTGCGTGCCACGAGGCCACATTTCTGGGCCGTGCGCTGCAGTGTGTCAAAGTCCACGTAAAGCCAGTCAAAAGGCTGGCCCTTGCATTGCTTGTAAACCATCTGATAGTCCACCTCGCCATAGTACCCCTCCGCAGGGTCCCAGTCAAAGTTTCCATCTTCGTCCTCAAACACATAGCGCAAGTCCGACGAGTCGGCCAGCACCCGTCCGCCCGGAGCCAGCAGCGCCTTGCAGCGGTTGAGCAGTGATGGCAGACGGTCGAGTGTGCCAGCAATGCCAAGCCCGTTCATCAGCAGTACGATGGTGTCAAACCGCATGCCGTCCAGTTCCTGACCAAAAAAGTCGGTGCAGCGGGCGTCCCTCACGCCGCGCAAAGTGCGTGCGCGCGTCGAGAGTGGCGAAATGTCGATAGAGCACACCTCGATGCCCCTGTCTTGCAGCGCCAGCGAGTGGCATCCGGCCCCGGCCCCCACGTCAAGCACATGGCCGCTGCACAGATTGAGTGCCACACGTTCAAGCGCAGGCATTTGCAGTTCGGTACGAAACAGAGTAGCCACGGGAATCTCGTCATCGTCAAACATCGATGATAACACCCGCAGCGTGCCGGCATGGCCGGTCGAGGCATTGTCCCAAATGGCTTGTCCCATGGGGTCGAGGGTGGGGGATAGGAGCATGATGGTTGTAAAATAGTTAAACTGAAAAACACAAGCCGTGCGGCATGTAGCCGCTTGCAGCGGTGCAAAGTTAGTTAATTAACTGGAAGCCACTGCCCAAATCTTCACATTATCGAAATACACAAGTCACATCAACGTAATATGCCATTCAGAACTTTGCAACCGGTAAATAATATTGCAAATAAATGAAACAAAAGACAATCGTGTTGGTGCTCATGGTGCTGCTTTGCGCCCTGACCAACACCGCGCGCCGCCTTTAATGCGCAGAGCAACCAAGTGAAAGTGGCCGAATATTACTACTCGAAGCGCACTACCTCTAAGCACTACCACAAAGCGCTACCTCTAATGGGGGCGACGCGTCCCGCGTTGGGATAGAGACAGGAGGATAATACGAACGCTACTAAATAATAGCTGCATATTTTCCCGACGCGAGACGCGTCGCCCCCATTAGAGGTAGCGTTTGTGGGGTGAGTACGTTTGCATGTTTACGTTTAGCGGACGGCAATCATGATATAATCAAGGCAGGCAATTACCCACGTGGGTAATTGCCTGCCTTAGTTATGTAATGTGTGTGTCGTTTGTGGTGCAGCACTTTTGGGCGTGGCCACAAAATTCATGATGATGCAGCCTTGTTAGTCCTCGCGCATATTGCGCCAGATGGGGCTCTCCTGCTGCTGATTGTTGAAGTTTTTCTTGTTAGACCACGCCTCGTTGCTGATACCTGTTGTTTCGTATGATGTGCAGCAGGCTGACAGCGGTTCAATGTAGGTCACGGGAGTGGTGGCCGGCTTGATGTATGTTTTTTTCATTGTTGTCTGAATTGTTGTTGTTATACAATGTCGGGAGTTGTTACTTTGCTATGAACTTGCGGCCGTTCACGATGTAAAGCCCGCCTTTGGCTACACGCGTTACACGGCGTCCGCTGAGGTCATATATACATGACTTGCCGTTGGCGCTGTTGGTAATGGCGGTGCTGATGGCAGTAACCTGTCCGCCAAAGTTAAGAGCCAATGCGTTGGCTTTGGTTCCCTTGAAGAAACCACGGTTGCCGTCGATGCTGTTGAGCGTTTTAGATGGGGTGAAGAAACCTACTGTTGTAGTGGTGGTGCCATCTTCAACCTTGCGGCCAAATACATTGTAGAGCGACTTGTCCTCGGCTGTGAGGTCGAGCGTAGTGAGTGTGCCCGTCATGTGGCTTGTCACATTGCTTTCGCCAATGGTAAGGGTTGCCGTGTTGTTGCCTTCGGTGGCTACTAACAGGAAGCCATTCAGTTCCTTAACACCTGTTGTGGTCTCGTTCATGGTTACAGAGGTCTCGCCAGGTTGTTCGGCCACATAGACCTGTGCATCGGCAGCACTGATGCTTACGGGCAGGTAGGCAGTGGCGTAGGTCTTTCCATCGCCGGCAGCGTGCATCTCCACTTCGATGTCGCTGGCTTGGAGCAATTTCCAGATATTACTTTTGCCACCGTCAATTTTAGACCAGTTGTTGACGCGGAATCCTGCCCTATTATCCTCACCATTTATTTTGTTGCCGTTAGATGCGGTAATTGTGAAGAAACCGTTTTCGGCTGTGTATGTGGCTACGCTAAAGTTTTCGGCTTGTGCCAGATCCGTCAGTGCGGCAGTGTTTTCTGTGTTGTATGAGGGCAGAGTCGACAAGTATTTGTCGGCATTCAGATTGTATAATTTGAATGTGCTGCTGTTGTTGTTCCATTTGAACTTCCAAAGGTCGTTTACGGCTTTTTTCAGTTCGCTCTCGTTGAGAATGGTGGCACCGCTGGCGTTGAACGACAGCACATTGTAGGTGCCGCGGCCGTTTTGTATGCGGTAAATTTGGCTTTCAACGTTTTTTGCGGCGGTGTTGAGCCATGCAGTCATGCACTCCTCGGTAGGTGTGTTGTTGAATGTTGTGTGGGCTGTATTGTAGGCATCGTCCTTTACATTGGGGAAAATGCCGAACAGGTTGTCTATGCCCTTTTCGTCGTAGGCGTTAAGAGCTTCGTAATCGGCCTGACTGATTTCTTGGATTTTCCAACGGCTTGCTCCCCAAGTGTCGCCACCGTCAATTACGGAAGTGGCAGCGTTCGAGTGCATGAAATGCTCTCCTGTAAGTCCGATGGCACCAGCTGCATCATATAGGTTGGAACTGATCGTGATGTTCAGATCGGTGGCAGTAGCGCTTGTTGCAAAATTTTTGGTGTGAGCTACGTAGGCTTCTGTTCCTACGTTTTTCATTTTATAAGTACCATCAGTTGAGCCATTCTCGAATGTCCATACAAATTGCTTGTATTTGGTGTTGCTGGTGAGTGTATTAAGTTGAGTGCCAGTGCTTATCGGTGCATACATGTAACGGCCTTTGTAGGCGTTCTGTATAGTGTAGTATTTGCCTACCTCTGGGCGGATCCATTGTGCGTCCACATCGGATTTGAATTTGTCAATAGCATTATAGACTTTGATCGTGGGTCCGTCGTAGTCGGTAATGGTGCCAGTGGGCAGACTGCTTTTGTAGGTGTTGATTACACTTTGTGGCACGCTGAACACTTGGCCCACTCTTTCTTCGTATTTTGTTACTATGGCATTCGCCTGGTCTAATGTTATATTGTATAGGTTCTCTGGATCGTAAAACAGCATAGTAGATCCGTCGTTGTTGACAGCTCCATTATCAGCCCAATACGAGAAGTAGTCGTTTCTTTGATTGAAGTAGCGATTTGGTGTGCCAGAGAGCTTAAAATAGTAGCTGTTGGCATTGGTTCCGTTGGTGTAGGTGAATGAGGTGCCGATGCCAGTATCGTCAGTAGAGCTACTTTCGGTAGTGGCATCATACATTTGTGCCTTTGATCCGCCGTAGGTGTTTGTGTCTCCCAATTTTTTGATGTTTGTCAAGCCAAGCACCTTTCCAGTTCCCGCACTCTTGTTGTAGAATTTGTAGCCGCTGGTGTTGTCACCCACAAGGCACCATTTTGCTTTGTCGCTAATGGGAGCTCTCGTGACGGATAATTTAAGTCCATTGTCGTCGGCGTCATCGAGTGTGACATACTTGCCGTCAAGTGTTACGTAATACCAATGTGTGTCAGTGTTCCATGCCCCGTTGCTTGGAGCTTCTGACGCTACAAATGCCACCTGCGCAGCGGCATTGAGTCCCCATAGCAAAGAGAGCATGAGGAACGCAAATAATGTAGTTCTTCGCATGTTAATTGTGTATTTAAGTTTGCTTTTAGTCTTTTATTTAATCTCTTTGTTCAGTCTTTTAGTGCACTTTTAACAATAAGTATGTACTAATATGCTGCAAAAGTACGTCTTTATAGTTATCAAATCAAACTGGGGGGGGGTAAAATATCTTAAAATACTAAATTTGCTGTCTATGTAGATTGTACAAGGCTCGTAATGGGCTTATGGTGTTAACTATTTGGTGTCGTGGTTCGTTCGCATGGTCACGTTTTAGTGGACATACGAACGAACCCCAAGCACCAAACGCAAGCACTAATGGGGGCGACGCGTCTCGCGTCGGGAACAGATGCAGTTATTATTTAGTAGAGTTTGTAATTTTCCTCTTTTTCTGTTCCCGACGCGAGACGCGTCGCCCCCATTAGAGGTAGCGTTTAGTGCTTTCGTTTGTTGTTAGCGTTTTGTGTTTGGTATTAGCGTTTAGTGCTTGGTTCTATTGCTGAATGGCATAAAACAAAAAAACGCATCCCACTCGTCCGCAGTAGGACGGGTGGGATGCGTTGGTTATGTAAGGCTCAGAGTTGAGCCTGATGGTTCAGAACTTGCAGGCAGCCGAGCTGCTTACTGCGCCACGTGGAACAACTTGTGCACGCGGTGGCCGTTGGGGGCGTCAATCTGCAGCAGGTATGAGCCAGTGGGCTGGCCAGCAATGCTGAGGCTGAGCTGTGTGGCAGGTGCTGAGGCCTTGACGGTGCCGAGGCTGATGCCGCCTATGTTGTAGAGGGTGGCAGTGGTGCCAGCTTCGATGCTGCCGCTGATGCTGACGGTTTGAGCATTGTGGCTTACCTTCAGTGCATCGGTGCTTTGAACTGCAGGGCTGATGGCCGTGATAGAAGCATCGGCAGTGGTGAAACGCAGTGTGCAGCTCTGTGTGCAGCTCTGTGTGCCGCTCTGTGTGCCGCTGGTGGGCACACAATATTTGCTGAGTACATCGGGACCGCAGCTGCCAGAACCAACACCACGCTGTGCACAGTCGAAGTGAGCGTAGATGGTGCGGTTGGCGGGTTTGTCGTCGATGGTGAGCTCCCAGTTGTGGCTCTTGGCCTTGAGTTCCTGGTCTGTCCAGTAGAGGGTAGAGAAGGCCACGTTGCCCTCGGTCTCAACATAGATGGTGTTGCCCTTGTCGTCGGCCAGTGCCAGCTTGCGCAAATCCATGCGGTTGCCCATTGACTGCGGACGCAGGTAGTACTCGTTCATGTCCCACACGGTGGTGGTGTACTGTCCGAGGTACGAACCGGTGCAGCGGTCGTTGTAGTTTTCGAGCGGACCGCGGGCGTAGTAAGTCACATTGCCAAATTCGCCAGAGAAGGGTATCTGTACACCAAGACGGCGAATGGCGCGTTCAAGAGCGGTAGAGGGCTGTGTAGGCTCATATTTTGTGTTGAGGTCAACTGTACCATCGGCATAGATGGTGTATGTGTAGGTAAAGTTGGCCAGTGTGCCCTTGGCGCTGACAGTGGCTGTAGCGCTCATGCCATCGTTGGCAATGGCAAAGGCAGCGGAGCGTGATTTTGGTTCGACGCAGTTGCCCTGAGTGTATACGGGGTCGCCACCATAGGGCGCATCATTCTCAATCCAACGGTAGTTTTCGTAGTCGGGGAACTTGGCGTCTTTCTTAACCTTGATGCCGTTCTGTATCCATTCGGCCACATTGCCGTTGTTGTTGTAGAAGGTCATTGTCACCTTGTCATTGCTGATGGTGGTGCTGCCGTTCTTGCTGGCAAGTGTGAGCTTGCTGGCCCCCGTAGTGCTGACTGCGGGCAGTGCGGCACGTTCGGCCAGGGTGAATTGTGCAGAGGCGATGGTGTAGCCGGCATCGGCATAATCAGTAGCGGCATCACGTGTTACCTCAATGTTGAGCAGAACCTCCTTGCCTTGTGCCTTGGCTTCAGTCAAGTCGTAGTTGACAGGAACTGCCACCCCGATAGAATCGGCAGGTGCGATGGTGGGCAGAGTGGTTGAACCCTTGGCCACTTGTTTGCCATCAACCAATATCTGAGCGTTAAGGGTATAACCGCTGCCGAGTGTGGTAAAGTCATAGCAGTTGTTAAGTCCTACAGAGTTGTTGCCGGCATTGTAAGTGAACTTGATGTACTGGTACACCTTTTTCAGTTCGTCGAGCTTGGCGCTCCATGCGCGGTCGGCACCGATAATACCATTGTTTACGAAATTGCCTTGGTGGGGTGCATCAGGCCAGTCGTAGCCTGTGCGGTACTTGTTGAAACCATTTTGGGTGAGGTTGCCTGCCTTGATGTCGTCGGCTGAGACGATAGCTTGGTCAACCCAGTCCCAAACGCAGCCACCGATGCCGTATTTGCTTGATTCAATCACGTCCCAGTACTCCTGGAGGTTGCCCAGAGAGTTGCCCATGGCGTGGTCGTACTCGCACATGAAGTAGGGCTGTGCTGCCCAGTTGCTGTTAGCTTCGCTTTTGATGGGTTTTGATGAGCCTTCGATAGAAGGGTACATCTGGCTCCAGAGTTCTGTTACGTCGTTCTTGCCGGCGTTAGTGGCTCCTTCGTAATGAATGATGCGGTTGTCGAGTTGCTTCATGAGTTTGAACTCAGCCACATGGTTGCTGCCGTAGCCGCTCTCGTTGCCGAGGCTCCAGAAGATGACAGAGGGGAAGTTGCGGTCGCGCAATACCATGCGGCCCGCGCGGTCGAGGTAGGCATTCTTCCAGTTGTCGTCAGCTGAAATGCCAGTTGATGTGCCACTGTTGTAGCCTGTGCCGTGGTCGCCCCAGTTTTTGTGACACTCGATATCGGCCTCGTCCATGACGTAGATGCCATAGTAGTCGAACATGGCGTTCATTTTGGCCTGACGGGGGTAGTGGCTGGTGCGTACGGTGTTGACATTGGCCTGCTTCATCAAGGTGATGTCCTTAATCATAGTGGGCACGTCGATGCTGCGGCCGCGGGTGGGGTGGGTGTCTTGGGTGTTGACACCCTTGAAGTATACTTGCTGGCCGTTGATGTAGACGCGGTGGTCGTTGTCGGGAATTTCGATGTGGCGGAAGCCGTACTTGGTGGCGAAGGCTTCTTCTTCGGTGCCATCAGCATTGAGCTGTGCCAACTCTACGGTGTAGAGGTTGGGCTTTTCGGCCGACCAAAGTTGCAGGTCGGTAAGGCCGTCGAGGGTGACATTTTTTACCATGGTGCTGTCGCCATTGGCTGTGAAGGCAAAGTCGACGCTCTTTTCGGCTATTTGTGTGCCGGCCGGATTGATAAGGCGCACGCGTACCTGCTTGTTGGCGGCTTCACGCTCCTTGTTGGTCATGGTCAGCTCCACATTCATGCTGCCGCTCTTGTAGTTGCTGCCAGCATCGAGTGTGCTGGTGATGTAGTGGTCGCGCAGGTAGGTCTTGGGTGTGGCAAAGAGGTAAACATCGCGGTGAATGCCGCTCATGTGCCAGCAGTCTTGGCCTTCGAGGTATGAGCCGTCGGTGAAACGGAACACCTGTACGCTGAGGTTGTTGTCGCCCTCATGTACGTATGCTGTGATGTCAAATTCGGCATCGTTGTTAGAACCTTGGGTGTAGCCAACCTTTTGGCCGTTAACCCATACGTAGGCTCCGCTGTAGATACCATCGAAGTGGAGGAAGATGCGCTTGTTGTTCCAACCCTCAGGCAGGGTGAAATTGCGGCGGAGTGAACTTACAGAGTTGTAGAGGTTGCCCTTCATTTCGATGTAAGGCGGGTTGTCGAAGAATGGGTATTCAACGTTAACGTACCAGGGGTCGCCGTAGCCCTTCATTTCAACGCATGAGGGCACTTCGATATTGTCCCATGCCGACACGTCTACGCTGTTGCCATAGAAGTCGGTTTCGCCCGGTCGGTCGGCGGGGTCCTTTACAAAGTTAATCTTCCATGTGCCGTTGAGCGAGAGCCAGCGGCTGTTGCCTGCGGGGTCGAGCCAAGGCTTGTCGTAACGTGCTTTGTCAGCACGCAGTGCCTCGGTGTTGGCATAAGGCAGGTAGGCGGCGTGGCCTTCTTCCTTGTTGACTGCAAATACCTTGGGATTTTCCCAATCGTTGTAGACGGGCACGTAGGCGTCGGTGTATTCGAGCGTGAAGTAGGTAGTTTCGTCGTTGGCGTCCTCCACCATTTTGGTGTCGCCTTTGCTGTCGGCCGCCATGTAGTAGGTTGTGTTATTGGCGGTGTAAGCTATGCGGTATACACCCTCCTGACCCTCAACGGGTACGAAACGAACTTGCTGGTTGGCATTTTTGCCATCGAGTGCATATTGCAGAGGAACCTTTGTGGTGTTAATGGCTGCATCAATGGCATATTTGTATTTCTCGTTGTATAACACATCGGCGTATTTGGTGTCATTGCCACTTTTGTATTCTACATTGCGATATTGCCAGTGTTGTCCGTACTGTCCCTCTTTGTAGGGCTCGGTGTAGATGAGAGCTTTAGAGTTGCGGCTCTCATTGTTGCTGAGCACCCAACCTGTATTCTTGTTGCGGAGCAGGTAGGTGTAGCCCTTGATGGGGGTGTTGATAACCTTGTCGGTGGCTTGCAGCGTGAAGTAGCTGCTGGCCGCGGTGAGGTCCTCGTCCATGTAGATGTCGCCATTGTCGCGGCGCGTCATGACGCGCGTGCCGTCGGTGTTGAGAAATTGGAACTCGTCGGTGCCAACCTCCTTGATAAGGAACTGCTGGTAGGCGTTTGCGTAGTTGGCGTCCCATTGCAGTACGTGCCATTTCTCTTTAGCAGTCGGTGCCATGTCGATACCCATGTCGCAGTGTGGATTGTAGAAGGCGTAGATGCCATCGGCTGCGGATACGGGTACAATCATCCAATCCTGTCCTTCAGAATTGTTGTCGATAGCAGCGGTGCTGAGGTATGTGTTGTGTGCACTTTGATTGCCATTGGTCACGGCCTGGCCGTTAGACTTGTTGACAATGCGGTACACAACACCGGGCTTGTTGATGTCGATGGCATGGGCAAAGCCTGCCAACAGGCTGAACAAGCATACGAGCCATACGCTGCGCTTGAAGTGTAAGTGATTCATTGTTGATTTGTAGTTTTATGATTTATATGTTAGGTGTTACATGGTTTATATAATGTCAGTGCAAATATACTTACATCCTGCTAATGGCACAACTTTTGTTGCTCGTTCTGTGCGTAAAGAAGGCTTTTTGTGTGAAATATAACAGTTTTAGTAGGTTTTATTGCTCTTTTGGCTTGTGTATGGGGCTCGGACGTTTTGTTGCAAAACAAAAAAAACAGGAGGTAAACACCATGAGGCATGGTGTTCATCTCCTGTTAGTTTGTAATTGAAAGTCCGTTATGTAGGACTTAGGTATTTACTTACTTAGACTCGTTGATAGTGCAGATGCTTACGCGGTTCCAATCGTCCTCTGAGAACATGTTGCCTACACCCTGGCCTTCGGCGTTGATGCGGCTGGCAGCAATCTTGTACTTGTTAACGAGGATAGACTTGACAGCTTCGGCACGGGCCTTGGCAATCTTGGCGTTGATTTCGGCGCTACCTTCGGGTGAAGCGTAACCCTTGATGTCAACGGTGCTGTTCTTGTGGTTCTTCAAGAATGTAGCAACGCGCTCAACGTTGGGGAGCTGAGAAGCGTCGACAGTGCTCTTGCCTTGACGGAATGTAACGGTTTGCTCGAGTGAAGCAGAGTTCTTAGTTATAGTCTGAACAGCGGGCTTCTGGTTGCGGCAATCATTGAGCTTCTGCTGGAGGTCGCGGTTATCGGCAGCGAGCTTGGCAAGCTGAGCGTCCTTGTCGTTAACCTGAGCGCGGAGGTCGTTAACCTTTGCGTTCAAACCGTCAACTTCGGCCTGATCGTATGCCTTAACGAGGGTCATGTAGTTCTTGCCGTTGTTCTTGTTCTTGAAGTGGTAAGTTACACCGGCGAGGAGCTCGATGGCGCTGTTGTTAACGTTGTAAGCGTTGTAGCTCTGCTTGCGGTCAGCCTCCATGTTGTAAACGATAGAGGGCTTAACAGCGATGGTCCAAGCCTTCTTCTCGCCAACGTTGAAATTGAAGTTGAAGCCGAACTTAGAAGTGAAGTAGTTGGCATCTTTGCCATAGCTCTTGTTGATGTAGTCGTGGCCCCAACCTGCACCTACAACACCTTCAACCTCGAACAAGCGGGGCTGGCCGTTGTAACCACAGAAAAGGTTTGAGAAGTTAACCTTGCCGAGGAGGCTGAGGTTAGACTGGTCAAACACTGTGCGGCTGGCGGTTGTGTTGTTGTTGGCAAGGAACTGGCCACCGAGAGCGAACACTGGAGTGATTTGCTTTGTGAGTTCAACACCATAAGTGGCGCGGAACTTGTCGAATGAGGTGTGAGTGGTGGGGAGAATGCCGCCACCAACGAGACCTACAGACCAATTGTCAAAGAAACCTGCACCTTGTACAGACTTCTGAGCACCAGCTGTGAGTACAGTTGCGCCCAAAGCGATGATAGTAAAAAACTTTTTCATTTTGTTGTATTATAAATGAATTGATAAATAGTTTGCAAAGCCTATTCGTGGCAACCATAATTGTGGCAACCGCAGGACTTGTTGGTTGTTAGGGATTTTGTCACTCTTTGTTTTTCTGTGTGCAAAATTAAGTATTCTTTTAACAAATTGCTAATGATTGCAATGATAAAACGCGCAAATGGCATGATAAAACGGAAAAAACGCCCATTTTCTTTGGCTAATCCGATGGTTGGGCCTATATTTGTGCTGCGAAAGAGGTTTGCAGGGCATCTTGCAGACTTGATATACGCATATAATAAATATATAGTAACACCATAAACGAATTATTCCCCATGGAAAATCAAGAACAGAACGACGGACAGTTGAAGATTGAGCTCACTCCCGAAGTGGCTGAAGGCATTTATGCAAACCTGGCAATTATCACTCATTCGAGCGCTGAGGTTGTAATGGATTTCATTCGCGTATTGCCTGGTGTGCCCAAGGCAAACGTAAAGAGCCGCATTATTTTGGCTCCCGAACACGCAAAGCGCTTGCTCTTTGCTCTTCAGGACAATATCCAGAAGTATGAGAAGGCTTTTGGCCCTATTAACCTTCCTGGTGCAGCAGAGGCTCCTCAGGGTGGCCGCACAGCCACTCCGTTTGGTGTGCCCGAGGGTAACGCATAATAGCCCCGATATCTTCAGTTTGAAGTTATCTCAATAACAAGGTCTGCAGAAAGCGATTTCTGCAGACCTTAAATTTTACCACTTATGCGCGGTTTTGTGCCACTTATGTATTAATGATGAGCAATGGGTGCTGAAACCAGAGGGGCGCGTGACTTACTATCGTGATGTAGACCAAAAGAGCTGGTTCTCAATTTCGCCTATGCTGACGCTGTTGTGGCAGGCGGCTCCGCTGCATCGCTTGGACGTGCAACTGTCGGTGGCCAATCAGTATGTGCAGCAAACAGGGCTTACGTCGTTAGGATTGCCCACAGAATTTTGGTTTTCGGCGTCGCGCGAACTGAAACCGCCACCAAACGCAAGCACCAAACGCAAGCACCAAACGCAAGCACCAAACGCAAGCATCAAACGCTACCACCAAACGCAAGCACTAATGGGGGCGACGCGTCCCGCGTCGGGAAAATGTCATGTTCATACACCCAATAAAGGCTCACAGACAGCACTAATTACATGCCTATCTGTGAGCCTTTGTCTTAATGCCCGACGCGAGACGCGTCGCCCCCATTAGTGCTTGCGTTTGGTGCTTGCGTTTAGTGGTAGCGTTTAGTGCTTGCGTTTAGATGCTTGCGTCTTGAGGTGGCCTTTAGTGATAGCGTTTGCTGCTTAAGTCCGTTCGTATATTTACGTTTCACCGAAAAGCAATAATTTATAAAAGATCCAAGACGAAAAAGTGGTACTTGTACCTTCTACCATACTACAAAAGCTTTACTTGCCGAGTATCTTACATCTTACACTAATATATTGTAACGCGTTGGCTATCAATACTTTACTTAGTGTAAGATGATACCAAATCCACCTACACGCATCCTACACACCCTACATACTGCCACATGGCACAAGCACGGGAGGGCGACATCACGGCATAGGGGAGCAGAAAAGTCTGTCGCTCCGACAGATTGTTCTACGTCCCTATGCCGTATTATCTACTGCATACGTCCGAACCGACTGCAAGACAATGGGGTGGGGTGTGTAAGATGTATGCAGGGGTGTGTAAGATACTTTGAAAACATCTTACACTCTTGAAATCTCTGTATATCAACTTGTTACGCATAAAAAGTGTAAGATGGCAGTAAAAACACACGCACTCTTTTACAAGAGG
>OBAD01000337.1_pt1 | contig 13691 bp, 7 predicted proteins | sample 1494861 | NCBI WGS metagenome assembly OBAD01 (sample SAMEA3360681, study PRJEB22359) | human gut metagenome | biome: ENVO:urban biome; feature: ENVO:human-associated habitat; material: ENVO:feces | place: Bangladesh | collected 2011
AAAAAGTGTAAGATGGCAGTAAAAACACACGCACTCTTTTACATGAGGGATGACGGGGAGGGGGCAAATATTTGTGTACGAACTGTACGCCGTGCACGACTGGTCTACGGCGCGCTGCACTTCTTTGGTGGCCGCCGCTGCCGCCGTCACAAGGTGCTCCTTGCCGTCGAGCGTGAGGTGCAGACTGAATGTTATGTCGTTTTATCCCATCTTTTTACTATATACAATTATATTTGCCTATATTTGCGGCATGTGTTTTAATATCCTGCGATTATGAGCAAATTTCCAAAACGAATAGACGCGCGGCTCGAAATCAAAATAACCGAGAGCCCCGAAACTGACCCTAAGCGCATAGCCCTTGAGCGACGCATGGAGCGGGCTGGAGCGGTGTGCGTGTTATCCATGATAGCCTCTGCAGTTGTCGTTACTATCCTTTGCAACGTGTATATCTGCGACTTTTTGATATTTTTAAGCATAGTGCTATTTATTGTGATTGTCATATCATGGTCTATTGCGTGGTCGGCGCGCCAAGCGCTTGATGGCGACTGGACCATGCCATGGTGGATGGGGAGCAGCGATAATTAACTACCCCGTCGCCAGCGCAGCAAACCGCGCCCGTGCCTCCTCCTTCGTGGGTTGAGGTGCGGGCGCGGTTTCGTTTTTACCGCGTGCCTTGGTGTCCCATGGCAGGGGCAGCAGAATTTCACCATTGCCATGCAGTCTTTTTCTGTAACGAGGTATCTTAATATAGAAATTGCATACTCATGCCCTAAACATGGATATAGAAGAACTGATAGAACGAATAAAAGAAGGTGACAATGTAGCTCTGGAAACATTATATGAAACATACGCTCCGATGATGAGAAATGTATGTGTCAACATAACCAATGAGGACGAGGACGTAGTGAACGACCTCGTCCAAATGGCGTTTATTCGTGCTTATTATTCTATCTTCCAACTCCGAGATGCTTCAAAGTTCGGAGAGTGGGTGGCTACAATTACGAAAAATGTGGCTTTGAAACATCTTGCACAGAAACGAAAGATGCCACTGGTTCCTTTTTCGAGTACTATGGAAGAGGAAATGGATAATGGTCGTGCCGTATCTTCCGATTCGCTATTGGCTGAGAAGGATTTGCTTGAGTTGATAGACCAGTTGCCTAAAGGATATGGACGAGTGTTTAGAATGTCGGTTATTGAAGGCTACTCACATCAAGAAATAGCCGAAAGATTGGGCATTGAACCGCATAGCTCTTCTTCTCAACTATCAAGGGCTAAGGCCATGTTGCGCAAGATTATCAACAGGAGGGGTATGGGGCTTGTTATATTGGTGTTGGCATGCACTCCTCTTGGCATATATTGGCTCATAAACAAAGGTAAGGACAATGTACAAAAGGCCAATATAGCCAGTGAAAAGAGATACCCAATCAGGCAAGCAGGAAAGAAAGAGCCTCACGATGCAGTGAATGTGGTTTCTGCGAATTCTGTTGCAGAAGTACGCCGCAATAGATGCGGTGTATCAACGATTATGCCACCTGTAGAAATTCTATCTAAGGATAGTACATATACTCCTATGGATTCCGTATCGCATAAGTTAGTGGCGGTGGAAAATAATGATAGCATTTTACCTGATACATTCAAACTGCCTTGCATAGAAACAGGACATCACCTTGCTGCAAACAGGCAAACGGGTAAAAAGCACCAATGGCAGTTGCTTGCAACAGGTTCTCTTGGCTCGGATTTTGCTCAGAATGCTTATAGAATGTTTGTGGGTAGCACAGATGACGATATTACTGACGGGCCTCACCCCTCTGCTCCTAAAACATTCACAACTTGGGAGGAATATTATCAATATCTGCAGCGGACTGGGCATGACGGTATGTCGGAGGAGGAAAAGGCTCTCATGGAAATAGCCAAGAACAACAAGGGTAAAATAGAGGAGCATGAACACCACAGCAAGCCAATTACCTTTGGACTTTCTGTAACAAAATCATTCGGGAAAAATTGGAACCTGGAGACAGGCTTGCAGTATTCTTTGCTGAAGTCCGACTTCACGTTAGGCGAAGGTGCATATTACCTCTATCGGGACCAACAGGTGCATTACTTGGGAATACCTTTGCAAGTGTCGTATAAATGGATTGATGTCAAGAATTGGTCTGTTTACTCTTCGTTGGGCGGTGCCCTACATATACCTATATATGGTAAAACGAGCGAAAGATATGTTGTAGGAAACGTTACACCATATACGAGCGATTGGCACGTCACGCCTTCGCTGCAATGGAGCATTGGCACAAGTATTGGAGTGCAATATAAATTTGCTCCTAAATGGGGTGTCTACATAGAACCTTCGTTTAACTGGTATGTGCCAAACGGCAGCTCTATCCATACAACTTGGACTGAAAATCCGTTCTCTTTCACTATACCTTTCGGCATCAGGTTTACATGGTAATACGCTTGTCATGCAGTCTTTAGAACTTTTGTTGCCTCTTATTGACAGAAGCATAAACGTTTCAAAAGACAAAATGTACAATACAACAGACTACCTGCGCAATGGGGTTCTATACCTCAACAATATTCTTCGCCCTCGGCATAAGAAGCTGAGCACACTGATGATTTATTCCACAACAAAATGCCAATCGCGCTGCAAGCATTGCTCTATTTGGCAAAAGCCTGAAGAGCATTTGTCGTTACACGACATTCAGCAGATTATGGCAAGCCGATGTATCACCAAAAACACTGTTGTGGGATTGGAAGGCGGAGAGTTTATTCTCCACCCTGAAGCCACTGACATCATGGAGTGGTTTATGCACCACCACCCTAACTACACGCTATTGTCCAATTGCCTCAACCCGAAGAAGGTTATTGATGCTGTGCGTAGATACCGTCCCCGCCATCTGTATGTGTCGTTGGACGGTGACAAAGATACATACAAAGCAATGAGAGGTTGCAATGGTCATGACAAGGTGGTAGAAGTGGTTGAGACCTTGAAAGATGAGGTTCCCGTTTCTTTGATGTTCTGCCTTTCTCCATGGAACACCTTCAAGGATATGGACTATGTGATACGTGTGGCAAAGAAATACGAGGTAGATATCCGCATCGGCATTTATGGAACGATGGATTTCTTCAACACTACAGCCGATTTGCTCCAAGCTGACATGAGCAACTTCATACAAAGCATTCCTGCCAATATTCATGAGACAGAAGAGAATTTCGACTTTGTAGCTTTGTATGAAGAGTGGAGAAACGGCCATCTGAAACTGCGATGCCAAAGCATATTCAGCGAACTGGTCATTCATTCTAATGGTGATGTGCCGTTGTGCCAAAACCTGGGCGTAAAACTCGGCAATATACATGAGAACTCTTTGGACGAGATATTTAACTCTCGCCAAGCCGTCCATGTACAATGCCAGCATTCCAAGAGCTGCAATGCCTGCTGGATTAACTTCCATCGCAAGTATGACATCATCTTGTTGCGCAACTTCGAGAAAGTCTTTACCAAGAGAATGATAGAATGGTTCTACGGCAAATATCAATGGACAAGCAATCAGGACGTGACCTACAAACAATACATGAAACGGATTATCAGAAGATGAGATACACAAAGCAATTAATCGACCGCTACAAGCACTCTCGAAGCACCAGTCTTTTAAGGCACAATTATCTCGGCAAATACGCATTTGTCGGGATGGGCAATCATAGCATGAATAATCTGTATCCTGTGCTTGCCTTCCTGCATGTGCCCTTGAAATACATTTGCTGCAAGTCCGCTAATAAATTGCCTTTGATAGAAAGTGCTTACCCTGGTGTGCATGCTACCACTTCCTTGCAGGAAATACTGGCTGACAAAGATGTTAAAGGCGTCTTTGTCTCAGCTGCTCCACAAGCGCATTTTGCAATAGCCACAGAAGTGCTGAAGAGCGGCAAGGCACTATTCATCGAAAAGCCCCCTTGTCAAAGCTTGGAAGAGTTGGCACGGCTGATGGATTTGCAAAAGGAGCATGACACCATAGTGGAAGTTGGACTACAAAAGCGGAACTCGCCAATCATGCGCATTTTGCAGAAGGAGTTGAAAAAGAGCAAAGGTGCTGTATGCTATAATCTTAAATATCTTACAGGTGCCTATCCTGAAGGTGATGCTTTGCTCGACCTCTTTATCCACCCATTAGATTGCATGACATATCTATTTGGCGAAGGCCAAGTAAAATCTGCGATAAATGTTGAAAATCATACCCTGATGCTCATTCTTGAGCACCATTGTGCCACAGGCATTCTTGAACTGTCGACGGGTTATTCTTGGAGTGATGCAAAAGAACACTGGACCATAAACACAGACAGAGGGGTTTATGAGATGGATCAATTCGACAACTTAACTCTTCGGCACAAATCAAGAATACTAATGGGAATACCTATGGAAAAAGTTTTTCCGTGTGGAAAGACAACCGTCAGTCTGTTTGAAAGGAACAACTTTGTACCTTTGCAAGTGAATAACCAAATTGTGTCTCAAGGCTATTACGACACGATAAAGGGGTTTGTAGATGCCGTGGAAGGGAAGAAAACATGTGCATTATCTTCATTGGAACACCTAACTCACACCTACTCTTTGATAGAGAACATACGAACACTGATATAACAACGGCAGAATTATCTTTTGACCTTTAACGATTAAAGTCCCAACCGCATATATACTATATGCCGATGGGACTTGCCATTATGATTATATGGTTACGGCGTTTCACAACGCATCATGGCGCAAACATTCCCAATTATTCAAACAGTATGTTTGCACTACTATACGGAAAAAGCAGTTACGAATGTCGTAACTGCTTCATTTTCAATGTGGACCAGCTAGGGCTTGAACCTAGGACCTCCAGATTATGAGACTCGCAAAGTGATATTCCATGAGATTTTGTTATTTGTAATTACTCCTGATTATCAGTGCTTTACAAAATTATCATCTTCTTTGAATCTCAAAAATACCCCTAACTGAAATAGTTTGTTTACGCATTGTTTACGCAGAAAATATTGCACAATAGCACCAGCCCCTTAGTGGATATGTATTCTCTGGTTCCTGCATACTCTAAGGGGAGTGCTGTCCGCGAAACCTATCAATGGTTTTATTGGGCTCAGTAGATACAATATTCTTTGGGAACTAATTTTGTGTTCTACTCATTTTATGGACTCCAATACAACAAATGTACTCCTTGGAAATTGCGAAACATAGGCTAACATGTCAAAATTACCAACGAGAAATCACCAAATTCTTTCCAATGTTTGTAAAACTGGAAAGTATTTGATAGCTTTGCGCAAAAAATCAATAGTATGATAATTGAAAGAACTCCAGAAATAAATAAGGAAGATTTATTTGAAGCTATAATATCTCCTCCAAATATACAAATCGAAGAGATTGTGGAAAAAATCAATAATTCCTTCGATTATTGGGATACTGTAAAATACAAAAAATGCCCTGCCGGATATACACCTACGCGACTGTGGACCTTTGTCAAAGCCTCCAGACTAAAAAGTATGGTGAAAGTATGGGAGAAATACGGCGTGAATTTGAGTTTGACAAATGTGATGCAGAGAATGTGTCATGAATTTGACATGTTTTGGGGAGGAAGTTGGGGAGCAGACTCAACTATTGATTCCAAAAATAAGGAACAATATCTTGTTAGCTCGTTAATGGAAGAAGCCATATATTCCAGTCAAATGGAAGGAGCCGCAACAACAAGAAAGGTCGCCAAAGAAATGCTTAAGAAGAAAATGACTCCGAGAGACAAATCCCAACAAATGATTCATAATAACTATCAAACAATTCAATTTATTGTTGACCACAAAGATGAACCTTTGTCCGAAGGGTTGTTATTGCAGATACATCGTCTAATGACAGAGAAAACCATGCAGAATCCTGATGACGCAGGACGTTTTAGGAATAATAATGACGTTGTGGTAGAGAATGGTATCACGCATGAAATTGTCCATACTCCGCCTTCCTATACGGAAATTCCCCAGTTTGTAGATGATCTCTGTGAGTTTTTTAATGAGAAAAATAACAAACAATTTATTCATCCTATCATTCGTGGAATAACTATCCATTTCATGATATCCTATGTCCATCCTTTTTCTGATGGTAATGGACGTACTGCTAGAGCTATGTTTTATTGGTACATGTTAAGACAAGGATACTGGTTGACAGAATACCTCTCCATCTCAAGAGTTATTGCCAAATCAAAAATAGCCTATGAAAAAGCGTTCTTATACACAGAGGCTGATGACATGGATATTGGTTACTTTGTTTCGTACAATCTAAGAGTGTTGGAACAATCTTTTAAGCAATTACAAGATTATATCAAGAGAAAACAAAACGAAAAAAAAGCAGCAAATATATATTTGCGCATGGGTGATTTCAATGAACGTCAAGCACAAATTATTAAATTATATGCGGATGATCCTAAAGCATTAATAACGATAAAAGATCTGCAGATTAAATTTGGAATTAGCCCAACCACTGCAAAAAGCGACATCATTGGCTTGCTGAAAAAAAATATTATAACAGAGATCGCATTAAACAAAGTGAAAAGGGCTTATATTAGAGGAGAAGGGTTAGACTCTTTGCTATCCCAATGATATATCTTATGGGCAATCATTGTATCAAATTCTTTCCAGTTTTGCAAATACTGGAAAGAATCTGATATTTTTGAATGCTTTGAATTATGCAAACCCATTTCACCAGTATGAAGTGCCAATTTGGCATTTCAAGATTGTATGGTTGCTGAGTATCAAAGAGAATCATTGCGTAAACACACCTAACTCAAACAGTTTGTTTACGCAATTATACAAAAAAGCAGTTACGACGTTCGTAACTGCTTTATTTTCAATGTGGACCAGCTAGGGCTTGAACCTAGGACCTCCAGATTATGAGTCTGTAAAAGTGATATTCTACGATAGTTTATTTAATCAATATTGATTGAATATCAAGTAGTTATGAATTTTACTATTTCTTATAAAACTCATTAAATACCCATAACTGAAACCGTTTGTTTACGCATTGTTTACGCAGAAACAGGTGGATGAAACAGCCAGTTTGCCATCCGGAGTTATGGTAAGTACCCTTTTTGCTTTTCATAAGCTATATTGTTGTCGTAAGTACCTTGTGTTTTTGTGACAAAATAAGGTTATTAGTAGATGTAGATTTCTTATTGACGTTATAACCAATTATTTGTTGTATAAATGCTCTTTTTTGATATATTTCATCTTGATTCTCTGGGCTTATTTGTACCTTTACACCGAAAGGAATGTCTTTTATGGAAAAAGAAATGATTAACAGGCTGAAGATTGTGCTTGCCAAAGCGCAAAAAAGTAGTAAGTGGCTGGCAGAGCAATTAGGAAAAGACAGGGCCACTGTCTCCAAATGGGTGACGAATACCATGCAGCCTGATGCAAGAAACCTCTTGCGAATAGCAGAAGCTTTGAATATTGATGCAGGTAGACTGCTCAACCAAAAACACTTGAAAAAATGAATGAAATAGATATTATCCAACAGATAAAGTCTGGCGAGGTCAGTAAGATGCAGTTCAAAGAACGGCTTCTTGACAGTTACGACATCGGGTGCGAATTGGTGGCATTCAGCAATGCACGTGGTGGAACATTGGTCGTTGGTGTGAAGGACAAAACCGGCAGTCTCAATCCTTTGTCATATCTGGAAGTACAGGAAACCACGAACACACTTAGCAACATCGCATCAGAAAATGTTGTTCCTGCCATCCTTGTTAATGTAGAAACTATTTCCGTGGATGGCGGAAGCCTTGTTGTAGCTCATATTAAAGAAGGGGTGAATAAGCCTTACCATGACAATCGGAGTATTGTGTGGGTGAAGAACGGTGCCGACAAGCGCAAGGTGTTCGATAATGCCGAACTTGCCGAGATGATGACCGACTGTGGCAGTTTCTCGCCTGATGAAGCTGGGATTCGGGATGCTACGATTAAGGACTTGGACGAGAATACCATCAAAACCTTTTTAAGCAACAAGTTTGAAAAAGTATTGGTGAGAAAAGGTTTGGTGGGTGATGCATTCCGCGAAACCTCTTTAGATACAGTCTGTTCTGCTATCGCTAGTGGGCACGATGGGGAGAAGCTGTTGCGTAACCTACGTTTCATCCGACCCGATGGAAAAATCACAGTGGCTGCAATGTTGCTGTTTGGCAAGTACACTCAGCGTTGGCTTCCTGCAATGACAGCAAAATGCATTTGCTTTGTCGGAAACAATCTTGGAGGTACACAATTTCGTGATAAGGTGAATGATGCCGACATTGAAGGAAATCTGCTTCATCAGTTTGAAACTATTATGGATTTCTTCACCCGGAACTTGCGCCATATACAAGTTGGGAAAGAGTTTAACTCGCAAGGAGTATTGGAGATTCCGTACATCAGCCTTGTTGAGTTCACCGTAAATGCTTTGGTACATCGCTCGCTGAATGCGACTGCTCCTATCCGTATATTCATCTTTGATGACAGGGTGGAGATACACAGCCCCGGAATTCTCCCTAATGGGCTTAGCGTGGATGATATTGTTGTAGGTACATCCATGCCACGCAATATGTTCCTCTTCACAAATGCCATCCATTTGCTCCCCTACACAGGAGCAGGTAGTGGTATGCTTCGTGCCTTATCTGAGGATATGAAAGTTGCATTCACCAACAATGATAGAACTAACGAGTTTGTAATTACTATAAATAGACCGGATGGTAACCAAGTCAATGGTAACTTAGATACTAAACTTCGACACTCTGACACCGACTTAGGCACCGACTCTGACACTTTTAATGCTGACTCTGACACTAAACATAGATACTCCGACACCGACTTAGGCACCAACTCTGACACTTTCAATGCTGACTCTGACACTAAACATCCTAAAATAACAAATAAACAAAGGGATATAGTAAACTTCTGCAGCGTACCACGTAGCAGCAAAGAAATTCTTGAAAGGGCCGGTGTGACATACCATAGTAAAAATATCCAAACATACATCATGTCTCTTGTCGAGGCTGGTTATCTTGAGATGACCAATCCCGAGCATCCCAATGCAAGCAATCAAAAATATAGGAGAAGTAAAAAATGAACTTAGATATATTTACCAACCACAAAAGTAACACGTTGTTGCGTGATTTTGTTGTGACATTAAACAAATCTCATCATTGTATGATTTTGTACAAATGGTGAGTACAAATATTGTGATATGAGCTATTGCTAATGATAAACTTTGGAATACCATAATTCACCAGCATAAGTAGGGTGGATTATGCTCCAGATAATGTAATTAACGACTGGCGATACGACTATAAGAATATATAATCATCTATGATACATAGTGAAAGACCATCGTTTTCATCCTGACGGTTATAATATCGGTATAAATGTAAACGAGGCTGCAGGACAGTCTGTTTTTCATGTACACATGCACCTTATCCCAAGATACAAAGGTGATGTGAAGAATCCGAAAGGTGGGATAAGGGGAGTAATTCCAGATAAACAGAAATACTGAAATAAAAAGAATCTTTTAATTAAACTTTACGAAAATGACAACTTTAGATATTGCATTAAGTTTTGTAATTTCATACGTTGCAGGCATTGTTCCAGCAGATTGTTTTTGTAACCATAAATCTATGACAGAAAAATTGGAATTATGTTTCAAACGCGCTGTTAATAAATGGACAAACAATCCAGAGACCCAAAATGCTGTAGGAGAACATATGAGAAAATATTTGCCCCAATTAAAGGATTTCATCGCCCATAAGCCTATTGGCCGTCATCCAAAAGAAAATGATTTGCTTAGACTATGGGCGGAAGAGATTCTGAATGATACAGAGTGTAACACGTTCCTTTTAGAATATGAACACCAGATCATGGCATTAAAATTGGAAGAAGGATGTATTACTGCCAAAGAAATACTAGAAGACACTAATAATATAAAAGCGCAGATTGAACAACTGAGGAATAGGGGCATCACTAAAAGTTCTGTATATTGGGAACAATGGGCTTCGGGCCCCAATAGGATTAAATTAAATACCAACATTCTGCTAGCCGGTCGTGAAAAAGAAAAACAAAAAGTGATAGAGAGTTGTAATGCGCCATGCTGTTTATATGTAGAAGCTACATCTACAAAAGAAGCAATAGCTTTTGTGGTTGCAGCCATCATCAACGAGAGTAATGTGCTTGCTGAGCGTGCCATCGTTGCAACAAATAACGAGACATATAAAGACATCGTGGAAAATAGCAACGGTATGATATTCGTTACTGACATTCAAGAAAATGCTCATTATGTTGTTTCTCGTGGACATACTGTTATTTTATGTGTATGTCCATCAGATAAAAATAATGAGGCATGTACTATACATTTGCCCAAATTAGACAGAGAAGGTTTTATTAGTTCTCTTGTTGGAAGTGGTGTTAATGAAGCTAAAGCAAGAAGCCTTGCGGTAGATTCTGCACGTGACATATCTGCATCGAGAAATCTTCTGGGATTTACGGATAAGATTCCTGTTTGGCAGACAATAGAGAATATCCGTCTAATTATTCCGGCTTTATTACTTGGAGAATGGCATGAAGAATGGCAAGGAGACAAAGACTTGGTAGAATCAATAACAGAGAAGAATTATGATAACTATATAGAAGAAATCACTCCGTTACTATTTGCTGATGAAGCTCCACTGATTCGAATAGGTAAAATATGGAAAATAAAATCACCCTTTGATTTGTTAAGACAATTAGGCAGTTATATTACCTCATCCCATTTAGATAGATTTGCCGAAGTAGTAGAATGGGTATTACAAGACGATGACCCTGATGCTGAAGACAAAATGAACGAAAAAGGTTTGCGCTGGTGGCAAAACAAACAAGCCTTTTCCGGGCGAATAAAAGAAGGAGTCTTTCAAAGTCTTACGCTACTTTCCATAGTGCCATGTCATATCCAAGATAATAAAGATTGGGTAGACTGTTTTATTGAAAACAAATTCAAGGATTTTGATTTGAAACGCTATCTGACACACCGTCATAATCTTCAATGGCTGGTTGAGGCTTCTCCTTCTTCTTTTATAAAATTTATTCAAGACGATATCAAAAAAGGGAGTCCTTTACTAAATCAGATAATGGATGTTAAGCATAAGGATTTTAGTATTATTGGAACCGAAATATATTATACAGAACTATTGTTCGCATTAGAGGCTTTGGCATGGGATGAACAATACTTATTTGACACAACATATATTTTAATGCACCTTTGCTCTTATCCCAATGACAGCAACTATGCAAATAAACCTATAAACACCTTGTTGAGTATTTACCGATTCGGACTACCACAAACGTATGCTCCGTTTGAAACTCGTTTGGAAATCCTAAAGAGTTGTGCAACCAAACATCCTAAGACCATATCAACACTATGCGTATTGCTGCTAAAAGGACTTTCAGAACAAGTTTTTATGCCAAATGCACACTTTAGATGGCGTATGCGTAACAGAAAAGAGTCGCCTAATTACATACCAAGTATACCCACCACTCATGTGATAGCTATTGTACAACTACTACTTGCAACATCCGAATTTTCTGTGGAGAACATTAAGAAAATCGTAAATTTATCATTTGATAATTATCTTAGAAGTTGTCGCACTATGTTTTTGGATGCAATAAGCAAGTACAAAGACAAGATAAAAGGGAACGAAGAAATTACGGATTGTCTTCGCGAAAAGATTAATTGGCATTTACAATACCAAAAGTCTAATTGGGCGTTATCAAAAGAGGAATTAGTTCCATTTAAGAAGCTACTAAGCGAGATAGAATCTGATGACATCTTAATAAAGAACAAATATCTCTTTGAGAACTTTCTTATTAAGGCTCCTGACTATAAGGATTATGATAATGATTTCCTAAAAAAGAATAAGGAAACAAGAGAAATCAGAGCTAAAATTATCAAACAAATAATAGATGAAAAAGGATTAGACGCTGTTTGGCCTTTTGCTGAAACCGTCAAATACAAAGAAGGAGTGGCAAATGCACTTTTTGATTTATATGGGACAGACATACGTGGTGAGATTTATAAAAAATACTGCAATGGAGATTTGAGTAAAACATTTGTCAACAGGTATTTCTCTTCTGTTTATTCAGGACAGGGGGAATCTGCGTATATGTCCATGATAGAAGAATTAAACTCTATTTCTCAAAAACATATCTCCATTATATTATCTGCTCCAGGATATCAACAGACGCTGGCTGACTTTGCCTGTACTTTAAATAAAGATGTAGAAAAGGAATACTGGGAAGATGTAAACATATTAAGTTGTCCTGAAGGAAAATATGGTAATATTATATGGAAACTATGCTCAGTTAAAAGATATACAGATATTCTTCACATAATTCGAATAAAAAATGATGAAAATACTATATCTGTCGATATTAAAATTCGCGTATTATACGAAATGGTAACAAATGGAGCTTGGGATATTTTAAGAAGTCACATGTACGAAATTTCAGATATACTTAAGACTATTTCTTTGCCTAAAGACAATACCCCAAAGTCTTTATTACTCCAAATGGAATTTCTCATATATGACAATCTACGCCATTATATGAATGCACATGAAATACACCTTATACAAGAAATCAACAAAGAACCCTCTTTATTAATGAAAATATACGCTCTTGTTTTTAAGGCAGATGATGGATTTGAAGAGGAATGTTCTCAAGATAACACACAAGTAAAATTAAAATTGACAATGGCAAATTTGGCATATCGTTTCATACATAACTACCATGAAGTTCCGTGTTCTGACTTTAGTGGAGAAGTTGACGAAAATGCCTTATCTGAATATTTTGAGGAACTGAAGAGATTGGCAAAACAATATCATCGAACCAACATCTTTCCAATAATAATTGGACAAATACTTGGTAACTTTAGAGAAACCGAAGACTATCCATCAGAGATGTTCTGTCGTTTTGTAGAACACTTCAATGATGACCGTATTGATTCAGAGATTCGCTGTGCATTATTTAATCGAAGAGGGATGACAACACGAAGTCCATTTGAAGGAGGAACTATCGAGCGACATCATATACAAACCTTTACAAAATACCGAGACAAGGCACGTTACCACTCCCCACGTTTAACGCGTATCTTTGAAAAATTAATTAAAGAATATCAGCAAATGGCAGAGAAGGAGGACAATGAAGCAAAGCTACTTGATATAACAAATTAATACACCTGCCCAAAATTTGTTGCCAATGTATTATTTCAAAGGGGCATTGCTCTTCCTTTGCATTGTTTGGGAATAATTTAATTTGCTGGCAACTTGCTGGAGATATATGAAAAAGCGTAAGTGATTGAATTCTAAGGTGGTTTCTTAACAATCTACCTTGCTTATAAATATAATAACTACCATAGACAAGCTATAATAGGGGCGAAGAATCGTCCCTATTTGCTATATATGACACAATACGACAAGTCCCAATCCTACTGTATAAACGAACAAAAATATCACTAAAACTTTCATCCAAAAATCTGAGAACCAGATACCTTCATTTCTTTTAACGCGAGTTCGGGATAAGGATTGCGTAAAAAATTAGGGTAAAACGAACCAAAATAGTTCGCTTTACCCTTTGCTAATTCATTGATTATTAGTAACTTTATAGTGAAACAAAAAACAAAT
>OBAD01000342.1_pt1 | contig 13492 bp, 8 predicted proteins | sample 1494861 | NCBI WGS metagenome assembly OBAD01 (sample SAMEA3360681, study PRJEB22359) | human gut metagenome | biome: ENVO:urban biome; feature: ENVO:human-associated habitat; material: ENVO:feces | place: Bangladesh | collected 2011
CAGTCTTTTATGTCTTTTTAAGAGTGAGTTCCGCAAACATCGGAAAATTCAAATTGTCGCTTAATATATTGATACTTAGTGTGTTTGCTTTCATTTTCTTTCTTGTCTTTTCAAACGCATTTCGTAGGACTAAGATATTCTTGACATCCTGCGTTTCATTCTCTTCGGCTTGATGTCGGGTTGGCGAACTTGCCAATATCGTAATCCGCATCTTCGTGGTATTCGGTATTTCATACAGTCCCCAATTCATCGAGTAGTGCTCAGCATTGTTAGTCCATCTATTTATGTACGTGCTAAGTAGCCCAATCTCTTCACTGCTCATTTTTCCGTGACCGACGGGAGCATTTATTATCATACATTGCTTCGTGGAATTGACGATGCTCTCTTTCCGTAATGCTTTACAGAATGCCCTATTCATGAAGTTCACCTCCGATTCTCCTTCTTTGGATTCCTCAGTGAACATGGAATGGTTGTCAACAAAGATTTCCTTTAAACATTCTTCCGGGATTGGAATAACTCCTGTACCTGCCAGTAAAACGGCGATTTTCTTTTCTGTTGCGTTCATGTAAGTTTGTTTTATTGTTAATGTTTTGCAAACTTACTGCGCATGTATGTCAAATTGTGACATACCTTCAAAAAAAATATCGTAGCGGAGGCATAATACCTGCACTACGATATTTATCGTGTTATTGAACTTTCGATAGTTCAGTATGTTTAGAATTCCAACACCATTGTCTGGCGCGGACTGAGCTTTACGTTATGGCTTATCACTACGTTTCTGCCCGTTGTGACATCCACGGCTTTCTCGGCATTACCGATTATCTCGGCATAACGCTTTACGTCGAGTTCGGCTGCAACGTTTCTGCCGTTAATGACGGTCATGACGCTCTTGCCGTTATACTGACGCGCCACCACGTAAACGCCGTGTTGCGTGCAGAACTGGGTCTGGCTGCCTTTTGTTATCACGTCGTTGCCCTGACGCCAATGCAGCAGACGGCTTATCCAGCCGAACATATCGTTCTGAGCCTTGGTGCGTCCCTTTGCCGTGAATGCGTTGCGGGCATCGCCAGCCCATCCGCCGGGGAAGTCCTTACGCACGTATCCGTCTGTGACAGACTTCGTGCCGTTCATCAGAATCTCCGTGCCGTAATAGAGCTGCGGGATGCGGTTTACGGTCAGCAGCAGCGCCAATGCCTGCTTCAGAGCCAGCGTGTCCTTGCCCTCGCCTAAGAAGCGGTCGGTGTCATGGTTCTCAATGAACGCCATCACGCTCTTGGGGTTCGGATAAAGATAGTCATAGCAAAGGACGTTGTATATGCGGTTCATGCCGTTCCACCAGTCGTCTGTCTCCTCATGCTTAGCCTGATTGATGCGGTCGAAGAATGCGAAGTCCATGACGGTCTTCAGATAGCTGTTCTTCTCGGAGAGCTTGCTGTCCTTCTGCCAGGCGGCAGTATAGGCAGGCTCCGTCACCCACGTCTCGCCCACGGTGTTGAAGTTGGGATATTCCTTGTCGAGCGTCTTCATCCAGAGCGCCATGCCGTCGCGGTCAGCGTAGGGGTATGTGTCCATGCGGATGCCGTCAATGCCGACAGTCTCAATCCACCACTCGCTGTTCTGAATCAGATACTTCATGACGTGCGGATTGCGCTGGTTGAGGTCGGGCATCGTCGGCACGAACCATCCGTCCACCGTCTCATGCAGGTCCACCTTGCTGGCATAGGGATCGAGCACCGGCGTGAGCTTATAGCTGGTCTGCAGATACTTGTCGTTCACCTTGGCGTTGCCGTCCATCGTGTCCATCTTCTTCTGATGCTCCTCGGTCTGATATTCAGGAAGGAGCCATTCAGAAGTGTTAAACCAGTCCTTCGACGGCATGTCTGCAACCCAAGGATGGTCGAAACCGCAATGATTGAAAATCATGTCCATCACCACCTTCAGTCCCTTTGAGTGAGCCTCATCCACGAGACGCTTATACTCGTCGTTGGTGCCGAAGCGCGGGTCCACGCGATAATAGTCCGTTGTGGCGTAGCCATGGTAAGACGAGTTGGTGCCATTGCTGGGGCTGTCGTTCTCCAGAACGGGCGTAAACCACAGCGCCGTCACGCCAAGGTCTGTGAAATAGTCGAGGTGCTGGCGTATTCCCTCAAGGTCGCCGCCATGACGCAGACTCGGAGCCGTGCGGTCGCAGGTTTTGTCGCGCATTGTCTTGAAGGCGTCGTTCTTGGGATTGCCGTTGGCGAAGCGGTCGGGCATGAGCATGTAAAGCACATCCTCATTGGTGAATCCCATGCGCTTGTCGCCCGCCATAGCGCGGTCTTTCAGCTCGTACTTCACCTTCTTAGTCTGCTTGCCCTGCTTGAAGCTGAGCGTCATCTCGCCCGCCTTCGCACCCTCAAGGTTGAGATAGAGGAAGAGATAGTTGGGCGAGTCGAGACGTGCGATAGAGTCGATGCGCACACCGGGATAGTTGACCTCCACGTCCGCGTCACGCACGTCCTTGCCGTAAACCATCAGCTGGAGCGACGCGTCCTTCATGCCTACATACCAGTTGGTGGGTTCGATGCGGTCCACCTTTACTGCTGCGTTCAAGCTCATAGCGCCCATAAGCATTATTAATGATACCAGTTTTTTCTTCATTATCTTTTTTTATATTATGGTTCTTACTTTCTGTATAGTATCAGCGCCGACTGCTCGTCTGCCAGCACCTCCTTGCCTTCGAACGGCATTCCGATGCCTTCCTCATTGATGACGCCGTTGCAGCAAGCCACCGTGTATTCGCCTTCGGGTACTTTGACCAGCTTGGCTTCCTTATTGGCATTGAGAATGACGATGATGTCCTTCCATGAGTCGATGCCCTCAAGGTTCTTCAGACGGAACGCCACAAGGCAGTCGTCGGTGGCAATAAACTCCAGATGCTTCCTTACTGCGTCGGCATTGGCGAGGCGGAAAGCGGGATGATTCTTGCGAAGACTTATCAAGCCTCGATAATACTCGAACACCTGAGGATACTGCTTGAGGTTGTCCCAGTGGAACTCGTTGATGCTGTCGGGCGACGAAAAGCTGTTATGCACGCCCTTCTTGTCGCGGAGCATCTCCTCGCCAGCAAGCATAAATGGCACTCCCTGCGACGTGAAGATGGCTGTCTGAGCCAGCAGGTCGAGGCGGATAAGCTCTGCCATACGGTCAGCTTCTGACCTCGACGCGTCCTTCAGACCGGGAATGCTCGCCTTGAGACGGTCCACAAGGCACATGTCGTCGTGACAGCTAACGTAGCTGATCTGCTGTGTAGGATTGTTGGTCCACGGCTTACGGTCGTAGTTGACGCGTGTCATATCCACCTGGTTGTGGGCGATGCCACCCACGATGCCGAACTTCAGGCTCTCCTCCTCGCCCTTTATTCCGGCAAGGAAAGCGCCCTTCGTGTCGTCGGAGAACGGTCCGCGAAGTGCGTCACGCATGTCATCGCTGAAAGCTCCGATGCCGTTCAGACGGGGTGTGTTGGCTTTTATGGCAAGCTGGTCCTGCGGATAGGCACACGTTCCTGCGCTCCAACCCTCACCATATATATATATCGAGGGGTCAATCTCGTCCACGGCGGCACGTATCTGGTTCATCGTCTCGATGTCATGGACGCCCATAAGGTCGAAGCGGAATCCGTCAATGTGGAATTCGTTTATCCAGTACTTGACGCTCTCTATCATAAACTCGCGCATCAGCGGACGTTCTGAAGCCGTTTCGTTGCCGCAACCCGAACCGTCGGAATAACGTCCGTCGGCTGTCTTGCGATAGTAATAGTCGGGATAAGTGCGCTGGAAGTTGCTTCCGTCAATGTCGAACGTATGGTTATATACGGCGTCGAAGATGACACGGATGCCAGCCTTGTGGAGCGCCTGTACCATTTCCTTGAACTCACGAATGCGCACCTCAGGACGATAAGGGTCGGTGGAATAGCTTCCCTCGGGCACATTATAGTTCTTAGGATCGTAGCCCCAATTGAATTGTGGGCGCTGGAGCTGCGTCTCGTCCACCGAAGCGAAATCGAACAGCGGTTGGAAATGGATGGCGTTGACGCCGAGACGCTTCAGATAGTCAATGGCGCGAGGCTCTGTCAGAGCCAGATACTTGCCACGATGCTGCATGCCCGAAGTGGGACTGATGGAGAAGTCGCGCATGTGAAGCTCGTAAATCACGAGGTCGGCAGGCGACGCAATAGCCGGACGGCGGTCGTCAGCCCATCCCACGGGGTCGGTGTCAGCCATGTTGATGATGGCACCACGGTTGCCGTTGACGCCTACAGCCTTGGCAAACGTGCCGGGACACTCGCCCTTGCCTATATCGAAAGTATAGAACATGCCACTAAGGTCGCCCTTTACGGTAGCCTCCCAGCGGTTGTCGCCTATGGCAAGCATCTTGACAGTCTTGACGGGTTTGCCACCCTGTCCTGCCTTATAGATGCGCACTTTCGGGAGGGAAGCTGCATTGAGACGGAATACGGTCTTAGTCTTACCGTATTCCATCTCGTCGAAGCGCCCCTGAGCATTTACGTTTAACGTAATCATTGCGGCAAGAAATGCCGAGAACATATATTTCTTTTTCATGTCAGTAGCGTACGTATTGTTGTTATTTAGCAATAAGCGACACAGCAAAACCACCGCCACGTGCCTCCTTTATCTTCAACACATCGCCCTTCTTGACGGTCTTTTGCAGAATCTGGTAAGCCTTCGGATTGTGCTCATAGTCGGCGTCCTTGGCGTCCTGATAGATGGCGCAGTCATACTTGCGACCCTTGTCGAGGAAGTTGAGGCGTACCACAGCCGTGCGAGCCTCTTCGCCTGTCTTGCCACCCACGAACCAGTTGTCTGTTCCCTTAGCCTTGCGTGCCACGGTGATGTATTTGGCTGGCTCTGCCTCCAGATACTTCGAGTCGTCCCAGTCACAAGCCACATCGCGGATGAACTGGAAAGCATCGTCATACTTCTCATAGTGTTCGGGCAGGTCGGCAGCCATCTGCAGCGGGCTGTACATAACAAGATAGAGCGAGAGCTGTCCGCAGAGTGTGGTATGGACGAAGCTCTTATTCTGGCTCCAGTCAGAGAGACGTGTCTCGAAGATGCCGGGCGTATAGTCCATCGGACCGCCCTGCAGACGAGTGAACGGCAACATCACGGTATGGTAAGCCACGTTACCGCCGAATGCCTCATACTCTGTTCCGCGTGCACTCTCATTGCCAACAAGGTTAGGCCATGTGCGGCAGATGCCGGTCGGACGTGTTGCCTCATGAGCATTCACCATGATGTGATGCTTGGCAGCTGTCTCAACGACGCGCTGATAGTGATTGTTCATAAGCTGGCTGTAGTGGTATTCGCCTCGCGGAATGATGTCGCCCACGTAGCCGGTCTTCACGGCGTCATAGCCATACTTGTTCATCAGACGGAAAGCATCCTCCAAGTGGCGCTCGTAATTGAGAGCTGCGGAGGAGGTCTCGTGGTGCATCATCAGCTTCACGCCCTTGGAGTGGGCATAGTCGTTGAGCATCTTAATGTCGAAGTCGGGATAAGGAGTGACGAAGTCGAAGACGTCAAGCTTCTGATGACCGAACCAGTCTTCCCATCCTTCGTTCCATCCTTCCACCAGCACTTCCTGCAAACCGTTCTTCGCGGCGAAGTCGATGTAGCGCTTCACCTCCTCGTTAGTGGCACCGTGTGTGCCGTTGGGCTTGCACTTGCTGTAGTCGGTAACGCCGAGACGAACCGACGGCAGGTCGTTGGTATAGCTCCATGTCTTTGTTCCGACAATCATGTTCCACCACACGCCGCAGTACTTTGTGGGATGAATCCATGAGGTGTCCTCTATCTTGCATGGCTCGTTAAGGTTAAGAGTGAGCTTGCAGGAGAGCATGTCGCGGGCGTCGTCGCTCACCATTACGGTTCGCCACGGAGTGTTGAAAGGAGTCTGGATGAATCCCTTTCTGCCCACGGCATCGGGCGTAAGCCACGACTCCAGCACGAGGTTCTTGTCGTCCAGATTGAGGTGCATCGTGGGATAATCCAGGCAGGCAGCCTCATGTATATTAATGTAGAGTCCGTCCTTGGTCTTGAGTTGCAGCGAAGTCTGGACGCCAGTGTCGGAGAATACGGTAGTTGACGAGTTGCTCTTATATGTCTCGCGGTTCTTTGCAATGACCTCACGGATGCTGGTAAGCGGAGTGATGTTATATTCATACTCCTGCGTGTCGTAGTCGCCGGGAATCCAGTAAGCAGTATGGTCGCCGGTCATAGCAAACTGTGTGTGCTCTTCCTTTATCACGAAATAGTTGAGCTCTTGCTGCTGCGGAAACTCATAACGCAGGCCCATACCGTAATCATACACACGGAAACGTATGGTGATGTCGCGGTCTGAGGAGGGCTGGTGAAGGTTGACAGCCATCTCGTTGTAGTTGTTTCGGATGGTTGATGTCTCGCCCCACACGGGTCGCCAAGTCTCGTCGAAGGTGGATGTCTGCGTGTCCTTTATCTTGAAACCGTCCATGAGATTGGTCTCCTCTATGCCCTTCGAGGCGTGCTTGTCCTTGGCAAGCTCCAGTCCGAGGTGAGAGGGGCTTACCACCTGCTTACCCTTATAGGTCATTTCGTACGTGGGCTGTCCCTTGTCTGTGAGCGAGAAGGTGAGCGACACGTTGCCGTTGGGCGACTTTACGGTCTGGGCTGCTGCCATCATAGGGAGCAGCGCAGACAGTATCATGTATGTCTTCTTCATTCTGACGTTTGTCTTATATGTGTTTTATTGCTTTCTGCTATACGGAGTTATCTGCCAGCCTGACTGATGAGCGTGCTAATCTCATCCGTGAACTTGTCGTCAGCCATGAGATCCTCTATGTTGAGGTGCATGCGGTAACGCCAGTAGTGCTTCGGGTTGGCAGGGATGTTGATGCGTTCAGCGTCAGCATCGGGCAGACGCAAGCGCTCGTCCATGGCGAGCCAGTCCTGAACACTCAGCACGCAGAGCATCGATGGAGAGTCGAGATGACGGGCAATGATGTCCTCTGCAAGCCATCCTGGCAGCGGATGCGGAGCCGGTCCCTCACGATGAAGCATCGAGTTATAGTAGTCCTGCGTACGTTCATAGTTCTCGTCCCACCACTGGCGGAGCGTAGGCATGTCGTGGCTGGATATGGTGCAAACCGAGCGGTATGGGTTCTGGCTGAGATGTCCGAAGCGCGTAGTGGGCGACTTTGGCATGCTCTGCAGCTCAAGGCTGAATATCTTCAGCTCTTCCATCACCCAAGGAACACAGTCGGGCACCATGCCAAGGTCCTCAGCGCAAACGAGCATACGTGTGGCCTGTACCAGCTTGGGCAGCTTCTTCATAGCCTCACGATACCAGAACTGATTGTTGCGACGATAATAATAGTCGTTGTAAAGACGATTGAAAGCCTCCTTGTCTACATCGTAGAGCGACTCATAGATGAAGTCGAGCTGGGCTGAGATACGCGGATGGAACATATCGGCACGGTTGCGGTCGCGCACGAAGAGCACGTCGCTCACAAGCGAATAGAGTCCGTCGCGCAGCCAAAGGTCTTCCTGTCGGGTCACGCCAGCGAAGCGTTCCTCTATCTTGCGCTGCGTGTTCACCTCGGGCTTCATGCGATAACGCTCGCCGTCGATGCGCTCCAAGTATTCGCTACGCACCTCGTCTGCACGCTCATGGAAGATGCGGTCGAGCACCCAATCGGTGATGTAAGGCTCGGTGAAGCGCTCCTCCTGGAAGTTCAGCCCGTACTGCATTATCTCTTCACGACTCATTGCCTGCGACGGAACGAACTGACCTGTCAGACCGTATACGCAGTCGATGGGTATCTCCCAGATGCGGAAGAATCCCAATACGTGGTCAATGCGGTAAGCATCGAAGAACTTCGACATGTTCTGGAAGCGGCGCACCCACCACTTACAGCCGTCCTTCAGCATTTCGTCCCAGTTGTATGTGGGGAATCCCCAGTTCTGTCCGTTGACAGAGAAATCGTCTGGCGGCGCTCCCGCCTGTCCGTTAAGATTGAAGTATTTGGGTTCCATCCACACGTCGCAACTATATCTGTTTACGCCGATGGGGATGTCTCCCTTCAGAATTACACCCTTCTGCTTGGCATACTCGTGAGCCGCCTTCATCTGCGAAGACAGTACGTACTGCACGAAATAGTAGAAAGCCACCTCCTGATACTCCTTTGTGCGAGAATCCGACAGCATCGCGCGGTCATCCTCGTTCCATGTATTATGGTCTTTCCATTGTGTGAAATCGGCTGTGCCATACTCGTCTCTCAGCCATGAATACTGAGCATAGGGCACCAGCCAGCTTTGTGTTTCCTGGAAGAACGCCTTAAACTCTGCGCTCTTCATAATCTTCTTACCTTCCTGTTGAAAAACTTTCCTTAAATATCCTGATTTGAAAGCGTTTACCTTCTCATAGTCAATCTGTGGCAGAGCGTTGAGTTGGCTGCGCTCTGCTTCCGCCTCACGACGTGCTTCCTCGTCCTCCAGCTCCGGCAATGCGCGAAGATCGGCATACTGTGGATGTATGGCGAAGATGCTGATGCAGCTGTACGGATAAGAGTCGGTCCATGTATGGGTGATGGTGGTGTCGTTGATGGGAAGCAGCTGCAGCACGCGCTGTCCTGTCTTCGCCATCAGGTCTATCATCATCTTCAGGTCGCCGAAGTCGCCTATGCCAGCACTCTCCTTGGTACGGAGTGAGAATACTGGGACAAGTGTTCCAGCCAGCTTGCGGTTCCATATCTCGAAGAAAGCCTGGTCAAGGCTGTACATTACCGTCATGCCCTTCTTCATGTCGGGCAGAGTGAGGCAGCGGTTACAGCCACACTCCCACATCATCACGTGTCCTGAGGCGTTTGTCACCACGAACTTCAGCTCTATGCTCTCGCCTTGTAGCTGCGAAGCGTCGATGTCGACAGCCCATTCGCAGTAGTTGTGGAGCGTCATGGGCAGCGCTTTGTCAGGACACCATTCGCCTAAAGTCTTCTGCGCTCCCACCACAGCCAGACGTTCGCCTTCACGAAGCTGCGGCGCACGTACGATGAGACGCAGCGTACGGTCGTAGGACGTGGGCTTAAGAGGCTGCGGCTGCTGATGGTTGATGCAGTCCGTAAAGGCGCTACTGTAGAGATACGAGTCGTCCGGCATATCGTTCCAGCGGTCGTAGACGTGATATTCTGTTGCAGCGGTACACGTGAGGTCGAGCACATGCTTCACCGTCTGCCATTCGCTTCGCTCGTAAGCGCCATCAGCCGTCACCTTATAATAATATGTAAGGCTATGGTCAGACTTGCGCTGCGAAAGGTCGCACCACCACTCCGCTCCGTTAACGGTGGTCATGCGATGTGTCTTCACCTCGTCATTCTCCACGATGCAGAGCGAGATTTCCTCACCGAATGCAGTACGGTATTCTATATGAAAATGTAATGTCATTATGTATTTGGGTTTAGGTTTGTTACCATGAAAACTGTTTCTTTCCTTTTACACCTCTTTTCTGCTACGGATGGCAGCCACCGAGAAAGCACCGCAAATGAGCAATACGCCAGCTACTATCATCATGTTGCTCTGGTGTGAGCCTACAAGATGAAGCAGTTCGCCGCCGCATAAGGCAGCCACAATCTGAGGTATGCAGATAGTGCCGTTGAAGAGTCCGAGGTAAGCTCCCTTATGGCTGTAGCCCTCAAGGGCATTGGTGACGAAGGCAAACGGCATGGCAAGCATGGCTGCCCAAGCACAACCTATAAGCAGGAAGGGAATTACGAGCAGGTTCTTGTCGCCGACGAACGGAACAAGGGCGAAACCTATGCCGCCTATTACAAGGCTAATAGCATAAGCCATCTTCTCGTTCTTGAACTTCGGAAGAGCCATAGCCCACAGCACAGAGCCGATGGCTTGCCAGAAGAACAGCACGCCTACCCAGTTGCCTGCCTCCTGATAACCCTTGGAAGCCACGTCGGTGGTGTGCCATACGGTTTCGGCAATGGTGCCGTTGGTGTAGGTCCACATATACATAAAGGCTGCCCAGCAGAAGAACTGTACGAGTCCTACCTTCCAGAACATCGAGGGTGCATTCTTGAGAAGCGTTATCCAGCCTGCACTTTTCTCCTCGTTCTGAGGCTGAGCCTCGTTATACATAGCATATTCCTCTGGATTCCATTCCTTTACCTTCACCGTTGTGAAGATGACGCAGAGGATAAGTATGGCTGCTCCGACGTAGAACGAATAGATGACAGAGTCGGGTATTACGCCCTTCGGGGCTTCATTGGCAATGCCGAGAGCCGTGAAGAAGAACGGGAATACGTAGCCTATAAGCGAACCAGAATTGCAGAGAAACGACTGGATGGAGTAAGCGAGCGACTTCTGCTTCTCGTTCACCATGTCGCCGACAAGCATCTTGAAAGGCTGCATAGCCATGTTGATGCTCGTGTCGAGGAACATCAGCGAGACAAGACCGAAGACCATTGCCGTGCTGACAGCCATTCCTAACGATCCTGCGTTCGGCAACAGACACATCACGAGCACAGCCACCGTGGCTCCGACGAAAAGATATGGGATGCGGCGTCCGAAGCGACACCATGTCTTGTCGCTAAGCGTGCCGACTATAGGTTGCACGAGGATACCCATCAGCGGGGGCAATATCCAGAAATAGCTAAGGTTGTGAGGGTCTGCTCCCAGTGTGGCAAAGATGCGCGATATGTTGGCGCTTTGCAAGGCGTAAGCTATCTGTACGCCAAAGAATCCGAAACTCAAATTCCAGAGTTTCCAGAATGAAAGATTAGGTTTTTGGGTCATTGTTATTTGGTTATTTTACTTTTTATAGCAATAAGAATTTGGCTTTACTCCTTACAACTACTCCTTTGCTCAAAGTGTGGTGCCTCTCACTACGAGGCGTGTCCTTACCACTCGCATTGCCACCTCATTACGCGGCAGCGAGCCTTCCACCTGACTTATCAGTATGTTGGCTGCCTCCTCGCCAACTACCACACCACGCTGTTCCACGGTGGTGAGCATCGGATCGCAAGCCACGGAACGGCTGCCATTGGTGAATCCGCAGATGCTTATATCCTCAGGAACTTTAAAGCCCATGCGCTTGGCAGTATAGAGAATGCCGATGGCGGTGTCGTCGTTGATGGCGAAGAAAGCGTCGGGACGTTCGTCGTCCGGCAAAGAGAGTATTTCGGGAGTGATGGCCTCGGCCTGCGCGCGGTCGTCACATATTCGGACAAGGGCTTCGTTCAACTTCAGTCCGTTCTTGGTCAGTGCGTCATGATAACCGTTATAGCGATTCTTTGAGATTTCCAGGTTCATCGGCGAACCATAGAAGGCAATGCGCTTACATCCTGTATCAATCATGTGTGTGACCGCTGCATATGCTCCATTATAATCGTCCACCACCACTCGCGAACCATTCACGCCGGTGCAGATGCGGTGTAAAACACGAGTGGCACACCATTGTCCATCAGTTTCTGGAAGTGGTCGTACCGTCTGGTGTCCTTGGCTTGCGACACGATTATGCCGCACACCTTATTTTTAAAGAAGTCGTCGCATATAGCCACTTCCTTGTCATAGCGTTCGTTGCTCTGAGCCACCATAACACGGTAGCCACGTGCACGTGCTTCTTCCTCTATACCTGACAGTATGGACGCGAAGTAATAATGCACAAACTCCGGAACGATAACGCCTATTACCTTCATCGGAAGGCTACGGCTGTGACGCAACGCTCCTCCAATGACATTCGGGTAAAAGTTATGTTCTTTCGCGTATGCCTGAATGCGCTTTTTCTGGGACGCGCTGATGCGTGGGCTGTCGTTGAGCGCACGACTGACAGTCGCTATGGAGACGCCCAAATCACGGGCTATATCTCGCATTGTTATAGGTAAGTTATCTGCCATGGTTTTCAGTTATGCCGCAAAATTAGTCATTATTCCCGAATGCGTAACGCTTTTCTTCGGACAAAATATCAAAACGGAGTGCAAACGATTGCACTTAAAATACGACGGTTTTGCACAAAAAAAGAAACAACGTATGTTTATAAATTCTAATTTTGCAAACAGAATGAAATGAGCCCTTGAACTACTGAATTTCACTTATAACATATAATAATAACTAAAAACAGCAAAACATGAAGCAGTTGAAAATCAAATTGCCTCTGAGGACCATGGCACTTGCCGGTGGTCTTCTCCTTGCTACAAGTTCCTTCGCACAGAACAACATCGTCGTTAAGGGACATGTAACAGATGCTTCTGGCGAGCCAGTCATGGGTGCTACCATTACAGTTAAGGGTAAGGCCCTCGGTGTTACCGACATTGATGGTAACTTCTCATTAGACGCAGCCCCCGGAACAGAGCTTACATTCACTTTCTTGGGTATGACTCCGCAGACCGTAAAGGCTTCGAGCAACATGAGCGTTACCTTAAAGGACGACTCTCAGAATCTTAATGAAGTGGTGGTCATCGGTTATGGTGTGGCCAGGAAGAACGACCTTACAGGTTCAGTAACAGCCCTCAAGCCGGATGAGAAGAATCATGGTATCATCACTTCTGCCCAGGACATGATCCAGGGTAAGATTGCCGGTGTGAACGTCAACTCTGCATCAGGTGCTCCTGGTGACGGTGCACAAATCCGTATTCGTGGCGGTGCTTCTCTTACCGCCAGCAACAACCCGCTTATTGTTATCGACGGCATGCCTATGGATAACAATGACACTAAGGGTGTGAACAACCCTCTCTCTCTTGTCAATCCTAACGATATCGAGAGCTTCACAGTGCTGAAGGACGCATCGGCCACTGCCATCTACGGTTCGCGTGGTTCCAACGGTGTCATCATCATCACCACAAAGAAGGGCCGCAGCGGTCAGAAGCCGCAGGTTTCTTACAATGGTACGGTTTCTGTAAGCACCATTGCCAAGAAGCTGGACGTGATGAACGCTTCTGAATACGTTGATTTCATCAAGAACTATTACGGCGAAGACTCTTCTGCATACCAAGGCTTGGGATGGAAGAAATTCAAGGAAGACGGCACACCTGACTATGCTGCAGGCACATTCGATACTGACTGGCAGGACGAGATCTATCGTGCCGGCATCAGCCATGAGCATAACGTCAGCCTTACTGGTGGCATAAACAAGCAGTCATGGTCAATGCCTTACCGCGTCAGCGTAGGCTACACCGGTCAGGAAGGTATCTTGAAGGGTTCAGACTATAAGCGTGTTACCGCAGGCTTCAACATCAATCCTTCTCTGTTCGACAAGCACCTCAACCTCAACATCAACGGTAAGTATTCTTACTCAAAGACTGTTTCTGGTGGAACGGATGCTGTAGGCGCAGCTATCAACATGGATCCTACTCGCCCTGTAAAGAGCAACGACGAGCAGTTCAAGAACTGGGGAGGTTTTTGGCAGTGGGCACTACCTACTACATCATACGACCCAACATTCCCATACAATC
>OBAD01000347.1_pt1 | contig 13353 bp, 22 predicted proteins | sample 1494861 | NCBI WGS metagenome assembly OBAD01 (sample SAMEA3360681, study PRJEB22359) | human gut metagenome | biome: ENVO:urban biome; feature: ENVO:human-associated habitat; material: ENVO:feces | place: Bangladesh | collected 2011
CGCCAAAGAGCTTGACATTCCTATCCTCGCTCTCTCGCAGCTTAACCGTACGGTTGAGAACCGTGAGGGTTTGGAGGGTAAGCGTCCGCAGCTGTCCGACCTTCGTGAGTCGGGAGCCATCGAGCAGGATGCCGATATGGTGCTCTTCGTACACCGCCCCGAGTATTATCATATTCTCACCGACGAGAAGGGCAACGACCTTCGCGGTATGGCGCAGATTATCATCGCCAAGCACCGTAAGGGTGCCACGGGTGACGTGCTCCTCACGTTCCGTGGCGAGTTTACACGCTTCCAGGATCCGCAGAAGCAGGCTGCGCCTATCGTCGACGTGCCGTATGGCTCAGAGATTATCGGCAGCAAGATGAACGGCGGCGATGTGCCGTTGCCACCCGATATGATGGATGGTTCGCCCTTTGGAGATTCTTCTGAACCGGCACCGTTCTGATAAAAGTAAAAAAGGGCTTTTAAGAGTAAAAAAGTAAAAGAGTAAAAAAGCAGAAAGCCAGTATAGCTTCTCACTTTTTTACTCTTTTAATTTTTTACTTTTGAATGTATTGCAGAATCTGTTCGGCGTGAATCTTCGTCTTTATTTCTTTCGGTGTGAAGATTTTCTGAATGATGCCATTCTCGTCAACGAGGTATGTTGTGCGGAGAATACCGATGGTTTTTCTGCCGCAAGCTACTTTTTCGCCCCAACAGCCGAGTTGCTGTAATAGTGTTGTCTCGGTGTCGGCGATTAGTGGAAACTGCAGTCCCTGAGCGTCAGCGAATTTCTTCTGCAGGGTCTGCTTGTCCTTGCTGACACCTATTATCTCGTAGCCGGCAGCTGCCAACTCGTCTTTGTGCGCCTGGAGGGAACATGCCTCGGCTGTGCATCCGCTGGTGTTTGCCTTTGGATAGCTGTAAAGCACAATCTTGCGACCTTTGTAGTCGCTTGCCTTGATTTCGTGTCCGTCTTGGTCGATGCCAAGAATCTCGGGTATTTTGTCTCCTATGTTCATAATTTTGTTATGTTTGTTTTATGTTGCAAAGATATATGTTCAATCTGAGATAAACAAACTATGAGTTGAATAATGTTCATACTCTTATTCCACATTAATTCATAATTGCTCTCTTACAAAATATGGGAAAGCCTTCGTAGCTGAAAGCTGAAAGTTCATCGGGAGTGGTGAGACGGTTGTTCAGAACGAAGCGTACCATAGCTCCGCGGCACGACTTCGCCCATACAGCCTGCATCTTCAGTCTGCCGTCTTTCTGTCGCACATAGAAGAGAGGCTGTACGACCGTCACTTCCTTGCATACCCTCTTCCAGTCGAACAGATGTTCATATTCCTCCGTGGATAGATGCAGGAGGATGCCGTCGTCTGCCTTCACGCTATCTATTAGCACATCCGTCAGCCGGTCTTTCCAGAACTGATTAATGGGCTTGTCGTTTGTGGCTTCTATCGTGACGCAATGCTCCATACGATAGGGCACAATGCCGTCCATAGGGCGGAGCAGACCATAGAGGAAACACGTTATCCAAAGATGCTTCTGGGCATACTCCAATGCCTCGTCGCTCAAGGTGTCGGCACGCAGATGCTTGTATGCCTGACCGTTGTAGGCAAGCAGGGCAGGCATCTTCTCGGTTGCCATAAAGTTCTGGTAGCGTCCCCAGTTCTCAGCCGCTATCTTCTTGCTGCAATCCAGCTGCCGGGCCAACTCCTCCACGTCCATCCTTGCCATTTCCGCAGCCAAGGTGTCTGCCACGCTCTGGAAGAGTGGGGCAGACACCGGATTTCTGTCCGCCTTGCCGAACATTATCTTGGCGTTTGCTAATAATATCTGCATGTTGTGTTTCGCTTGTAATTTTTGTGCAAAAATACACCATTTATTTCGAAATAACCAACTTTTAGCGATATTTATACAATATGCGCATCTTAATCATTCTTTCGCACTCTCGACAATATTTGCATGGTGGATATGAAAGTAAGCTAAAAGTCTGATACATATCAGCATTTTATCTTATTTTTCACAATTCTGATGGAAATAGGTGTAGAATCACTAAAAAAAAACACTACCTTTGCACTTATAAAAAAATAAACAATCTATCTTCAAACTTAGCTTTTCTTTATCCATAAATATTGTAAGAGATCAAGAAACGGTCGCATGTTCCCCTCCAACTCCTCGCATACTACGTGGCTGTGGACAAGGGACTGGACGCAGACATGCCAAGAAACCTGGCAAAGAGTGTAACTGTTGAATAAATAAGCATTATAATTAAATAAAAAAAAACAATTATCTATGGTAAAAAGAAATGTCGCTCTGATTACGGGCATCACAGGACAGGATGGCTCGTACTTAGCTGAGCTGTTGTTGGAAAAAGGTTATGACGTACACGGCACAATCCGTCGTTCGTCTGTTGATTATCGTGAGCGCATCGCTCATCTGGAAGGTCGCCCAAACTTCCATCTTCACTATGCCGATCTTGGCGACTCGATGAGTATTATTCAGGTGATGAACAAGGTGAAGCCTACAGAGGTGTATAACCTTGCAGCTCAGAGTCATGTGCAGGTGAGCTTCGACTCTCCGGAGTTTACTGCCGATGTGGATGCTACTGGTGTGCTTCGTATCCTTGAAGCAATCCGCCAATGCGGTCTGGCCAAGACCTGCCGTATGTATCAGGCTTCTACGTCGGAGCTTTATGGCAAGGTGGAGGAGGTACCGCAGAACGAGAACACTCCGTTCCATCCTTACTCTCCTTATGCCGTAGCCAAACAGTATGGTTTCTGGATTGTGAAGGAATATCGTGAGGCATACGACATGTTCTGCTGCTCAGGTATTCTCTTCAACCATGAGAGTGAGCGTCGCGGCGAGACCTTCGTGACTCGTAAGATTACGCTGGCTGCTGCACGTATTAAGCAAGGCAAGCAGGAGAAGCTATATTTGGGCAACCTTGATTCGCTCCGTGACTGGGGTTATGCCAAGGATTACGTGGAGTGTATGTGGCTCATCCTTCAGGCCGAGAAACCGGAGGACTTCGTAATCGCTACAGGCAAACAGCACTCGGTGCGCGAATTTGCTCAGCTGGCATTCCACTATGTCGGCATCGAGCTGAAATGGGAAGGCAAGGACGAGAATGAGAAAGGCATTTGCATTGAAGGACCTGAGGAACTCATCGGCAAGACTCTCGTAGAAGTTTCGCCCGACTTCTATCGTCCAACCGACGTTGTGAATCTTTGGGGAGACCCGACGAAGGCTAAGGCTAAGCTCGGATGGAATCCCAACACCACAAGTTTTGAGGGTCTTGTGCGCATCATGGTGGAGAATGATATGGCAAAAGTTGCAGCTGAGGATGCCGGCATGAAGGTGCGCACCAACCTCGCTGAGTATTTGGAGAAAGGTATTGTCAAGTAATAATATGTTGAATAAGAATTCGAAGATATACATAGCTGGACATCACGGACTTGTGGGTTCTGCTATTTGGAATAACCTGAAGAAGAGAGGTTATAACAATATGGTGGGCTGTTCGCATAAAGAGCTCGACCTGACAGACCAGTATGCCGTGGAGAAGTTTTTCGATGAAGAGCGTCCTGATGCCGTGGTTCTGGCAGCAGCCTTCGTGGGTGGCATCATGGCTAATTCGCTCTATCGTGCTGACTTCATCATGCAGAACATGAAGATGCAATGTAATGTGATAAGCAATGCTTATTCACACGGCGTGAAGAAATTGCTATTCCTCGGTTCCACCTGCATCTATCCAAAGGATGCTCCCCAGCCGATGACGGAGGATGTGCTACTCACGTCTCCTCTGGAATATACCAACGAGGAATATGCCATCGCAAAGATTGCGGGTCTGAAGATGTGCGAGAGCTATAATCTTCAGTATGGCACCAACTATATCGCTGTGATGCCAACCAACCTCTATGGTCCTAACGACAACTTCCATTTGGAGAATAGTCACGTGATGCCGGCGATGATGCGTAAGATTTATCTCGCCAAACTCATACACGACGGCGATTGGCACAGCATTGAGGTAGACATGAACAAGCGTCCTATCAATCCCACAGACAAGCTCCGCGCAATAATCGGCGAGGGCAATGTGGACGGTAACAACTCTCATGAGCGCATACTGAAAGCTCTGGAGTTCTATGGCATCTACGACAATAAGGTGGTGCTTTGGGGAACAGGCACTCCGCTGCGTGAGTTTCTATGGAGTGAGGATATGGCAGACGCAAGCGTTCACGTGCTCCTAAACGTTGACTTCAAGGACATCATCGGCATAGAGAAATACTCTTCTGTATTTTATGGAGCGAAGGTGGACGGTGCCGTGGACAGAAATAATTCAGAGGGTCGCGGTGGTGCAATCCCTTCCCTTGGCGAAATCCGCAACTGCCACATCAACGTCGGTACCGGTAAGGAGCTGACTATCCGCCAACTCTCTGAGCTCGTGGTAAAGACTGTAGGATTCGAGGGCACGGTAGAGTTTGATGCTAGCAAGCCTGACGGCACTCCTCGAAAACTTATATCTGTAGACAAGCTTCATCGCCTCGGATGGACACACAAAGTGGAAATCGAGGAGGGCGTGAATAAACTCTATGAGTGGTATCAGGCAAGTCTGAAAGACTAACAACAGATAAACACTAATATCATTATATGCGCTATGCGCAAAACAATTTAGGCGGCAAGCCTCTTTATTATCAGAGACTTACCGCCTAACTCGTTAGTTACGAGGGCTTATCTTATTATTCCTCAACAGCAGCCTGCGCCGCTGCAAAAAATCCTTTGTAAATGGGAGATGCGTGAAGTTATCGGAAACATATGTAAAACATTTCCATATATATTTATAGTATATTACTTTTTCTTATTACCTTTAGTGAAATCATGATAGATGATTTTACACTCATGTTTTACTCGTTCGCTGCTTGACGCAAAGTATTAGACGAGCCGTTTGTTGAAAGGCTGTCGAGAAGGAAACGGTAGGCTTCCTTCATTGCTGTCAACTGACCTTGCAAATACTGAACCTTTTGGCTAAGGTCTTCGGTTGCCATTTGGTCATCTTCGGTTGACTCCTGTTTGGTAACAGGAGCATACTTTGTCTCGCCATAGAAGAAATCCATCTTTACGCCAAGTACATCACAGATACTCTCCAATGTGCCAGTTTTTATATCCTGTGCCTTTATTATTTGGCTGAAATTAGGTTGTGTCATTCCTAATTTGGCGGCAATGTCTTTCAACATATAGCCCTTACCGATTAAGATTTTCTTTAATTCAAGTCCATCCATACCCTTATTTATGTTAATGTTTCTTATATAATTAAGCGTTTTATTATACATAATTAATAATTTTATTATCTTTGCACACGAAAGTTTAAGGATATTCTTTCGAAAGTTTATCCATTATCTTTGCAAAATTAATAAAAAAAGTAATATGACAAAAGAAAATCTTGAAATTTATCAGGAGGTTTTTCCAAAAAGCCAACTGAGAAGAATGAAGGTTGTTGATGAATATCTTAATACCTTCGGTGAAATGATTAAGAAAAAGGTTATTTCTCCAAATTGCGCTTTCGAAGCGTTGGCAAAGAAGTATGAGCTTACAAGAGCTGGTATAAGAGTTATGCTAACAAAGGCAGGTGTGTACAAAAGCAGCCAGGAGCCGCTTTATTATCCTACTGCCGAAGAACGAGCAGCCAAACCAACTTACTTCTTTGATATGAATAATCCTAATAATAATTATTATGGTACAGATAATATTGGATGAAGACCGTGGAGCTTATGAGGCTTTTATTGCCAAGCTAACGGATGCCCTTGCCCCGAAACTTGTGGCAATGATGAAGAAAACTCCACAGACCGTTTGTTCTCAAAGAGAGGCATACAGACGTTATGGAACTGGTAATGTGCGCAGATGGGTGAAAGAAGGCAGACTTAAACCATTTGCCAAACGACCAGGTAAGATAGAGTATAAAATATCGGATTTAAAGACACTCTTCAATCAACAACAAGATTACTTCTCCAGTTATGTCCTACAGAATACAAAAAAACATATATAAGGCTAAGAAACCTTTATGGATGCAATGTCTTCTGTTTAACATTATGCCTGATTTGTATGATCCACGTCCAAGCAAGGAAGAATGTCAGAAGAATATGAAGGCAATATTGAGTGCCATCAATGGTCAAAATTACTATTGGCACCAGCACTATTCCATGATAGGTAAATTCTGCAAACTGGTTATCTGTGACGATTACATAAAGATAATGTCAAAGAAAGGTAATCTAATGTTGTCTTTCGTTATTGAACAATGTGAAGACGATGAACTTAATGTGAATTAGAATGATAGGTTTGGATTATAGTTGGATAAAATTGCCAAGAACATTTTGTGATTGGCGTTGGTATAAAGATTCGCACATGGTGCTTCTGTACCTACATATTCTTCTTCACGCCTCTTTTTCCGACAAGGAAATAGGAGAAGTGGTTATCAAGAGAGGACAGATGCTTACAAGTTATGCACAATTGTGCAACAATACAGGTTTGTCATTGCAGACTGTGCGAACTTGCATAAAAAAGTTATTGAAGACAAAACAGATAAAAGTTTTGTCTTGCAAGCACCACACAACAATATCTGTTGTGGCGTATGATAGTTTTCAGCCAGAGGGTAAGGACGAACTCAACCCCAATTGGGTAAAGTTGTATCGCAAGATAGAAGATTGGCGTTGGTATAAGGATGCCATAACCTTTCATCTGTTCATACACCTGTTGTTGAATGTTAACTACTGTCCTTCTGCGAATGGTGAGAATATTCTTGGAAGAGGTCAGATAATGGTGACGAGAAGGTCTCTGACAGAATCGACCAACATATCGGACAGGAGTATCAGAACGTGTATAGAGAAGTTGCAAAAATCTAAAGAAATATTAATTTCTCAAAAAGCGACCAACCGACCACACATCATAACTATCTGTAATTATGATAGTTACCAGTCGGGATTTGTACCTTCTAACATACAGCTAACATACAACCAACATACAACTAACATTCAGTGTGAAAGTGTGCAGCAAGCCTTGGTTTTCGCCCCAAAAAGCGACCAACCAAATTTGGACGTAAACAACTGTGGTATAATGGGTTACATTAACAATAATTCTCAAACTAACACACAGCTAACATACAACCAACATACTGCTAACATGCAGTCAACACACGACCAACAAACAGATAACATACAAGTAACAACATATAAGAATATAAGAAATAAAGAAATAAAGAAAAATATATCATCAACATCCGCGCGTGCGAGAGAAGTTGAGAATTTTGAAGTTTTGGATGGGAAAGAAGAGAAAGAAAACCAACAAAAGAAAGCAAGGAAAGAAAGTTTCCTGGAGCTTTTGGAGCAGGACGAGCTTTGGCTTGGAGCTATCGCAAGAAAGTTCTCTCTTGCCAGAGTGGAACTTGTAAAGTGTAGGTTGGAGGATTTCGATTTAGATATGATATGTCGAGGAAAGACAACTCATACGGACATTCAAGATTACAAGAGCCATTTTGTAGATTGGCTCTATAAGAACAATAGTGCAACATCAAAAAGTAATAATCAATATGGAGTTTCTAAACAAGACAAGCAAACTGGAAGTAGATTTGTTCCTAAGTCGTCTGAAGGAGAAGTCTATACCCAATCTTTCTAAGCTGCCGATTGATGAAGACCTTTGCAAGCGAGGCTTGCAATGTGCATTTGAGAAAGTCGTGGAAAGCGGTTTTCATCATTATATAAGAAATGAGCAGCAGAGCAAACAGTTGGAAGCAGTTGCCAATTGGCTTGTCTCACCTGAAAAGAAATGGGGTCTGCTGCTGAATGGCATTCCTGGCAATGGAAAGACAACAACCCTTATGGCAATAAGAAAAGTTATCAATGCTTTGGAACTTGAAGATCCTAACCCGATTTCAGAGAACAAGGTGTTAGGCTTTAGATGCCAAACGGCTAAAGAACTATGTGAGATTGCCATCAAAGACAAAACAGCATTCAAGCAATACAAGAACTCCACTATACTTGGTATAGATGAGTTCGGCTTGGAGCCTACTGTTGTTTCTTCATACGGCAATGAATACACTCCTGTTTCCGACATTCTGGCTTATAGATACGAGGCACGTTTGCCAACTATAATGACAACAAACATTGCAAATGTGGAAATTCGCCCTAAGTATGGAGACAGAATAGCTGCAAGAATGAATGAAATGTTCGACATCATCGTTATGCCAGACATAGATTTTAGAGTTAAGGTTAATGAATATACGTTTTTAAATAAATTATAATTGGGATGGAAGAAGCTAAGAAAATATTGCAAAAGACCCATGGAGGACTTGACGTTTTCAAGCACTACCTTGGCGAAGATTGTACTGCCCAGTTTTTCCGTAATCCTTATCGAAAGGATAAAAGGGCATCTTGCCGTCTGTATAAGAACGAGTCTGGAGGAGATAGTTACTACTATTTCCTTCAAGACTTCGGTGATAGCAAATTCTGTGGTAATTGTTTTGTTATTGTTGCCAAATTGCTTGGCTATAACTTAAACACAGATTTCAAGCGACTTCTTGAACAGATTGACCGAGATATGAAACTCAATGTGTTTTCATCTTATGATGATGGTTTTCATAGCAAACAGGTGAAGCTGAAAAAGGTCATAGCCTGTGGTAGCAAGGAAAAGCAATGTTCCATTTCTGAGTTCAAACCTATAACAAAGCATTTTTCGGACAAAGAGTTGGAATATTGGCAACGTTATGGGATAGATGAGAAAACGCTGCTGAGATACGACGTGAAAAGTATCAAAAGCTGTTCATTTGTCAAAACAGACGGAAAGAAATTTGCTATCGTAAGCAGTGAACTTGTTCCTATATATGGATATTACTTCAATGGAGGGCTTGGCATCAAATTTTATCGTCCAAAGTCTGAATATCGTTTCATGTATGCAGGTGACTTACCCAAGCCATATATTTTCGGATGGAACAAATTGCCTACATCTGGAGAACGTGTATTCATAACTGGCGGTGAGAAAGACGTGCTTTCGCTTGCAGCTCATGGTTTTTATGGCATAGCCTTCAACAGCGAGACTGCAAAGGTACCGGAAGATAAGTTGAAAGAACTTTCTGAGCGTTTCAAGGAAATAATCTTTCTGTATGATTCAGATGAAACAGGCATCAAGGAGTCGAAAGAACGAGTCGAAGACTTCAAAAATAGATACAATGTATCTCGTCTTCAATTACCATTGGAAGGTAGCAAGAAAGAGAAAGACATCAGTGACTATTTCGCCATAGGCAATACAACGGAAGATTTTATCAAACTCATTAATGAACAAAGAACATGAAAATTTCAAAAAGAAGAGTAGAATACAGTCATTTAGGAGGTAATCTTCGCCTTGTATCTATGACAGACGAAGAACGAAAAGAGTTGGCAAAGCAGCACAATACAGAAAAATGGGCAATCTCTCCCAACCTCTATTTTGTTGAATTTTCCTCGTTCAACAGAAACTATAGAGGGTATGGCATCAGAAATGTCAATGGTGGAATAGAGTTCATTAATCCACTTTATATGAAAAATCCTATAACGTTAGACAACAAAGGGTATGTTTTTGTTGCCCACTCTAAAGATGACAACAATAAGCATTGCTGTCTATTTTGGGAGTTTACGGATTATCTTGCTTATCTCTCCATCCAGAAGAAACATTTTCTGAATCTTCCTAAAGACTGCGACTGTTTCATTATGTCTGATGTAAGAAACTTCATACCAATGGTAGTTGATACAGACGATTATGAGAATATTTATATGTTCTTCCCAAATAATGACACTGGCTATACTATAGCCAAAACCATACAGAACCGCAATTCCAAGCATGTGCATGACTGTAGCCTTCTGTATGCAGCCAATGAAACATTGCATGATTTTGCCCATGCCTATTTGGAAGAAGTCAACAAATAAAGGGTATAACAGCATGAAGATACTTTGCATAGCACTTGGTGTGGTCATCATTGCAATCGCAATAGCTTTTATATATGAGATAAAGCATACGTATCGTGATGGTGACCTTTGGAAAAAATGAATGAATCGTCCGCATTTATGCGGCTACTAAAAAGTTATATATATGATAGACAATGTTTTTACTATTATCCATTGTAAAAATGGATTGGAAAAGACTCCTGAGTATTGGCAGAAAGCTGATTTCGAGGAGAAGTTTAAGGAGCTTACAGATAGGGTTATACAACATAAGCATTTTACCCCTACTGCCAGAATGAAGATAATCAGAAAGATGTCCTTTTTGATTAAGGCATCCACTACGATTGAGCAACTTCTCGCCTTGTCTGACAAGTTGAGAGACAAGTTCAATATCGATTGTTTCCAAATTGCTATAGACAGAACTGACAGCATGGCTCACATGCTATTCGGTTTCATTGATGAGAACGGTTCTAGTATATACTTCAACTGGCTCAACGAGATAAGAATTTCTGTAATGATTCTTAATGAATTAAACTTGCCTCGACCTAAGAGTGTACAAATGTGGCTAAGATATTTCCTGGCTTATTCGTTCGAACATGATCATGAGATATTCCAGAAGCAATTGGCAGCCTTGGAACATGGGGAAATAGATAAGATTAATCTTCCTTTTATGCGTGATGTCCTGCACTATGCAGAAGCCATGTGTAAAGGACAATTAAAATAGGAAATTATGGATAAGACGTTTGTTTTTAACAAGAATAATATCTGTACCAATCCCAATACTCCAATTTCATGGATTAGTGAAGGAAAGCCTTCTATGGGATGGTCTTTTGATGTCTTTACCGCATTAACTCCTAAAGGATGGGTATGTGGGCTTGATTGCAATATGGGAGATTCCTGTGCAAGCTGCGGTTGCAACAGAAAGAGTCGTGAGTTGTATGCCTCCCAGAAGGAAGCAATTTACAATTCTCTTAAACGTTTAGAGAGACTTGCTTTAGAAAAGAAAAAAAGCAAGTTCCAAAAAGAAATGTTGTCTGAAATCAGAAAAGGCATCAACTTATATGATATACGACAACTCGAATTGTTTGACTAAATAAAAAGATATATCAATGAAAAAGATTAATGGTATCAGTTTGCTGCACGGCATCGCTATACTTTCAGGTATAGGTATCGTAGGAATTTTCGCTTGGTGCGATGAGTCAATAAACGAAGGCGGAAGGGGCATTACGCCGACCTTGCTTTTCGTTGTCTATGTTCTGCTGCTGCTTGCTTGTAATGCGGAAATTATTGCGTCTGACGAGAACTTCAAGAGAGTGTTTGACAGAACAAAGAAGGTCTATGACATAGCCAAGAATAACGCTTCCGTGGAAGGCATAAACTTGTATAATTTCGAACACGACAAAAAATGCAAAACAGTTATTTTTGTCATGTTCGGATTCTTACTTGTGACTTTATGGCTTGCAATACACTTCATGCTGATAAGAAGTCTTATATTGGCGTTGCTGATTTCCATCGGATTATCTTATATGATTATTACATTAGTTTTGGTAGCTTGGAACTTAGCGGCAATAAGAGAATTAAATAAAACAAGAATGAAACTGGAAAGTAAACATTAAAGATATGATTACAGAATTTGAAAAAGGGCAATGGTCGGTCATTCAGAACGTCATAACCTTTATGAAGGATGACCAAACCGCTATGGAGCTTTGTAAAGAAGCTGGTTTTGGTAAGAAGAAGATTCTTGAACTGGAAAAGGATTCATGTACATTTATGAATGAGGTCAAGGCGTTTCTAAAACGCAAAGGACATTTATTGGAGGACTGAACTATGATGGTAAGTGTTACTAAAGCGGAATATGAGGCAATCATGTTTTGCAGAGAACAGGTCACTGGAGCAATAGAAGGAGCCTCGGATGAAAACTATGTAAAAGAAGCATCCGAGGCTATTGATGGCATAGTTTCCTTTCGCAAGAAATATCTGAAAGCCGCTGCCAAGCAGGATAACTTGGCAACGGCAAAACAAGCGGTGAAGAAATTACATCCAGAAATTAAGGGACAAATGTTTAACAAATTGGTAAGAATCGTTGCCAAACAATTGGATGATAAATGAATGGATCAATTAGAAAAAGGCTCCTTGCAATGAAGATTAGTAATTGGGAGTCTATTCCATATAGTGTAGGACTTCAATGTCCAAACGGCGATGATGGCTCTTTAATGGATGGAAAATCTAAGGTTATCGGTTGGTGTGATACACCAAAAGGTCTTATGAAGGTATGTGAGTGCCAGGTGTGTTTTTCTAAGTTCCGTTACCATGGCTTTCATGGCAGCTTGGAAACTTTTTTGAATAGTCTTGAAGAAGATATAGTATATCAAGAGCAAGGTCTTGAAGCCTGGAGTGAACTAACTTTAAAGAGATTTAAGCATGAGATATAGTAAATCGTTCATTCCTATACAGGCTTGCAATCCATGTACTTGGTGTTACTTCGAAAGTGACTTTATCACAGAGGATGAATACTTAAAGAGTGTATGTTTTAGATGTGACAATAACTTTTGTAAGTTTACGAATGCAATGTGGAAATACAAAAGACGCAATCATTATCTTCAAAAGATAGGAAGAATTAAACGCAAACTGTTCCGTGTTCTTCCAATGAGGTATAGAACATGGAACAGTTGCTTGTTAAAAAGTAGAAATTATGACACAAGAGGATTTAGACAAAACAAGATGGTGGGGAACATCCTACAGTCTGGAAACTGATCAGTTTGAAGTTTCATTCAGTGACACGACTAACTGCATTCCAAAGCTAACAATGATTATAAAATACAAGGTTAGAAACGGCAAGAAGGTGTGGCGTAGTCAAGTTGTTAGATATGTTTGCAACGGCATCTACTACAAGAACAAAAAAGATCTTCTTGAAAGATGTAATGTAGTATTTAATTTTATCAAGTAATGGAAAAGGAAGTTTTGACTTTGCATCTTGCAGAACCTTGGTATTCGATGATTGTATCCGCTGAGAAGATGGAAGAATACAGGGAAATTAAGCCGCATTGGATAAAGCGTTTAACCACCAACTGCGAAGTTCCCTATGATGTGGCAGCAGAAACACATTATGGAGAGGTGCTGTATCGTCCTTATACCCACGTTCTCTTCGTTAAAGGCTATCCGAAAGGTAATAAGCCGTCCGTTGAGAAGAAGATTGTGGATATAACAATTGGCAAGCCCAAGAAAGGACTTTGCCCGAAAGAGTTTTTAAACAAAGAATATTTTATCATTAAATTCAAGTAAATATGAGAGATTATGTAATTTTAATAGTGCAGGCATTAAACATTTTAGCAAAGGTTACCATGACAGCCATGATTTGTTTTGAGAGTGTAAAATAAACTGTGTCAGGCTATAATAATAATAGTTT
>OBAD01000350.1_pt1 | contig 13286 bp, 7 predicted proteins | sample 1494861 | NCBI WGS metagenome assembly OBAD01 (sample SAMEA3360681, study PRJEB22359) | human gut metagenome | biome: ENVO:urban biome; feature: ENVO:human-associated habitat; material: ENVO:feces | place: Bangladesh | collected 2011
GTACTGATAAGGTAAACTACTATATCTCAGGCAACTGGACAGACCAGGACGGTACCATCATCGGTTCTGAATTCCAGCGCTACTCTATGCGTGTGAACCTCTCTGCACAGTTGAAGAAGTGGTTCAAACTCGGTTTGAATGCTACCTATTCCAAGACATCAGAGAGCTTGAAACTGGCTGATGGTTCAGAAGGTTTGATCAACTACTCTCTGACTACTCCTCCTGATGTTCAGATTTACAACATCGACGGTGGTTATTCCAGCGTATCTAAGGCAGGATTCACCAGCCCTAACCCTATCGCTATGGCGATGGAAGAGGATATTCTGCTCGACCGTCAAAGTCTAAATGGTAGCGTCTTTGCAGATATCACCCTGATGAAGGGCTTGACCTGGCACAGCCAGTTGGGTTTCGACATCGGTGCATCCAAGGCAGACACCTACAGTCCGAAGATTGACCTCGGTACCTGGCAGCGCCTGAGCAACCAGAGCCGCCAACAGAAGAACAGCAATACCTTCTGGTCGTTGAACAACTATCTGCAATATTCTAACAATATCGGCAAACATAGTTTCACTGCCATGCTCGGACAGGAGTGCTGGGAATCAAAATATGACTATCTGTCATACCTCAACACCCGGCTCCCTAACGATGCAGTTCACAACCCAGCATTGGGCCAGGGCGATCCTAAGCCTAACGCAGGATGGGGAAGTTCATCAATGGCTTCCTTCTTCACCCGTGAGACTTACAACTACGACGACCGTTATCTCGCTACCTACACCTATCGTTATGATGGTAGTTCAAACTTCGGTCCAAACAACCGTTGGGCAGGTTTCCACTCACTGGCTTTGGGTTGGCGTTTCACCAACGAGAAGTTCATGAAGGACATCAAGTGGCTGAGCAACGGTAAGTTGCGTCTCGGTTGGGGTCAGACAGGTAACTCCAACATCGGTGGCTACAAGTGGGGTTCTGCCATGAGCACCATGGATACAGCCCTCGGAACCAGTTTCCGTCCTGCCAATCTGAAGAACCTCGATATCAAGTGGGAGACTCAGGAGCAGTGGAACGTAGGTCTCGACCTCGGCTTCTTAAACAACCGTGTAAACCTGACCGTAGACTGGTATAAGAAGATGAGTAAGGACATGCTGATGCAGCTCAACCTGCCTTCTATCATGGGTACCAGCGGTAATGTATCTTCAGCCCTCGCTGCACCATACGGAAACTATGGCGACATCGAGAACACCGGTCTTGAGATTGCCCTCAACACCCACCCTATCGTAAGCAAGGACTTCGACTGGAGTTCAGACGTTACCATCTCTATCAACAAGAACAAGTTGAAGAGTCTTTCCAGCAGTACCGCATTGCTCGGTAAGGGTCAGTGGAGCGACGTTGTATCCCGTTCAGCACCAGGCGAATCACTCTTCAACTTCTACGGTTACGTAGTAGAGGGAGTATATAAGGATTACAACGACATCATCAATTCTCCAGTACAGACCCTAGGGCCGAACAACCCTATCTCTATAACAACAGATGCAGATGGCACCAAGCACTATGCATGGATTGACGACCCATCTCTGTTCGACCGCAGCAACACCACCTATGTAGGCGACTTGAAGTACAAGGACATCAACAAAGATGGCAAGATTGACGAGAATGATAAGACCAACATCGGTTCTCCACTCCCTAAGTGGACCTTCGGATGGAACAACACCTTCCGCTACAAGAACTTCGACCTGAATATCTTCATCAACGGTTCTGTAGGCGCCAAGGTAGCCAACTATCTGAACATGAAGATGACTCACATGAACACTCCATGGACCAACCAGTTGAAGGATGTCAACAAGCGAGTTCACTTCGTAGCCAAGGATGGTAACCAGACAGGTAACTGGTATGACAACATCTCGAATTTGACCGTTGACAATCCAAACTCGAAGTACCCACGTGCTTCCATCAGCGACCCTAACGATAACGACGCATTCAGCGACCGTTATATCGAGGATGGTTCTTACCTCCGCTTGAAGAGCATGGCTCTAGGATACACATTCGACCAGAAGCTCATCCAGAAGATTGGTCTGACCAATCTCCGACTGACTCTCACAGCATCTAACCTCTTCACCATCACAGGTTACAGCGGTTACGACCCAGAGGTAGGTCTCTCAACTCAGAGTGCAAATGTATATGGTCTGGACTTCGGGCGCTACCCATCTCCAACCACCGTTACATTTGGTTTGAACTTATCATTCTAATATCCAAAACGAACAGTTATGAAATTTAAGAACATTAAATATACAGCATTTGTAATGCTCCTCGGTATGGGAATGACCTCTTGCGGAGACTTCCTTGACAAGCCAGTAGAGGACAATTACAACACAGAGAACTATTACAACGGTGATGCTTCCTGCATCTCTGGCGTAAACTATCTCTACAACTCACCTTGGTATGACTTTCAGCGTGGTTTCATCAAGATAGGTGAAATTATGTCGGGTAATATGTATTGGGGATCAAGCCCTTACATGAGCTTCAGTACCAATGGTACCGATGAGGACCTGGTAAACATGTCTTACTCTCTCTGGGCAGAGATTGGTCATTGCAGTACCGTTTACGAGTCATTGCAGAACGCAATCAATACCTCTGAAAAGGTGAAGAACCAGTGCATGGGCGAATGTCTCGTCTGGAAGGCGATGGCATACTTCTATCTGGTACGTACCTTCGGTGATGTGCCTATCATTCACAGCAACTCAGAGACGCTTGGCAAGGGTGACTACAACCAGTTGAGCAAGGTGGAGAAGGCTGATGTATATGAGTATATCATCATGACCCTGGAAAAGGCAATGGAACTTCTTCCTAAGGAAAAGAGCACCACAGGTCATATCGACTACTATTGCGCAGAAGGTCTGCTCGCCAAGGTTTATCTGACCAAGGCTGGTGTTTCAGGCTCCTTGAAGCAGGACGACCTGAAGAAGGCAGCTGAATATGCCAAAGATGTTATCGAGAACTCAGGCAGAGGATTGATGGAGCACTACGAGGATATCTTCCGTGGCTCTAACCAGTTCTGCGATGAGATTATGATTGCATGGCGCTGGACAGTAGGTACTCAGTGGACTTCTCAGAACACCCTCCAGAGCGACTTGGCTCCAGAAGGTTTCGATGAGAATGGTGACTGCTGGGGCGGTTGGAATGGTCCATCAGTTGATTTGATGGAAGCCTTCGGTGTATCTCCTAAGGATGATCCAGCAAGCCGTGTAGATCCAGATCACCGTCGCAAGGCTACCATCATGATGCCAGGCGATGTATACTCTTACTTCTGGAGAGACCACGATCTTCCTGCCAATGCACAGAAGGACGGTCTGAAGAAGGGATTCTCTTACCTGGATTTCTGGTATAACAAGGATTACAACTCAGCAGCAACAGGTCAGTGCCAGGGTCCTTGCGGTGGTAACAACGTGAAGAACCTCTATGGTGACAACTATGACCACAAGGAAGAATTGGGCATCTCTCCAGCCCGTATGTCAAACGCCCTCCCAACTCCACTTCTCCGTCTGTCAGACATCTATCTGATTTATGCAGAGGCACAGGTACTGATGGGTAATCCTACCGACCAGCTTGCCCTGGATTGCTTCAACGAGGTACGCGGACGTGCATACGAGTGGCAAGGATTCGTAAGAAAGACCACTCTCACATTCGATGATATCTGGAAGGAGCGCCGCCTGGAGTTTGCCGGTGAGGGTGACCGCTGGTACGACTACGTACGCCGTGCATACTACGATGTAGACAGCTGCATCAAGGAATTGAAGGCACAGCTCCGTAATGCGATGTGGAACTGCGATGCAGTTTACAAGGCATACTACGACAATGGCACATGGGACAGCTCTGAGATGCAGTATGATGAGAATACAGCTGCACCAAACGTAACAGCCAACAGCTTTACATTGCCATTCCCTACAGAGGACGTAGCCCTGAACCCTAACCTGGGTAGCAACGCTACTCCAGTACACGTAGATGTACGTAATACATTCAGTTATTAATACCTATAGTTATTAATCAATAAAGAGAATTTCATTATGAATATCATGAATATAAATGGGGCTTTATTCGCCATGGCACTTGTTGCAGCCAGCGCAGGATTCACTTCTTGCGAGGACGAGCCAGACAAGTATGAAGTTGCAGGCGGAACTCCTACCATCGATTATGTTCGCCCTGTGGATGCAGCCAGCAAGGACTCACTGCTTACTGGTGCATCTCTCAACAATACCATCTGTATTGTGGGTAGAAACCTGAGAAGTGTGACCAAGATCAACTTCAACGACCAGGCAGCAGTCCTGAACACCAGTTTCATGACGGACAACACCATCATCGTAACCGTGCCAAAGGATATCCCTAACGAGGTAAGTGATAAGATCTACTTCATCACCAGCAAGCAGGACACCGTGGCATACGATTTCAAGACCATCGTACCAGCTCCAACCATCAACAGCATGAGCAACGAGTGGGCTGCTCCAGGCGAGGAAGTAACCATCAAGGGTGACTACTTCCTGGATTACGACAACAGTCATCTGACTATCAAGGTGGGTGATAACTACGCCATCCCTTATGAAGACCTGAAGATCACCCAGAACAGCATCCGCTTCAACATGCCAGAGGATATGCCTAAGCACGAGCCTATCACCATCACTACCATCAACGGTACTACCAAGGCAGGCTTCCGCTATATGGACAACCGAGGCATGCTCTTCGACTTCGATACGCCTTGGAAGGAAGGTGGAGACGTATTGGGCAACAATGGTTGGCACAATCGTACCATCACATCCGATGGCACATCACTCTCAGGCAACTACATGGTTCTCGGTGAGACAGCCATGGGTGCAGACGGTGGCTGGAACGACGGTAACTTCTCATTCGAGTACTGGCCAGGAAGCTGGCAGGACCCAGAGACTTACTCCAGCCGTCCACGTATACAGGATCTTGCAGACTTCAGCGACTGGGAGAACATGAGCCTGAAGTTCGAGATGTGCATACCAAAGGACAACAGTTGGTCAGCTGCTCCTATGCAGATTTACTTCGGTAGCGTCAGCCAGGTTTCCAATGGTGCTGCTGGTGTAAAGGATATCTATGGTAACGTATTGGCAGGAGCCAACAACACCTTCTTCCATGAACAAGGTAAACTGGCACGTGCCCTCTACATGCCTTGGCAGAATACAGAAGACAAGTTCTACAATACCGAGGACAAGTGGGTAACCGTTACCATCCCATTGACAGACTTCGTATACGACTATGACGGAAACAAGGGATTGAACTACAGTGGTGTGAACGACTTCAGTGCCTTCAACATCTTCGTAGTGAAGGGTGCATACAACGATGCAAGCGTATTGCCTACCGGTGTGGATTGTAATCCAATCATCAAGATTGACAACATCCGTGTGGTTCCAAATAAATAAACTTATAATCTGAATTGATATGAAAAAGATAAGCAAAATATTCGCCATGTTGGTGGTAGCCCTCGTAGGGCTATCGCTGACTGCGTGCAACGACGGAGATGATCTCTCTACCGACCAGTATGGTAACGACATCTCCCTCCAGTCATTCGGTCCATGCCCAGTTCTTCGTGGCGGTACCCTGTATCTCTACGGTACTAATCTGGACCAGATTGAGTCAGTCAACCTTCCAGGTGCAGACCCTATCACCGCCTACGAAATTATTCAGAGCGGTTACAACAGCAAGATTTCCATCCAGGTTCCTGCCGAGAAATGCGAACCGGGTCAGATTGTGCTGAAGACCAAGAAAGGTGGCGAGATTACATCCGTATCTCCTATCACCTATCGTGAGGACATCGAAATCACCCAGTTCTATGTAGGTAACGAAGGTACCCTGGTAGGTAATGTAGGCGACGTAGTAACCATCAAGGGTGATTACCTCAACCTGATGCATGGTGTGATTTTCGCAGGCAGCGATACCATCAAGGAGGCAGAGTTCGTAGGTCACGACCGCTATACCATCCAGGTGAAGATTCCGGCAGAGGCTCGTACAGGTGTCATCACATTGACAGATACCATCAAGGATGGTACCTCTCTGGAGACCAAGGAAGAGTTGACCATCAATACACCTGAGGCAACTCCTATCAAGGACCGCAACATCAAGGCTGGTGAGGTATTGAGCATCAAGGGTGCTTCATTCGACCAGATTGCTAGCGTGAAGTTTGAAGGTGCAACTGTAGATGCAGCCGACTTCGAGTCACAGAGTGCAGCAGAGATTACTGTTGCTGTTCCAGACAAGGCTACTGATGGTACCTTCTATGTAGTAACCAAGAGCGGCATCGAAGTTCCTGTGGGCAACATCATTACCGTGGTTCCTACCCAACTTGTTGCAACACCTAATCCAGTGAAGAATGGTGCAGAACTCACCATCACCGGTAAGGATATGGATCTGATTACAGGCATCGCATTCCCTAATGCAGCTTCATCTCAGCTCAACAAGATAGAGACAACCCAGGTAACATCTACTGTTCCTGCGGATGCACAGGAAGGCGACATCACATTGAGTCTCGCCAATGGCAAGACTGTAACTGTAGCCTATATTTTGGTGAAGCCAACCGTAGCATCCTGCACACCAGCAGCCATCACAGCTGGCGAGAAGACCGTCATCAAGGGTTCAGATCTCGACCTCGTAGCAAGCATCACCTTCCCTGGCGACGTAGAGCAGACCGTTGACAAATTTGCAGCACAGAATGCCCAAGCCATCGCAGTGACAGTTCCTGCAGCCTGCGCTGGTACAGGCTTCAAGCTCAACCTGAAGAATGGTACAACCATAGAGATGAAGGATGCATTGAGCATCAAGGCAGCTACCGATCCAGCTATCGCTTCTATCATTCCTGGAGAAGCTACAGCAGGTTCAACCATCACCATCACTGGTAAAAACTTCCAGAACATCCAGAACCTCTATATCGGTTCTTACAAGGTAAACCGCTACACCTCTCGCACCAATACAGAGATTGTATGCCAGGTTCCTGCCAATGCCGAAGTTGGCACCTACAAGATTGTAATGGAAGACCCAGACGGCAACAAGATTGAAGGTCCTGAGTTCAAGGTGGTTCCTGCAGAAAAGGATATCGCTACTATCACAACCAACATGGACAACAGCGCCATCAAGTATCCATACAACTTCACTTGGGATGACACCGGTCGTTTCCGTATCATGAAGGCAGACCTCATCAAGCTGGGTGTCAAGGTAGGTTCCAAGATGCTCTTCTATAAAGAAGCAGGAGCTACCGGACAGGTTCAGATCAACAACGCCAACTGGGGCGGTATTGATACTGTATCCGACTGGAATGGTGACCAGAACTGTGTTGTGAAGGTATTCGATGCAGCCATGATGGAAGCTGTAAACAGTATCTCTGACGGCTGGAGTGATACTGCCTTGATCCTTCAGGGTGACATGAAGAATGTAACCAAGATTGCCATCCTTCCATAGGATATGGAATATTTAACATAAAAAACGCATTTATGTGAAATATAATTCGTAAATTTGTGGCGTAGTTATATTAACTGCGCCACATTTTTGATTTTAACCAAAACATAAACCCGATATGAAGAAAATAGCATTATCCTTACTGGTGGCTCTGAGCTGCATCTCAGCCAAAGCTGCCGACGGCAAGTCGCTGTTTGTATCATTCAACGATGGAAGCAAGATAGAGTTTGCATTGAGCACGCTACCGGAAGTAACCTTCGGAAATGACAAGATGACCGTGACTTCAACTGCCACTACTGCCAGTTACGAACTGTGGAAGGTTTCTACCTTCACCTATGGAACAACCACCGGCATCAAACAAGTAGAAACGAACAACAAGTTTGCCTTCGAAGGTGACCGCATTATCGTAGACGGCACTCGCAACCAGGTGAGTGCATTTGCTCTCGACGGAAAGGCAGTAAATCTCTCTCCGGTCATCGCAGGCGACAAGACCATCATTTCTCTTGATGGTTTAACCCACGGCGTATACATCATCAAAATCAATAACAAATCCATCAAAGTAGCAAGACAATGAAAAAGATATTACTCTCACTTCTGGCAGTAATGATTTCATTCACTGCCTTGGCACAAACTGATGGTGACAAGATTACCATCAACAATTCGGAAGGAAAGCAAGCTGAATGGAATCTGACAGGCGAAAGCAATACCGTCAGCAGCATGAAGCATAATGCCAACAACCAACTGGAAATTTATCTGAAAGGTCTGGAGGACTTCGGAGCATGGGAAACATACGACATCAACAAGATTAACAATGTCGTCTTCTCTATCTATCACGAAAGCGAAGTGGGCAATGTGAATCTCGCCGACCCTTCAGCTACAGAAAAGACCAAGCGTCTCTACAAATATCTGCAGCTGAATTATGGAAGCAAGACCATCTCTTCGGTCATCGCCAACGTCAACTGGAACACCCAGGAAGCAGATAAGATTTATAAAGCAACAGGCAAATATCCTGCCATGAACTGCTATGATTTCATCCACATCTATGTACCTAAGCAGGGTTCCAACGGATGGATCAACTACAACGACATCACCCCTGTCACCAACTGGGCAGACCAGGGCGGACTGGTATCGCTGATGTGGCACTTCAATGTGCCTAAGACAGAAAGCACCACTCCGGGAACAGATGGAAGCGGTGTAACCTGCACCCCATCTGAAACCACCTTCAAGGCAGCCAACGTATTGACAGCCGGCTCTTGGGAGAACAAGTGGTTCTATCAGGAAATGGATAAGGTGGTGGAAGTCTTGCAGAAGTTGCAGGATGCAGGCGTTGTTGCCGTTTGGCGTCCTTTCCACGAGGCAGCCGGCAATGCCTGTCTGAAATCAGGTGACAGCTGGGGCAAGTCCTGGTTCTGGTGGGGATATGATGGTGCCGAGACCTACAAGAAGCTTTGGCAGACCATGTTTGATTACTTCCAGAGCAAGGGAATACACAACCTGATTTGGGCTTGGACCACACAGAATTACAATGGCGATGCCAATACCTACAACAATGATGCAGACTGGTATCCGGGCGATAAGTATGTAGATATCATCGGTCGCGACCTCTATGGCTTTGATGCAACCAAGCAGGCTCAGGAGTTCAAGGAGATTCAGGCACGCTATCCTGGCAAGCTCGTAGCCCTGGCAGAATGCGGAACTGATGCCAACAGCAACACAGCTACAGCCGGCATCGATGAGGCATGGAATGCCGGTGCAAAATGGAGCTTCTTCATGCCTTGGTATGGAAGCAACATGCCATCCAACGACTGGTGGAAAGCGGCTATGAACAGCAAGAACGTGATTACCCGCGATCAGGTAAACCTGAACGCAAACTATGTAGAGGAAAGTGCTGTGGATGCAGTAAAGAACATGGGCATCGGTACCAATTTCGGCAACTGCACAGATGTGGTAGCCATGTGGATGAACATGAACAGCAATTCTGTTACTGATTTCGAGAAAGCATGGGGACAGGTTCCTACCACCAAACCGATGGTAGATTTCCTGAAGAAGAATGGTTTTAATTCTGTCCGCATCCCAGTTACCTGGTTCCAGCACATGAAGGAAGACGGAACCGTGGATGAAGCCTGGATGAACAGAATACAGGAAATCGTTGATTACGTGATTGACAACGGTATGTACTGCATCCTGAATGTTCACCATGATACTGGTGCTGATAGTGATGATGTGAAACACTGGATCAAGGCTGATGAAGCCAACTATAACGAGAACAAGGAGAAGTTCGAGTATCTCTGGACTCAGATTGCCACCCGTTTCAAGAACTACGACCATCACCTGGTGTTCGAAGGTTACAACGAGATGCTTGATGCCGACAACACCTGGAATGCACCAAAGAGCGCAAGCAGTTACAAAGCCTTGAACGGATATGCCCAGAGTTTTGTAAATGCAGTACGTGCCACAGGTGGCAACAACGAGACCCGCAACCTCATCATCAATACCTATGCTGCAGCTAATGGTGACGACGTATTGAACAACCTCGCCATCCCTACCGACAAGGTGGATGGCCATATCGCCGTAGAAGTACACACCTACTCACCTTGGGACTGGTTTGCCAAAGGCAAGTGGGATGCTTCCTGCAGCAAGGAAATCTCAGATATGTTCACCCGGCTGAACAGCAAGTTCATCAGCAAGGGCATTCCTTGCATCATCGGCGAATACGGTACACACGGAAGCAAGAGCGTCAGCAAGAACAGTTCTGCCAGCGAAATTCAGGCTGCTGCCGACCAGGCTGCCGACATTGTGAAGCAGGCAAAGGCATACGGCGTAGCCACCTTCTACTGGATGAGCATCTTCGACGGTACAGACAGAAGTGTACCACAGTGGACCTTGCCTACCGTGGTAGAAGCCATGAAGAAGGCATATAACGAATAAAAGACATGAGAATCAGATATTTCATATTGATTTTTGCAGCACTCGTGGCTTTCGCATCCTGTGGTGAAAAGAAAAAGAAATCGTACGATGAGATTGCCATGAGCGGTCTTACTACCCGCACGGAGAATCTGAAGACCAACCTCAAGGCTTTCGCCAACAAGGGAACCCTCATCGGACAGATGTACGGCACCCTGAGCGGAATGGGCTGGAACAGATGGGAATGCGATAGCGACCGCTGCGACATGAAGGCACTCTGCGGTTACCGTCCGGCTGCCAATGGCTATGAACTTGCCGGCATCGAGAGCGGAAAGCAGCAGAATGCAGATGGAGTTCCGTTCAAGGCCATCCGGGAAGATGTGCTCAACCACTTCCGCAAGGGAGGATTACTCATCATGAACTGGACAATGCCGAATTATAACGGCAACGCAGATCTGCTAGAGGAATACACCAAGCAAGTGGCCAAATATCTAGACACCCTGCAAGACGGTTATGGTATCAAGGCACCCGTGGTGCTCAATCTTCTTCCTATCGACGGAAAAGCCTGGTATTGCCAGTTGAGTAAAGACGAATACATCGAACTTTACAAGAAATTGCAGGACCTGTTAGAGGATAATGACGTAACCAATGTAGTTTACGGCTATTCAGAGACCTACAAGCCTGGAAAGAAGCTGATGGAACGATATCCAGACCATCAGATTGATGTCATCAACGTCACCTATCTGCAACCCAGGAATGCCATCCGTCTTCCCCTCTATCAGCAGAGCATGAAGGAAATCATCACCCAGGCATTGCCTTTTGCACAAGAGCATAACAATGCTTTCGGCATGACAACAGGCATCGAATCGATTGGCGATTCCAGCATCTTCTCGGAAGTTCTTCTTCCTGAATTGAAGCAGCATCACATTGCCTACCTAATGTTTGGAAGAAACCAGGGAGAACCAATCAATGAACATTATTACACTCCTTATCCTGGAGTAGCCAACAGTAAGACCCATGGATTTATGGAGTTGGTGAATGATGATGTGAGTGTTTTCCTGGAAAAGTTGAACGGACTCTATTTAGAGCACTAAAAGCGAAAGGGCTAGATTGCAACCAGCAACCTAGCCCTTTTCTTGATAAATACTTATAAAACTAAACCATCTGAGTTTCAAACCCACGATTATTGAACAAACTTCTTGCCATTCTTGATTACAACACCCTTATAAGATGCACCCACCTGCTGACCTGCAAGATTGAACGTCTTGGAATCCTTGGCAGGAGTAACCACAAATGCATTGCTTATGCCAGTAGAAGGTTCCTTGACAGCCTGAATCAGATTAACAGCTGTAACAATATTGAAATGTCCATTGACGAACAAACCTGTTTCCTTCAATCTAGCAATATCCTCTGCATTCAAGACTATCTTATATGAAGTACTGCCACTTGCTACAGTAGCACAACCATACTCATTCAAGTCTGCCTTATTAGAAGTCAAGACATCTTCTGTACCAGCAAAGATGGTCTTAAACTGCCACCACTTCTCTGTAGTCTCAGTATCAGTAGTATAAACAAACTCCAAGACATCACCAGCAGAAGCATTTGCAAACTTCTCAGCAGGGACGCTGAAACCATCTGCCCAATTGCCGAATACGCATTCACCACTCCAAAGCTGAGTAGAAGCTGTAGCAACAGCACTCTCCAACTCAATCTTAGAAACGACAACGCACATGCCTTGAACGAAGAAACTTGAGGCATTCTTAAACTGCTCCAGAACCTTATCGGTAATCTCAAACTTCGTCTCACCTGGTTCCTTGACTCCCACAGCAGAAGTACCTGCCATGTTTTCCCAATCACCATTGGCACCGCTATTGACTTTCAAGAACACCTGAGAGCCCCACTCCCAAGATGCATTAATGGAAGCATCTACCTTAGAGGTAGTAACGACTATGTTGTCGCCAGCCTTGGCAGTTGCCAAGTTGCTGAGTTCCACACCCACATTAGGCCATGAGCCATCCATTACCTGCTCACCTTCCCATAATGTTGTTCTACTTTGTGCAAAAGCACTAACTGCAACAAAAGCTGCTACCATAATAGTAAAAAACTTTTTCATAAGCTTTGCTTAATTAAATTAGGGTTATATTTATTGTTTATTCTTATATATAGCATTTTTTCAGTTGCAAAGATACGACTAAATATCGAGAATATATGGTATTATCTTGCTGATTACTGATACTATTTTACTTATCTTTGTTTTTTTATTTCTTTGATACCATTTTCCTTTCACACCTAACCTATTCATCTACAAATCAATAAGATAAATATGAAAGGAGAAAACAACAATATAAATAAAAACAGAAACAACTGAATTGGCAATAAAAGCAAAAGGAAAAGAAAAACAAGTAAGCCTCACTTGAAGTTGGTTTGAGCCTTAAACGAACGTTACGTAAGGCTTACTCCAACTCCAAATGAGGCTCATTCCAACCTCAAGTGAGGCTTTATTAAAAATTTATTTTGCAGGCCAAGAAGCTGTCTTCACAGCCTCCTGGATACTCTCCAGAATATTGGCATTGCTAACGGTTGTATTTGCACGATTGAAAATTGTCATGCTAGGAAGACCGCCATTGGTATCCCAAGCCACAGGCACACAACCATTGTTGATAGCACTGGTAACAACAGCCTTGTAGTAATCCTTCACGGATGCATCATGAAGCGCATCCTTACCGATAGCCAGACGCTGGTTGGCACCAAACTCACCAATCAACACTGGATAACCCTTGTCGAAGAAGTGGGTCTTCATCTTCTCCATCTGAGCCTCTACATAATCCTCGTTGTATTTGGCATCAGCAGTGCGGTCGGCATCACCACCCTTGTTGTTCTTACCCCAATAGAGATAGTACTTGCCCCAATCCTTGTCTTCACTCAAA
>OBAD01000359.1_pt1 | contig 13057 bp, 8 predicted proteins | sample 1494861 | NCBI WGS metagenome assembly OBAD01 (sample SAMEA3360681, study PRJEB22359) | human gut metagenome | biome: ENVO:urban biome; feature: ENVO:human-associated habitat; material: ENVO:feces | place: Bangladesh | collected 2011
AGAGTCTCCGCGCCCTGTAAGGGCAAAAGCTTTAACCCTTTATGTTGTTATTCTTGCTTGATAGCTGATTTAGCGGTCTTAAAGTGGAACACCGTATGTATATTTTGTTCAATACTTGCGCCATGTCTTAAAGCTTTTGCCCTTACAGGGCGCGACTGCTCCAACACGCGATACCCAGGGTGTCGCTTCGCTTGCCCTGGGCTTGGTGCTTTTGGCCTTTCAGGCCGTTCCCGTCCAAATCCGAAACTTGATACATAATCTGTGCTAACGTATTTCGCCACGGGTACGTTACGGGCCAATAGCGAAGTGAGCATGCAATGCTCACAAAATCCGTAAAATCCGTCATCTCCGTGGTGCTAAAGCACGTTGTACAAGTGAAAAAAATCCGTGCAATCAGTGCGATCCGTGAGCATAATATCAGAATGGTTCCACCAAACAGCAATAACAATGAATAAAGGTGCCCTAAATGGACTCACCCAAAAGTCTATTTAATGCCATACATACAAAAGAGAGGGGGCATGGAAAGTTCGTCAAGCCGAACTTCCATGCCCCCTGCGCTAATAGCGTTTCATATCAATCTGTCATCACTCAGCGTCCCAATATCCACCGTCGGACATCATGCCGCAACTGTTTTGAGGTGGGTCGGGTGCATATTCGCCCGGACGCACTTCGGTTTCAGTTACATTGCCGCTGCCGGGTGAGCCGCAGAGCATGGTCGACGCTTCAATGTGGTAAAGCGTGGTGGCTGGTGCCATGTATGGTTTTCTATTATTCATGTGTTGTTATCTGACTTAAATGGTTATTTAACAAGCACTTTCTTGCCATTCTTAATAAGCAGTCCGCGTTGGTTGCTGCCTACACGGCGGCCCGACAGGTCGTAAGTCTCGGCAGAGCGCTTGTCGCGGCCATAGAGGTTGACTATGCCAGTCACCGTTTCATCGCCAATCACTTGCAACATGACGCGTGCCGGAGCCAATGTCGGGGTACTGCCATTGCGCGGTGTGATAACAAGGTAGTGGCGCTGAGCCGGCAGACTGTGGAAGTTGAGCCACATGTTCCCGTCAGAGTAATCAAAGAGTGACAAGGGCGAATTTGCCTCGGTGCCGCCTTCACCCATTTCATTGTATGTACCGGTAAAGGTGTAGGTGTGATCCACGCTCATACAGTCAATGTGCTTGCTCTCGGCATTGGCCAATTCCACTTCGGTCAGGGTAATGGTCATTTTCTTGTCGGCATCGGTCAGGGCGCGCACCAAGTACGGGTAGTTGGCCTTGAGGGTCACCCCTTCGGCTTGGTTAAAGCTCTCCACAATGGTGCGGTCGGCCACGCCGTCGTTGTTATCGTCATATTGGTGCACGTTGTTGATGCGCGAGAAAGCGTACTTCTGGCAAAGCTCCGGTGTGAGCTTCAGTTCAAACGGCACATACCATGTTGTCCAGTTCGTGCCACCAAAATTGCGGGCATAGTTCAATTCACCTACTTCTGCACCATTTGCAAGGGTGTATGCCTCGCCGTCTGCCAGTTCGAACAAATCAAGAACACCATAATTGCACTTTATGCAGAAGTCGTCCATAAAGGTGCAATCCTGAGATTCAACAAAATAACCGCACACACTGCATGTAGCCGAGTGCGTTCTGCTTCCGTGTCTATTTGGCACATAACGGTATGCCTCGTCGTGGCTGCCATTATTGTCGGCCTCGGGGTGGAGCGTGTTTTCGAAATCCTGGTTGTTGCTGAAGGAGGGAAGATTGCTGCCATGGAGATAGCCCATTTTGTACACGGTGTGGAGTGCGGCATCACCGTTAAGCTCAGGTTGGCTGTTTGCTTGTTTGAGATCTTGTGTCCAGACGGGCAAAACCGTCGTCTCGTTGTTCATACAATAAGTAGCTTCGCCACCAGCTATCTGCTCTGCCGTAAAGCCTACAAATGCTGACGATGTGTTGTAATCACCATAAGCAATGCGGCTGGCAAGGTCCTCAGGCTCAGTGGCATCGGCTGATGCGAACACCTTGGCGTCTTTTGAATAAAAGACTTTTTCGAAGTTTGACAGATTGCCCGAAGGTTCATAACATGTCAAGAACACATTTGAGCCTGTTCCTCTCACTTCGCAAGACCCTACATAGCAGTTTGTGATATGACTATCGCTTTGGGGGTCAGTGTATCCCATCAAACCGCCCACATTGATTTTGCCCGTCACATTACCATAGTTGGCACAGGCTTCCATGATGATACTATGGTTAGATTTACCTATGATGCCACCTGCGAACGTGCCGGTTGAAACGATGTCTACGTAGCTTGCACAACTCCGCACAACGGGTATGGAAGGACTATTCCTTGTAACCCAGCCTGTTATGCCTCCCACATAGTCAGCACTGCCACTTGTATTGATACGGCCCTTAGCCACACAATTATAGAAGTTGGCACTTACTGACTGACCAGCAATCATACCCTGATTTGAGCATGACGACTCTATTACGCCCTCAACTGTGAGATTCTTGATAGTAGCACCATTGACATAGCCGAACAATCCGACATAGCCACCCTGGTAGAACGAAGAATACAGGTTCTTTATGCAGTGTCCGTTGCCGTCAAACGTGCCGGCAAAGGCATTTGACTTTGAAACAGGTATCCAACTTGATGCTGAAGCATAAGCCAAGTCTATGTCATTAACCAGTTTGGCGTGTGCTGTAATCTGTCCATTTCCTAAGTTTGATTGGTCGCGCAAATATTCCAACTGCGCCACGTTTGAAATAAGGTAAGGATCATTGGCAGTACCTTTGCCGTGCAATTCGCGGCTTTCGTGGCACACCGTGCAAAATCCGCCATCTTCATACTCCTGAGAGTGGGCGGGCGTAGCTGTCTCCTTTGTTTGGTCGTTGGTATACGCTTCGCTCAGCAGATGTCCGTTGCACAACTTGCTGCCTGAGAAGTAGACTGTCTTGCCGTTCAACACGGGATAGGTGTTTTCTTGCTCCAGGTCTTGTCCCCAGGTGCTGTTAACTGATGCCAGCAAGCTGGCCAATTTGCCCGAAGCCACGTCAGCTTGATGAACAGCCTGCGCCGACGCTGAGATTGTACCATCACCATAGTACTTGCCTGCAGTAGCCGTTCCATTTTCAACCACAAGGCCTTCCTCTACATAATATGTATTTGCAAAAGCCTTGCTCGGGTCATTTCCATATTTACCCACAAGCAGTCCTGCGTATTGATTAGTGGCCTCTACACGGCCAGAGCTGTAATTGTTGGTATTTTGGGGAGCAAAGCATTCACCAGCCAGACCGCCCACATTTTGTTTTCCTATTACATTGCCCACATTCATGCAGTTGCTCATTCCTTCATTGTTGATGTCGGGGAATACATAGCCAACCAAACCGCCGACAGAGCTGCCTTCGGCCGTAATGTCTGCATAGTTTGCGCAAAAAGAGAGTCCTTTCCCGTAACCAACTATGCCGCCAATGTATTTACCGCTTTGACTTGAACCCGTCACAGTGGCGCGATTGATGCACAGAGTAATGGTGCCTCGTGGCACGAGTCCGGCAATGCCGCCTACGTTGCTGCACCCCGTCACGCTACCTCTGCTTTCGCAGTTTTCCAATTTTGATTTTGTTGTGCCAACACCTAACACCAAACCCACATATTGCCCTGATTGTTCATTTCCTTCTTCATAAAAGCCCGTCACGTTTCCTTGCACAGTGACGTTCTTTATTTCAGCACCATCTACGTACCCGAACAACCCGAGGTTATTGCCTGAACTGTTGATGTACAAGTCACTGACAGTATGTCCGTTGCCGTCAAATATGCCTTTGAAGGGGTTTTCGCCACCAATAGGATTCCAGTTAGCCTCTGCCACGTTGTTTGCAGCATCGGCTGGGTGACAAACAGCTTTCAAACTGATGTCGTTTGCCAGATAGCACTTGATGCTTTCGATTGGAGAGGGATTTGTCACTGCGTCATAAGCTTGCACTTGATTGTGCAACCACACCAAATGACCTGCCTTACTGAAGGCGTAGTAGCCATTAAACGGCGATGCCTCATCAGCCACAAGCGTTGGTGCTTCGCCCTCAATATGTCCGCACACCGAGCAATATTTCACTCCGTTCTCATCGAATTCGGCAGGTAGGGTGTGTGGAATCATATCTATCCACACGCCCGTTTCTGCATCTGCATCATCAGTGTAGGCATTTTCACAGGTCTCCTCCTTAAAGTATGTATTGCAACCGCTGCAATACCAATATTCGTGGTTACCCTTTTTGCTGCAAGTGGCAGCCTGTGCTGACACATGATTGGCAGTGTGTCCCTTGGCTGGTATCTTCCAACTGTTCTCTGCTATTTGTTCGTTAGTTTCGGCGTTATAATATTTGTTGCATACCGAGCAGTGATAATAGCCAATGTTACCCGCAGTGGTGCAGGTGGCTTCAACTGCATCAACCTGCAGGTCTTTAGTGTGCCCCTCGGAGCATAATTTTGCCCCGCACCGGGTGCACACATCCTGTGCATTATAGTCATGTCCGAGCGCTTTAGCTGTCAAATCGGTTACAACATGTTGCCCTGACTCGTCGCTCCACTGTTTGCCGCAGTCAGCACAACTCCAGTATTCAATGGTACCGTCGGCAACACAGGTGGCGGGCACCGCATCGTGATGTGTAAGGTTGTGAGTCACAACACCCGGGTTATTGCTAAAACTGGTTGCAGCCGAGTGGTCGCCAGTACAAGGTCCCGCTGCATACAACACACTGCCGCCTATTACAGGATATTTATCCTTAGGCTCGGCACTGATGTTCTGTCCCCACGTTTGTATGCTGCAGTTCTGCTGCAACTGCCAGGTAAGCCAACCCGAAGTAAGCTGCTCTGCCGTAGGGGTGAGACAATTGGCAGTGTTATTAACTTTGTTATCTTCCCAACTAATGCCAGACTGCAACACAGGCACATCGGTCTGAGCCGTACCGCCAACATAAATATTGCCAGTATTGGCCAAGATACCGCTTGCTTTTACAAGTAACCCTTTGCCAACAATGACGCCCACAAGTTCAGATTGTGCCTTGAGGTAGATATTTCCGAAATTTGCGCAGTTACTGATTTCTACGTACCATGGAAAACCGAGCAAACCGCCAACTCCACAGTCATTACCTACTGGCTGTGTAATCTCGATATCACCATAGTTGGCACAATCTGTCAACTTTGCAAATCTATCGCCCCTTGAAACAATGCCCCCAGCCAGACCTGTTCCTGCAGTTATTTTACCATAATTACTGCAATTGGACACTTTTCCAATATAGTCAATAATACCTGCTGCAGACATTCTGCTGGCCGTCACATCGGCACGATTTATGCAGTTCTTTGCATTTCCAACACAACTGCTTATGCCAGAAATATTTCTTGTACCAGCAATACTGCCACTTATAACTTCTATATTCTCAAACGTGACACCACTGCCCGAACCAGACACTGCGGCAATATAACTTTCGCCAACTATTTGAACGCTGGCCATCTTCAAATTTTTGACAGATGCAGGTGCACTTGATGCGGTTGGTTTTATATATCCAAAAAGCCCTAAATTTGAACCTTTCTCGTCATTTATATAGAGATTGGATATTGTGTGGCCGTTTCCGTCAAAAACGCCATCAAAATGATGTTCACCATTATACTGGTAAATGCCGTATTTAGCAATCGGCGTCCAGTTGCCTTTGCCCTCGCCACACACGGTAGAAAGGTCGATGTTGTTCATAAGTTTGGCACACGCCGTGGTGTGCACCACGTTGTCGCCACTCTCGCCATTCACATAGTTGGCATACCACTTGAGTTCCTCAGCTGTGGTAATGAGGAACGGACTTTCGCTGCTGCCATCTCCTCCCGAAGGCTGAGTCTGCGCCCACAGTTGCGGAGGCAGCCATGCCATCATGGCAAAGGCCATGCATAGCAAAAACAATACTCTCTTTTTCATATTCTACATTTAATTTGTTGTGATTATATGCCGCAAAAATAAAGCATAAATATTAAAACATGTGTCCGATTGCTATGCTTTTGTGTCCGATTGCTATCAAATAGGTGTCCGATTGGTACCAATCGGACATCTACTTTGTGTAAAATATGTGAAATGCGAGATATTTGTGCTTCGTGTTGCATCTGTCGTTACAACACCATTAACTGAAACTCTTGCTACCTTGTAAAACGCCCAAGCACCAAACGCTACCACTAAACGCTAACTCAAAACGCTACCTCTAATGGGGGCGACGCGTCCCGCGTCGGGATTTGAGACAAAGGCTCACAGACAGAAGTGTAATTAGTGCCATCTGTGAGTCTTTATTTATTTTCCCGACGCGAGACGCGTCGCCCCCATTAGAGGTAGCGTTTGGTGATAGCGTTTAGTGGTAGCGTTTAGTGCTTGAACATTTTACAGGACAGCCATAAATTCTTAAGGCACACTCATTACTTACCATCAAATTTGACGATGACACGTTTGAAACCCATTTGCCGGAAAATGCGTTCGAATTGCTGCCGCGCGTTGGTCTCCGCTGCTTGCAAATTCTGTGGCGTCAAACAGCGGCGTCGCATTTTTTGCTGCGCTTGCGCATAAAGTTGGTCAAGCACATCGGGCGTCACCGTGCCCCGTTCGTAGAAGGAGCGCGTCCTGGCCTCGTCAATAAAGCGCTCGTCGAGCAGCGACACTGGTGGCAAGGTGAGTTGAGCTGTGGAGTCGGGCAATGACACAAACCACCCGTCCGAAGCCTTTTGCATATCCACCCCGAGCCGCAATGTGCCCTGATAGATACGCACCAGGCGGTCGGTGCCGAAAGTGCGCTTGTGCTCCCACTCCACCACCTCCTCGGTGTTGATGGTAAGAAACTCCCACTGCCCGATGTCGCGCACGGCCATTATTTGTTCGGGCGTGACATCAATGCGCGTGTTATGCACCACACGCAAACTGACGGGTGGATTGTCGGTCACGCCTTTATATATATAGGCCACAGCCACTGCCACTATGGCAGCAGCCCCCACCCACCACCAGCGCAACAGGCTGCCAATGGCCTTGCGCCATGTCATGATGCTATGTTGTTTATCAGTCTGCTTCATTGTCTGCGCGTCATGCGTACAAAATCGTTGTCAGTAAATGTCTTCTTAAATCGCACAGTTACCTGGCTCTCCTTATAGCCCATTTGCTGCAATAGCGGCAACAGTTGGTTGGCAGCGCTGCGTTGTGCCTCGCGTTCTATGCCATAGTGGGCCATGTGTCGTGCAATGCTGTCCTCGCCCTGCCGTGCCAAAGCCGTAATTTCGGCATCGGTGTAGCGTGAGCGCACCATGTCCACATATTGGCGTATACCCTTGTTGTCAATCTTCGATGCTGTTATAACCACCTGCGGGTCTGGCAGCGTCACAATCAGGGTGCTGTCGGTGCGCTCCACGTTGCGCTCGTCAAAGTGTTGCAGGTCGATGTATGCCTTTATGGTCACGTCGAGCGGAATGAGCACGCGTCGTTTGCCAATGCGCGTCGGCATATTGACCGGCATGCCGAGCACCTGCCCTGTCAACACGGGTTCGTCGGTGTTGGTCACGAGTTTGTGCACCTGCATTTCAGTCACATACAAACGTGCACTACTGCGCACCGTCATGACCAACCGGCGCACAGAGTCGGCAGCCGTTGGAGGTTGCACCTCATTGGTCTGTGCATCGCGCTTGTGGCACCCCATGGGCGTGACAAGCAACCAAAAGGCGCATACCAAACCAAGGGCGTACAATGCGCTGCGGTATGTAATATGGCGTATAAGCTGTTGCGAAATGAATATATGTTTGATTTTCATGCTGACCTCATTCGACTATGGAATAACACTAAAAACTACACTCGTTCTCTGGTTCATATATAAAACGACTCGCTTGCTGATCAAGCGGTATGCAAACGATTCCTGTTATTGCAAAGGTAAGTATATCAATTGATTTGCGCAATGAATTAAGAGGGGATTTCTTCCTGTGCTTACAGCATGACTTACAAAACGCTACATCAAAACGCTAACTCAAAACGCTAACTCAAAACGCAAGCTCTAATGGGGGCGACGCGTCTCGCGTCGGGATAGCGAAAGGAAAGGCATACAAACTCTGCTAAATAACAGCTGCATATTTTCCCGACGCGGGACGCGTCGCCCCCATTAGAGCTAGCGTTTTGAGTTAGCGTCTTGAGGTTGCGTTTTGAGGTAGCGTTTTGAGATAGCGTTTGGTGACACACAAACGATTGATTTACTTTCGTACAAACCTGGCACAAAAAGATGTGGGCGGAGCCACCCTATGGCGCTCCACCCACACTTATGCTTGATACTTGTGTTCTACAATGTTATTTCTCAGCCTTTTCAGCCTTGATTTGTTCGTTCACGGCCTTAATTTTCTGACCAATTTCTTCGAGGTCCTCCTTCAAGCGGGCCACCTTCTTTTCGATGTCGGCCACGAGCGAATTACCTTTCTTCGAACTGGTACGGAAGAATGAGAGGTTGGTTTCGTAAGTCTGAATTTCCTGCTTCTTGCCATCGAAGGCATTTTGCAGACGGCTGCGTTCGCGCGTCAATTCAGAGCCACCCTTGTCAGCCACAGTCTTGCGGAAGTTGTCCATGCGGCGTCGACCAGCAGTTTCGTGCAGCGTGTCGTAAATTTTGTCGCACAACTCGCGGTAGCGGCGGTAAGTCTTCTCCTTTTTGTTATAAGGCACATGGCCAATCTCGTTCCAACGCGCCTGCAAGTCGCGCACGCTCTGCAGCAAGTTGTCGCCAGCGTTCTCGGCCAGCTTTTCAAGGTCGGCAATCACCGCCTTTTTCAGTTCGAGGTTAGCTTCCTCCTCCTTGCGCTGTCCGGCATTAGCCTCGTTCTTCTTGTCGAAGAAGTAGTTGCAAGCGTCGTTAAATCGCTTCCACACGGCATCTGACACCTTGTGCGCCACGGGGCCGATGGTTTTCCACTCCTTTTGCAGTTCAATAAACTTGTTGGTAGTGGCACCCCAATCGGTGCTATCCTTCAAAGCCTCAGCCTTTTCGATGAGTGCATTCTTGGCAGTGAGATTGGCATTGAGCTTTTCGCGGTTAGCCTTGAAATAAGCCGTTTTAGCCTGGAAGAAGCGGTCGCAAGCCACGCGGAAGCGTTCAAACACCTCGTTGTTCACCTTGCGGGGCGTAAAACCGATTGTTTTCCATTCAGCCTGCATGGCCAGCACCTGCTTGGTCATGTCTTCCCACTGGTTGTAGGTTTTGAGTTCGCCAAATTCAAGCGCCTCCACCTTTTGGCAGAGTTCGGTTTTCTTTACCAAATTCTCCTCTTCCTTAGCCTTGATGGCCTCGAAGTGGTCTTGATGACGCTTGTTGATGACGGTTGAAGCATCTTTGAAGCGTTTCCATATCTCGTCGCGCAACTCCTTGGCCACGGGGCCAGTTTCGCGATATTCCTGATGCAACTTTTGCAACTGGTGGAAGGCCGAAATAACGTCCTCCACATCGGCCAACTTTTCAGCAGCCTCGCACAAGTGCGTCTTTATTTCAAGATTTTTCTTAAAGTCGTAAGCGCGCATCTCGTGGTTGAGACGCAGCTGGTCGTAGAACTGCTCCGTATAGTGCTGGTAGTTTTTCCACAGTTCGGTAGCATTCTCAGCCGGCACGGCTTTGATATCCTTCCATTCGGCCTGCAGGTCCTTCACCTCGTTATAGCCCTTATCGGCGTCGTCGGGAGTGGCAGAGAGTTCCTTGATGCGTTCAATAATCTCCTGCTTGCGTTTCAGGTTGGCCAGTTTTTCCTTCTCTTGTTCCTCGGCAGCCTTGTTGCGGAGTTCGCGAATGAGCGACAGTTGAGCCTTGAAGTTCTCCTCCTCAGTGTCGGGAGCCGGCATAAAGTCCTCAGGCTTACCACCTTCTTCAACAAATTTGTCGCGGGCAGCAACCACATCGGCATTGTGAATGCGGTAGTAAAGCATCTTCAAGTGGTCAAGTTCAGCGCGCTCCACATTACCGCCATTATATACAATATCCTTCAAGCGATCAATCACCTCGGCCTTTGTGGTCGGTTCGTTACGCTTTTCAGGAGCAGCAGTGTCTGTTGTTACTTCGGCTGAAGCAGTTTCGGCATTGTTGGCTTCGGCAGCCACCACCTTTTGTTCTTCTGTTTCAGCAGTGTTCTTAATTTCGTCCATAATAAATAGGATAGGATCGTACGTGAGTTATATATGTAGTAGCCCACACCCATGTGTGGGAATTGCAAATTTGCACAATAAATGCGTATACGCCAAGTAAATCGGATAAAAACTTTGCCTTACTGGCCTTAAATCCAAGCTTTCCAGCGGAACAGACCATAAAAAATGCCTGTCACCACGATAGAGGCAATGATTACTACGGGGAAACCCCACCAAACGGTTTCCATTCCGCTCACGAGGTTCATACCAAAAATACTGGCTATGAGTGTCGGGAACATCAGTATGATGGACACCGAGGTCATTTGTTTCATCACGCCAGCCATGTTGTTGTTGATAATGCTGGCATACGTCTCCATGGTGGAGTCGAGAATGTTGGTGTAGATGTTGGTTGTTTCGCGCGCCTGGTTCATCTCAATGGTCACGTCCTCAATGAGGTCGGCGTCCAATTCATCGACGGGCAACTTAAACTTGAGCTTCGAAAGCAACGTTTCGTTGCCACGGATAGAGGTGATAAAGTAGGTCAAGCTATCCTGCAAGCGCGACAGTCCCACGAGGTCTTCATTATCTATCTGGCGGTCGAGGTTGCGCTTGGCCTCTTCAAGCAAAATGTTGATTTGTTTCAACCGTTTCAAATACCACACGGCCGACGACAGGAAGAGGCGGAACACGAGGTCGACAGAGTCGGTAAAACCCTGGTTGCGCTTTTGCTGGTACGACACGAAATCTATCATCATGTTGGTCTCGTAGTTGCACACCGTCACGCACACGCCTTTGTTAAGGATTATGCCCATAGGTATGGTGGTGTGCGGTGTGCGCGAGGCCACCTCCTTTACATAGGGTATGCGCAATATAATGAGCGACCACCCGTCGTCGTATTCATAACGCGAGCGCTCGTCCTTATCTCGAATGTCGTCAAGAAAGTAATCGGGAATTTGCAGTTCTTTGGTCAAAAAATCTTCGTCCTCTGGCGTAGGGCAGGTTACCTGCACCCAGCAGTCGGGCGCCCACTCATCAATGGTTTGAAGCTTTTTGTTGTAGTTCCAGTAAGTACGCATAAAGAAACAGGTCGTTTTACTTTGTGATGAGAAATTCACTGCCTGCACACAACGTTTCGTCCGGCACGAAACGGCTTGTGCAAGGGGCAGAGGCCTGTCTCGGGTCGGCATCAAACGTTGGTATCCGCGTGATAGTCGTCCATTTTAGGGTTTATAATTAAAAAGGGCTTGTGCCCTGTCATGTTTTGATGCGCAAAAGTACGAAAAAACTTTTTTGCACTGCCACATCAACAGGTGTTTTTTGTATTAAGTAGGTGTTCAAAATTATTTTATACAATCAGCAAGTGTCATTCTCACATTGAAAGCACGTTCTCGAGGCGCATCTATCTCCTTCGTCCTCGGTCACATAGCCCGCTATGCTCCCTCAAACGAAGGAGATATCTGCGTCCCGATAATGCACTTTCAATGTAAAAATAATTATGAACACCTACTTACAAAATAATGTACCCGAACCCGACCCCATGCCTCTTGCCACACATTTTGTGCGCGGCATACTGCGTCACGCCAGTTTTTTGTCGTAACTTCGCACCCCGTAACACGCTATCAACCAACAATTTTACGACATTAAATGTACGCAATCATCATCAATGCCATAGCCGTTGTGCTTGGCAGCGCCATCGGTGCACTATTCAAACGTGGCATCAGCGAGAAATACATCAACGTGCTCAACACCGCCATGGGACTTTGTGCCCTGGCGCTCGGCATGAATGTGGCCATCGACAGTATGCAAAAGACACATTACCCCGCGCTCTTCATCTTCTGCCTGTCAATAGGCGGCCTTGTGGGCACGGTGTGCAAAATGGACCAGCGCATGGAGAAGGCCACGCGCCGCATATCTACCACCAACCTGGCCGAGGGCATTACCACCGGCATATTGCTGTGCTGTGTAGGCACACTGGCCATGATGGGCCCTGTGATGAGCGCGTTATATGGCGACAACACTTACCTTATGACTGCCGCCACACTCAACCTGGTTACCATGGTGGTGGTGGCCTCGTCGTATGGCTTTGGGGTGGCTATCACCTCGGTTGCCGTGTTAGTGTGGATGTCGGCCATTTACGGCATTGCCCTCGTATCGCGCTCGTTCATATCTGAGGAGCTTATTTCGGAGGTGTCGCTCGTGGGTGGCATTCTGATTGCGGCGTCGGGCCTTGGTGTGCTCCACATCAAGGACTGCAAAACCATCAATCTGCTGCCGGCTCTTATCGTGCCCATGCTGTTCTTTGCGGCCAGAGCCTTACTTGCCATGTGGGGCTTATCGTTTTGAGGCGTTTCCGGGGCGCAAACACCTACCATTTTGTTGGGTAACAAACATCTTGCATCTTACACTAATTAGACATAACAAGCTGATAATCAGCACTTTCAACAGTGTAAGATGTTTCAAAGCAATCCTACACAAAACCTACACGCCAAGGCCTGCATCTTACACAAGCGAGAAGGGGGATACGGGTGCAAAGGAGGACGAATTTGATACTGGGGAATACGCCACAATGCCGCCCTGTAATTTTGCGACGCAACAACGTGTTCTAACGGCATAGGGGGAGCGGATTTTCAATCAGACCGACTGAAAATCCGCTCCCCCTATGCCGTAATTGCGTGCTGCCGCAACTGGTGCGTGCAGGCAGTAGTGCAAGTAGTTTTCACTATATCCTACACTGCATAAACATCTGATATTCAGAGCATTAAATGCCATTAGTGTAAGATGCAAGATGTTTCACTGCATCTAATTTATATGGTAGAGAATGTGGTAATTGGCTGATACCGTAGCGTTACTAATAGAAGTTTCGGATTTGGCCAAGGCGGGCTGAAAGCCCAATGGAGCACATAGCCCAGGGCAAGCGAAGCG
>OBAD01000360.1_pt1 | contig 13050 bp, 9 predicted proteins | sample 1494861 | NCBI WGS metagenome assembly OBAD01 (sample SAMEA3360681, study PRJEB22359) | human gut metagenome | biome: ENVO:urban biome; feature: ENVO:human-associated habitat; material: ENVO:feces | place: Bangladesh | collected 2011
TGCGACCACCTGTTCCCAAAACAGGAGCGCTACCGGGCTGCGCTACACCCCGCTTTTACTTATGCTATCCGTCACTAGAGAAGATTGAGTCGGGGCGACAGGATTCGAACCTGCGACCACCTGTTCCCAAAACAGGAGCGCTACCGGGCTGCGCTACACCCCGCTCATTCATCTCTACGACACCTTTTAAGCATTGCTTTAAGCATCATTTCTGAATTGCGAGTGCAAAGGTACTACATTTTTTTGATTCCACCAAATTTTTCCGTAACTTTTTTCAAAAAAATATGCATTTTAATGCAAAATGGCTGAAAAACAGGTAAAAACAGGCAAAAAATAAGGGCACCCCCTATCCGGGAATGCCCTTATACCTTATTATATATATAGTAGCGGCAAAGAACCGCAACCATACTTGCTGAACTTTAAAATCAGAAACCGACTGCCCGAATCTGTCAAACCGAGAAGACCGGCAAATCTGATTTTACTTGATGATTCCCTCTTCTACGAAAATCTTCTTCAAGATCTGGACAGCCTGCTCAACCTGATCTCTTGTGTGAGTAGCCATGAGGGCGAAACGTACCAATGTATCCTGAGGAGCACAAGCTGGAGGAATAACAGGGTTGATGAACACACCTGCATCGTAAGCCATCTTGGTAACAACGAATGTCTTCTCAGCATCGCGCACGTAGAGAGGAATGATAGGACTCTCAGTCTCGCCAATCTCGAAACCTTCCTCGCGGAAACGCTTCAAGGCATAGTTGGTTACATCCCAGAGATTCTCGAAACGCTCTGGCTCATTCTGAATGATGTGGAGAGCCTCGAGAGCTGCTGCTGTGGCAGCTGGAGTGTTAGATGCGCTGAAGATATAAGTACGGCAGTTGTGACGGAGGAAGTTGATAGTATCCTTGTCTGATGCGATGAAACCGCCGATAGAAGCCAGACTCTTAGAGAATGTACCCATGATGAGGTCTACCTCGTCGGTCAGACCGAAGTGGTCGCATACACCACGACCCTGCTTGCCGAATACGCCAAGACCATGAGCCTCGTCTACCATGATAGAGCAGTTGTACTTATGCTTGAGCTTTACAATCTCAGGCAAGTTAGCCAAGTCGCCCTCCATAGAGAACACACCGTCAACAACAATGAGCTTGATAGCCTCCTGAGGAAGCTTAGAGAGCACGCGCTCCAAATCTTCCATATCGTTGTGCTTGTAGTGAAGCTGGGTAGCGAATGAGAGGCGGCGGCCATCTACGATACTTGCGTGGTCGCGGTCATCGCAGATAATATAGTCGTTACGACCTACTACGCAAGCCAAGACACCCTGGTTAACAGAGAATCCTGTAGAGAAACACAAAGTTTCATCCTTGCCCATAAACTCAGCAAGCTCCTTTTCGAGCTGCACGTGCAAATCGAGCGTACCATTGAGGAAACGGCTTCCTGCACAACCAGAACCATACTTGTCGAGCGCAGCCTTAGCTGCATCAATAACACGCTGGTCATTAGTCAAACCCTGATAAGCATTAGAACCGAACATCAGGATTTTATGACCATCGATGTCGGTTACCTCTGTCATCTGCTTACTTGTGATCTCGCGGAAATATGGATACACACCGGCAGCCATATACTTCTGAGGTTCACGATAATTCTTGTATCTTTCTTGTAATTGTCCCATTATTAATAGGTGTACTTTATTATCTTTTTTTATACTTTTCTAAGTTTCAGGGTGCAAAGATACAAAAAAGAACTCAATAAACGGCTTTTTTTATAAGAAAGTTTACTTTTATAGTTTTTTTAATCGATATTTCTTGTTATTTTGGGTATTTTTATTACTTTTGTAGCCTAATTTTTACAAACTCTTGACTATATAATGAAGAAAAAGATACTTTTCATCATGAATCCGATTTCAGGAACAGCCAGCAAGGCGGCAGTTCCTAGTCTGATAGATTCTGTTTTGGACAAAGAGCTTTTTGAGTACGAGATAAGAATGACTGAAAGAGCCGGGCACGCTTCGGAAATTGCTACCGAAGCGAAGAACAACCATGTAGATGTGGTTGTGGCGGTTGGCGGTGACGGAACCGTCAACGAGGTGGCCCGCTCACTGGTTCACTCCGATACAGCCCTCGGCATTCTGCCTTGCGGTTCGGGCAACGGACTGGCGAGACATCTGCTGCTCCCGATGAACCTGAAGAAATGCATCGAGGTCATCAACCAATGCCAGATTAGAGATTTGGATTATGGTGTCATCAACGACCACCCGTTCTTCTGCACCTGCGGCATGGGCTTTGACGCTTTCGTCAGCATGAAGTTTGCAGAGAGCGGCAAGCGCGGTCCTATCACTTATGCCGAAAACATCCTGCGCGAGGGATTGAAGTATAAGCCTGAGACTTACACTCTTGAAGACGAGACCGGCACCAAGCAGTATAAGGCGTTCCTCATCTCCTGCGCCAACGCATCGCAATATGGCAACAATGCCTATATTGCCCCTCAAGCATCCATGAGCGACGGTCTGATGGATGTCGTCATCATGGAACCGTTTGATGTAATCGAGGCGCCTCAGGTGAGTTTCGACATGTTCAACAAGACGCTGGACAAGAACTCGAAAATCAAGTCGTTCCGCTGCAAGAAACTTCATATCACCCGCAGTCAGCCAGGCGTAATCCATTATGATGGCGACCCTATAATGACGGGTGCAGAGATTGATGTTCACCTGGAAGAAAAGGGCATCAAGATGCTGGTGAACCCGTTTGCAAACAAGAACGACCGCAAGCCGAACATGATTCAGTCTGCCTTTGCCGATTTCTTCAACGACTTCAATGCCGTGCGCGATGATATCCATAAAGACATCCAGCGCCAGAGCAAAAGAGTAGAAGCCATCAGCAAACTGGTGCAGAAGAAGCTGAACCTTTGAGGGAATGTTGAGTGTTGAATGTTGAGTGTTGAATTTAGAGGGAGTGTTGAGTGTTGAATTTAGAGGGAGTGTTCATTCAACATTCAACACTCAACATTCAACACTCCTAGAAAAGGTAGAATTTTTCCGTTATTTTCCTATACCATTCCGAGCGGTTCCCCTGCGAATCCATCATCGTTTCAACATGCTCTTCATAAGGCGAAATACGATGCTTGGCAAAACTCAGCATAAAACGTTTTGGCTGTTTGCGTTCCACCGTCTTCACACCACATTTCCGAATAAGATAAAAGCCTAACATACAAGACTCTGCAACAAATTGCTCTACTACTTCCGCAGGAACTATTGCAGAGAAGACGCCCTCATCAGAAAGCAGCCGTTTTACACCCGCAAACAAATCGCGGAACGGAAGACTGTCCGTATGTCTCGCCATAGCTCTCTTAATGTCCGGATTTTTCAAGCTATCTACAAAGAACGGAGGATTGCTCACTATCGCATCAAAAACACCGGCAGCCTTCAAACCTTCAGCAGTTTCCGAAGCCTCAGCAGCTTCCAAAGCTCCCCCAAAATCCTGCAGTCTGCAACATTCTATTTCCACCCTGTCGCGAAACGGACTGGCCATCACATTCTCCCTCGCCTGTCCGCACGCATCAGCATCCATATCAATCCCCACGACCTCAGCCTCAGGAAAACGCTGCGCCATCATGAGCGAAATCAGCCCCGTTCCGGAACCGATGTCCAGAATCCGGCAGCCACCTTGCGCCCATGCACCCAGCAAAACGCCGTCAGTTCCCACTTTCATGGCACAACGGTCTTGCTCTATTTCAAACTGTTTAAATCGAAAATTACCCATAAATTCTTCTGTTTCTATACAGAAGAAAACGAAGCCGCCGCCGATTTATTTTATCGCAAACAGCAGAAAATTGCCACTTCTACCTGCAAAAAGCAGCTACCCACATCTATAAAAACGGGTACTTATCTATAGAAAAGCAATTTTATTATTAAATAATCTATTATCTTCCACGATATTTCATAAAAAATGAGTACCTTTGCACGGAAAATAGAAATCATAACAAAATGAACAACAGAAGAACAAGTACCCAAATACAAATGATTGCAGATTACGAGGGCGACCCAAGGACCCTGATCGAAGACCAGGAAGAAGGTTTGTACCCTACCCTCTGCATGCGGGATATTGTAGTTTTCCCTACCAACATGACCCCTATCGTTGTGGGCAGAAAGGAAAGTCTGAATCTCGTCCGGATGCTGGAAAAGAAGCCAGATACAACATTCTGTGTATTCTGCCAGAAGAATAAAGACATAGAATCGCCTAACGAAGAAGACCTTTACCCTGTAGGCGTCTTCGCCAAACTGATTAAGGTTATCAAGATGCCTGGCACAGACCAGAAGAGCATCATCATTCAGGGTCTGGGCAGATGTCAGATGAGTCATCTCGTTCAAAAAGAGCCTTACACAGTAACTGATGTAAAAAGTCTTCCGGAGAAATGGCCTGATGAGAACAACGATGAACTCTTCAGAATGCTCTACGAGAACTTCCATTACGAAGCGACAGACTATATCAAATCAAGCGCCAACTATTCTGATGATGCCATCCAGGCAATCAACGAACTGTCGAGCATTCACATGCAATGCAACTTCATGTGCTCCCTCCTTCCATTCAGCATCGAGGATAAAATCAAGATGCTGAAAGAGGAAAAACTCAGCGAGCGCATCATGATTGCCATCAGATCCCTGAACAAGGTGCGCCATCTGCTACGCATACAGACAGAGATTGAGAACAAAACCCACTACGACCTTGATGAGCAGCAGAAGGAATACTTCCTCAAGCAGCAGATCAAGAACATCAGGGAAGAACTGGGAGAAGGCAACGCCAGTCCGGAGAAGAAGGAGATTCTGGAGAAGGCGAAACAGAAGAACTGGAGCGAAGAGACAGCCAAGATTTTCAAGAAAGAAATTGCCAAGCTCGACACCCTGAACCCGCAGAGTCCTGACTATTCGATACAGATAGGATTCCTGCAGACCATGGTAGATTTGCCTTGGAATTCCTACACCCAGGACGACCTCAGTCTGACCCGTGCCAAGCGCATTCTGAACCACGACCACTACGGCATGGAGAAAGTAAAGGAGCGCATTCTGGAATACCTCGCCGTAAGAGCGCTGAACGGCGGCAAAAAGAGTCCTATCCTCTGCCTCTACGGTCCTCCGGGCGTAGGAAAGACCAGTCTGGGCAAGAGCATCGCAGCAGCCATGAAGCGCAAGTACGTACGCATGTCGCTGGGCGGTCTGCACGATGAAGCCGAAATCCGCGGTCACCGCCGCACCTATGTGGGAGCCATGCCGGGCCGCATCATCAAGAACATACTGAAGGCAGGCAGCAGCAATCCGGTCTTCATCCTCGACGAGATTGACAAGGTGGCGCAGAGCAATTTCAACGGCGACCCAGCATCAGCCCTGCTCGAAGTGCTGGACCCGGAACAGAACAATGCCTTCCACGACAATTATCTCGATATGGATTACGACCTCTCCAAGGTGCTCTTCATCGCCACAGCCAATGACCTGAGCGTCATTCCACGTCCGCTCCTCGACCGTATGGAGCTGATAGAAGTAGGCGGCTACATCACCGAAGAGAAGACAGAGATTGCCAAGCGCCACCTCGTACCGGAAGAGTTGGAAAACACCGGACTCGACAAGGTTTCGCCGAAGGTAAGTTTCAACAAGAATGCCCTCGAGTTCATCATCGAGCACTACACCCGGGAGAGCGGCGTAAGACAGCTGAAGAAACAGATTGACAAGAGTCTGCGCAAGATGGCTTACAAACTTGCCTGCAACCAGGAGCTGGAGAACTACACCATCACCCCTGCCGAAGTAAAAGACCTGCTGGGCAATCCGCCGTTCAACCGCGACATCTACCAGGGCAACGACTATGCAGGAGTGGTAACCGGACTAGCCTGGACCTCAGTGGGCGGCGAAATCCTCTACATCGAAACCTCGCTCAGCAAGGGCAAGGCAGGCAAGCTCACCCTGACCGGAAATCTGGGCGACGTGATGAAGGAATCAGCCATTATCGCACTGGAATACGTCAAGTCGCACATCGACCTGCTGCAGGTAGACTACCGCATCTTCGAGCAGTGGAACATCCACATCCACGTGCCTGAGGGAGCCACCCCGAAAGACGGTCCTTCTGCCGGAATCACCATCGCCACCAGCATCGCCTCAGCCATCACCCAGCGCAAGGTGCGTGCCAACACAGCCATGACCGGCGAGATAACCCTCCGCGGCAAAGTGCTCCCGGTAGGCGGAATCAAGGAGAAGATTCTAGCAGCCAAGCGGGCAGGAATCAAGCACATCGTGATGTGCAGGGAGAACCAGAAGGACGTAGAGGAAATACCAGAGAAATATCTCAAGGGTGTAGACTTCCACTATGTAGAGAATGTAGCTGACGTCTGGCAGTTCGCGCTGACCGATGAGAAGGTGAAAAACCCGACAGACTTCAGCATTCAGAAAAATGATAAAAAAGAATAGAAATGAAATTTGAATTACAAGTAACAGATAAAGCAAGCGATGCGCGTACAGGCATCATCACCACCGACCACGGACAGATCAAGACCCCAATCTTCATGCCCGTAGGAACCGTAGGAAGCGTGAAGGGCGTCCACTTCGAGGAACTCAAGAAGCAGGTCATGGCACAGATTATCCTCGGAAACACCTATCACCTCTACCTGCGCCCAGGTCTTGACGTCATCAGGGCAGCAGGCGGCTTGCACAAGTTCAACGGCTGGGACCGTCCTATCCTCACCGACAGCGGCGGTTTCCAGGTTTTCTCGCTCACCGGCATCCGCAAACTCAAGGAAGAAGGCTGCGAGTTCCGCTCCCACATCGACGGCAGCAAGCATTTCTTCACACCGGAGAACGTGATGGACACCGAGCGCATCATCGGAGCCGACATCATGATGGCCTTCGATGAATGTCCACCGGGACAGAGCGATTACCAGTACGCCAAGAACAGCCTCATGCTCACCCAGCGCTGGCTAGACCGCTGCATCAAGCGATTCAATGAGACCGAGCCCCTCTACGGCTATCAGCAGAGCCTCTTCCCTATCGTACAGGGCTGCACCTTCCCGGACCTGCGCCGCGAAGCAGCCAAATACATAGCCGATAAGGGAGCCGACGGAAATGCCATCGGCGGACTTGCCGTAGGAGAACCTACCGAGGTGATGTATGAGATGATAGAAGTAGTGAACGAAATCCTGCCGAAAGACAAGCCGAGATATCTGATGGGCGTAGGAACCCCGCAGAACATCCTCGAAGCCATCGAGCGCGGCGTAGACATGTTCGACTGCGTAATGCCGACCCGCAACGGCCGCAACGCCATGCTCTTCACCTATCAGGGCACGATGAACATGCGCAACAAGAAGTGGGAGAAAGATTTCAGTCCGGTAGATCCAGACGGCTGCGACATCGACCTCGTAACCACGAAGGCCTACCTCCACCACCTCTTCAAGGCACAGGAGCTGCTGGCGATGCAGATAGCCAGCATCCACAACCTCTCTTTCTACCTTCGTCTCGTGACCGATGCCCGCCATCATATCGAGCAGGGCGATTTCGTGGCATGGAAGAATTCCATCATCGACCAGCTTGGCCGAAGAATTTAAGTAAGAAAGCATAATGAAAGATTTTAAACAAATAAGAAAACACCGCCGGCTCTACCGCACCGGCCGATGGGCTTCCCGCAAGTTCGGGTGGCTCATCAGGGCTGTGCGCTGGCTGGCACACAAGCTCCGGTTCCTGCGCATATTCCGGGTTCTCAACCCGTTCAGGTACATCAAGAAGCTCGACTGGTACATTATCAAGAAGTTTCTGGGCTACTATTTCTTCTCCATCGCCCTGATCATCTCCATCGCTATCGTCTTCGACTTTAACGAGAACCTGGCAAAATTCTCAGAGCACCATGCACCGGCGCGCGCAATCATCTTCGATTACTACGCCAACTTCGTGCCCTACTTCGCCAACCTCTTCAGTGCGCTATTCGTGTTCGTGGCGGTCATCCTCTTCACCACCAAGCTGGCAAGCAATTCCGAAATCATCGCCATTCTGGCGTCGGGAGTATCCTTCAAGCGTCTCCTTCGCCCATACATGATTACCTGCGTGCTGCTCTCAGCCCTCTCCTTCGGGCTCTCTGCCTACGTCATTCCCCACGGAACCGTTATCAGGCAGAACTTCGAGACGATGTACAAGAACAAGAAGAAGAATACCAGTGCCGAGAATGTACAGCTGCAGGTAGACAGGGGAGTGATTGCCTATATGCAGCATTACGACAACAACATGAAGCACGGCTACGGATTCTGCCTCGACAAGTTCCAGGACAAGAAACTCGTCAGCCACCTTACAGCGATGGACATCCAGTACGACACCATTTCCGACAGCAAGTATCACTGGAAACTGAGCAACTGGAAAATCCGCAAGCTCCAGGGCATGAAGGAGCATATTACGAGCGGAGCCCAGAAGGACACCACCATCATGATGGAACCTACCGACCTGGTCTATTCCAAGGGTCAGCAGGAAACCTTCACCAGTCCTGAGCTCCGCGATTACATCTCCAAGCAGATTAACCGCGGTTCGGGCAACGTAGTGCAGTACGAGGTAGAATACCACAAGCGCATCGCCTCATCCTTCGCCTCGTTCATCCTCACCATCATCGGCGTTTCCCTCTCAGCCCGCAAGCGCAAGGGCGGCATGGGAGCAGCATTGGGCGTTGGTCTTGCGCTGAGTTTCGGCTACATCATGCTCCAGACGGTTTCTGCCACCTTCGCCATCCAGGCCAATTTCCCGCCTGTCCTGGCAGCGTGGCTTCCAAACTTCCTCTTCGCCATCGTAGCCTACTTCTGCTACCGCAAGGCACCGAGGTAAAAAGTTAACATTTAACATTCAACACTTAACATTAAAAAAAAGAGAATGTATTTCGACGAATTAGATTTAAACGACAACGTGCTCGACGCATTATATGACATGCGCTTCGACACATGCACTCCAGTACAGGAAAAGTGCATTCCAGAGATATTAGAAGGTCACGATGTCTTGGGTGTAGCCCAGACCGGAACCGGCAAAACCGCAGCCTATCTGCTCCCAGTATTGAGCAAGCTCGATGACGGCGGTTATCCTAAAGACGCCATCAACTGCGTCATCATGTCACCAACCCGCGAGCTCGCCCAGCAGATAGACCAGGCGATGCAAGGCTTCGGCTATTACCTGCAGGGCGTGAGCAGCGTAGCCGTATACGGCGGCAACGACGGTAACCGTTACGATCAGGAGTTGCGCAGCCTCCGCATGGGAGCCGATGTAGTCATCGCCACCCCGGGCCGCCTCATCTCCCATATCTCTCTGGGCAACGTTGACCTCAGCAAGGTAAGTTTCTTCATCCTCGACGAAGCCGACCGCATGCTCGATATGGGTTTCTCAGAAGACATCAAGACCATCGCATCAAAACTGCCTGAGACCTGCCAGACCATCATGTTCTCGGCAACCATGCCTGAGAAGATAGAAGAGTTGGCTAAGACGCTGCTCAAGAATCCGGTAGAAATCAAACTTGCCGTCAGCAAGCCAGCCGAGAAAATCAAGCAGGAAGCATACGTATGCTACGAAACCCAGAAGATGAACATCATCAAGGACATCTTCAAGGCGGGCGACCTGAAACGTGTCATCGTCTTCAGCGGCAGCAAATTCAAGGTGAAGAAACTCGCAGCTTCCCTCCAGCAGATTGGAGTTAACTGCGGAGCCATGCACAGCGACCTGGAACAGGCAGAACGCGATGATGTGATGTTCAAGTTCAAGAGCGGACAGTATGATGTTCTCGTAGCTACCGACATTGTGGCGCGCGGAATCGACATCGATGATATTGAGATGGTCATCAATTACGATGTTCCTCACGATACAGAAGATTACGTTCACCGCATCGGCCGTACAGCCCGTGCCAACCGCGATGGTAGAGCCATCACCTTCGTGAGCGAAGAAGACCAGTACTGGTTCCAGCAGATTGAGAAGTTCCTGGAGAAGGTGGTAGACAAGATGCCTCTCCCTGAAGGATGCGGCGAAGGTCCTGAATACATCAAGCTTAACAAGCCGAAGAAGAAAGGCGCAAACGGAAGAAACAACAGACGCGGTAACGGTGGAAACGGCGAGGGCGGAAAGAACAGCGCCAAGAACCGCCGACAGAAAGACCGCGACCAGACTTCTCACAAGCGCAAGCCAAACAAGCCAAACGAGCGTCAGGAAAAAGCACCACGCAACAACGAGCAGCAGCCACAGCAAGGTAACAATCAGCAGAACGGAAAGCAGCAGCCTCAGCAGGGTAACAAGCAGCAGAACGCAAAGCAGCAGCCTCAGCAAGGTAACAAGCAGCAGAACGCAAAGCAGCCTCAGCAGGGTAACAAGCAGCAGAACGCAAAGCAGCAGAACAGAAAGCCAGCCCAGCCAGGCGAGCAGCCAAAGAACAGCAACAGCCAGAAGCGCCGCAATAACAGCAATAACAGCAACCAGCAGCGCCCAGGCACCGAGAACAATGTTCGTCCAGGCAGCAACGGCCGTGGCAGAGGCGTAGCCCAGAAAAAGGGCGACAAGCCGGCTGCACACAAGCACACCCCTATCGTAAATCCACAGAAGAAAGAAAACGCTGTGAAGAAATTCATCAAGCGCATCTTCGGATTCAAGAAATAGGTAAATAATCATCTTTTTAAATAAGGAAAGAGGAACGATGAAAGAGCTACACATCACCCCGCTCATGACCATCAGCCTCACACTGACGATCGGAATCATCATAGCCAAATGGGGCTATGATGATTTCAATATGCGCTTCTGGCTCATCATCTCCATCATTTCATGCGCCCTTGGCAGCATCATCTTTTTCCTTACTAAGTTCTTAAGCCAAAAGGCTTACTTCAGCAGGAGCCACCTGTTTCTCATCTACTCCCAATGCGTGATGATTCATTTATGCATCCTGAGCCTTGGGGCTTTTCTTACCTGTAAGCAAATAGCTGATTCCCAAGCCACTACACAACTGAAAAACTGGCAGGAACTGTCTTACCTTACACGGGCAAAAATCAATACCGAACGCTATAAAAGCAATATTGAAAGCAAACTGGTTTCCCTTCACGTAAAACAGCAAGACTATGCAGTCATCGCAGCCATGACACTGGGCGACAAGAGCGCACTCGACTCGAACACCCGAAACAGTTACTCCATTTCCGGAGCCAGTCACATCCTGGCAGTAAGCGGACTTCATATAGGCATTATCTTCCAGCTTTTCATCTTTCTGCTAGGCGGCAGAAAGTACTCAGTTTACACCATCATCCTGTCCCTCATCTCCATCTGGGCCTACGTTTTTCTCATAGGATTGCCGGCAAGTGCAGTCCGTGCAGCCATCATGCTTTCAGCCTACAGCTTAAGTTTAGCATTTCATCGTACCGGTCTGCCGCTCAATACTTTAGCCTCAGCTTATGTATTTATGCTCTTCATCAGTCCGCTCTATCTTTTCGAGTTGAGTTTCCAGCTTTCGTTCCTGGCCGTAGCCTCCATTCTGCTGTTCTTCACACCCCTTTACTCCCTCCTCCCCATCCGCAGCCGTTTCATCCGTTGGGCATGGGGACTCCTTTGCGTTTCACTGGCAGCCCAGATAGGAACCCTTCCGGTCATCGTCTACTCCTTCGGCAGAATATCGTGCTATTCACTTCTCACCAATTACATCGCCATTCCCGCAGCAACCCTCATCCTGTATCTTGGAGCAGCATTAATCCTGTTCTCCCCACTCACGTTATGGGCGCCCATAGCATCGGTTGTCGCCCCACTCATCAGCCTTACATCAGGCGCCCTGACCAGCATCACCCAATTTTTGAATACAGCAATAAAACTGATCAGCATGCTGCCTGGAGCAAGCATCGAAAACGTAAGAATCAGTCTGCCTCAGGTAATCGGTCTCTACGCTGTCATCCTGCTCATTTATGCCCTATGGCGCAGGATAGATAAACTGAAGTCGTCAGAATGCAAAATTCCCTAAACAGAGATAAAGGCTTAAAACCCGGAAAAACGTCTCTTATATAATAAGGTGTGCGTACACAAAAGGGCTACAAATCGAGATTAAGAATGTTAAAAAATAACTTTTTTCTACTTTTTCTGCATTTTTTCTTTCTTTTTGTTGGTGTTTTCAAGAAAAACATGTATCTTTGCAATCAGAAATAAAAAATAAGAATTTAAACACAATAAAAGATTAAAGATTATGAAAGCATCTGAAGTAATCGCGAATCTCCAAAGAAGATTCCCAAATGAGCCTGAGTACATTCAGGCAGTTAGTCAGGTTCTCGGTACTATCGAGGAAGAGTATAACAAGCACCCAGAGTTTGAGAAGGCAAACCTCATCGAGCGTCTCTGCATTCCAGACCGCATCATCCAGTTCCGCGTATCTTGGGTAGATGATAAGGGCAACGTACAGACTAACATGGGTTACCGCGTTCAGCACAACAACGCAATTGGCCCTTACAAGGGAGGTCTTCGCTACCACAAGTCAGTAAACTTGGGTATTTTGAAGTTCTTGGCTTTCGAGCAGACATTCAAGAACTCTCTTACAACTCTCCCAATGGGTGGTGCTAAGGGTGGTTCCGACTTCTCTCCACGTGGCAAGAGCAACAACGAGGTAATGCGTTTCTGCCAGGCTTTCATGACAGAGCTTTACCGTCACATGGGTCCAGACGAGGATGTTCCAGCTGGTGACATCGGTGTAGGTGGCCGCGAGGTAGGTTACCTCTTCGGAATGTACAAGAAGTTGACACACCAGTTCCAGGGCGTCTTGACCGGTAAGGGTCAGGAGTTCGGTGGTTCATTGATTCGTCCTGAGGCTACAGGTTACGGTAACGTATACTTCCTCTGCAACATGCTCGCTACCAAGGGTATTGACATCAAGGGCAAGACTGTTTTGGTTTCAGGTTCAGGTAATGTAGCCCAGTACACTATGGAGAAGTTGCTCCAGTTGGGTGCTAAGCCAGTTACATGTTCAGATTCAGACGGTTACATCTACGACCCAGACGGAATCGACCGCGAGAAGCTCGATTACATCATGGAGCTCAAGAACGTAGAGCGTGGCC
>OBAD01000362.1_pt1 | contig 13048 bp, 8 predicted proteins | sample 1494861 | NCBI WGS metagenome assembly OBAD01 (sample SAMEA3360681, study PRJEB22359) | human gut metagenome | biome: ENVO:urban biome; feature: ENVO:human-associated habitat; material: ENVO:feces | place: Bangladesh | collected 2011
ACGAGAAGTTGGCAGGGTCGTACGGCATCGGGTGGCGCTTGTTCTGTATGCCGACGCGAACGTTGGAGAGCGAGAAGTTGGTCTGAGTGACCTTCGTCACGGCGATGCTCTCAATGGAGTCGCGCTCGTGCTTCGATCCTGCTGCGTCGAGAGCGTCCTTCAACTCCATGTCGGTGTCGAGCGGATTATACTTCGGTGAAGTCTTCTCCTTCGTCACTGAGTAATAGAGTGGGGCAGAAACCTTCGCCTTGTCGGGGAAGAACTTGCCCAGCTCAATGTTTGCCGTGACAGTATAGTTGGCTTGGTCGTCGGTGCTGCGCTGTGCCACACCCTCTTCCAGTCCGCCGAAACCTGACGACATATACCTGCCCTGCACGTTCACGGTGCCCAGGTCAGAAAGTTGCAGGTTGAGGTTGCCTTGCGCAGCCCAACCGCCGGAGTTGTTATATTCGCGCAGACGCAGCTCATTGAGCCACACCTCGCCGCTCTTCTCCGTTCCCGAGTTGTTGCGCACACCAATCACCATCGTCTTTATCTCGCCGAGAGTCGGGTTACCCATCACCGAAATCTTGTTCTTCGGCTTGTCCGAGTCGTATGCAGAGAACAGGCGGTTGTACGATGCCTGTCCGTTGGCCTTCGCCTTGTTGCGTTCCTTCTTGAGGTCGGTCAGCTTCTTGAGGTCGATGTCCAGCATGTTCTCCTCTGGCCACACCTTTCGTGCTTCTGCTGTTGAGTAGCGGTCATACTTGCCAGGTGCTGTGAGCTTCAGCGGAATCTCGTACTCATAGAAGTTGCTCTTATAGTCCGATCCGAGACGTACGAAAACGGAGAGCTGTCCGTCTTCCAGTCCGGTAGTGTTCTGCTCGAAGGCGTTGGCATGCACGAACATCTGCAGACGCTTATACTGACGGACGTCCAGCGTGGTGTTCTTATATACCGCCTTAGCCTCGCCCGAACCGAGAGTAGTGACGGTCATGGCAAGCGCCTGCTCGTTGTTCTCCACGAGCTGAGGCTGCGTCGGATCCTGTCCGCGCTTGATGCCCGGAGGCAGAACGTAGTTGACGGGCTGCTTGTCAGCGTTCTCTTCTATGTTGACAGCCGAAACAGCCAGTCGTCCTGACGTTGAACTTGAATTGTCGATGTTCTGCTCGTATACTCGCCATTCACCGCGAACGAGGTCGAGTGTGCCGAAACGCAGGATGATGGGGTGCTTGAATCCTGTGAGGAACATACGCATGAAGCGCACGGAGGTGAAGTCGCTGATGGCTCCGACGCGCTTCTCATACTCTCTGAGCGGAATGCGGAACTGATACCAATGTACGGTTTCCGTCTTCTTATTGCGCAGCGGTCGTGTGTCGGCACGCATGTCCACGATGTAGTTCTTGCCAATCTCGAGGTCCTCAGGACGGATGGAGATGCGATACTGGAAATACTTCTCATACTCGTTGAGCGTGTAGTCCTGATTGATGTCCTCCACGTCCGGGGTCGACTTGTATGACGTGTCGTAGCCTTCCGTACGCGAGTCGTTGTCGGGCGAGTTGCCCTGCGGGTTGTTGATATACTTGTAGCGACGGAGGATTGGAGCCTCCATGCGGTCGTAGTCAGAACCGCGGAAGTAGTGATAGTTGTCGCCTGCGGGGTCAGCCCAGATTGAGTCCCACACAGCCGGATTGACCTTACCCTGCACTTCTTTCAGGAAGTCCTGATAAGACTCCCACTTCTGCTCCTCTTCGTCGGTCAGTCCGTTGAAGCCAACGTCCTGCTTTGCTCTTGCGCCGCTTGACGTAGCGAAGGCGTAAGTTACGGTTGCCTGGTTCGGAACCTTACCCCATTGTGTGGTGGTGTAAGCCGCTGAACCGTCCGTAGGCATTCCGCTCTCATAGAATTTCTTTCCGTCTCGGAGGATGTCCTCGCTCATTTCGCCGAGGTTGATATAGAAGTCGCCACCGTAGTCGGACGCCGTTCCCTGCTCACGGGTGTAGATAAAGGGGTCGAGCATCCAGAATTCGATATACTCGATGTTGGCTGTCTCGAAGTCGTTGGTGTCCAGCTTTCGCATCATACCGCCCCAATGCTGCTGCGGATTGTTGAGTGTTCCGTCGTAGTTGAGGTCCGGATTGAAGTTGTACGGTCCGCGCTCGTTGGGGTAATAGGCGAGGTTGAGGATGGAGAGAGTTGACGTGCTGCCGTTGTAAGCGCTCTGGTCGCGGTTAGGGAACAGCTCGTTTACGTATATCTCACGTACATAATGGTTTGACAGCTGGTCGAGGTCGCTCTTGATGTGGCCCGGCGTAAGTGACGACGAGCGGCGTGTGAAGAGCGGGTCGATGGTATACCAAGCCATGCGCGAGCGATTGAATCCCGAGCGTAGCGTGTTCTTGTCGTTCGATTCCTGGAACATTGACGGCACGCTTGAGATTATCCACGACGTCGGTGTAGACACGTCTATGGTGTTCTTCGTGTTCTCGAAGTCGTCAATGTACGACGCGTTGTCCTGCGTTCCGTGGCTCTGACCGGCGATGAGTTGTGCAAACTCGCCAGAAAACGATATGGAAGAAGGCTGCGTAAGGTGCAGCAATGGTATCTTGTCCAGCATGTTGGTGAGCCATTGGCTCTCCTTCTTCCAGTTTATGTTGAGTCCCCAGATGGTGTTGTTGAGCGGTTCGGAGCCCATGTTCACCTTGTTGGTGAGCGGCTGCTCGGAGAGATGCTGGAACGTACCCGAGAGCTGGAAGTTCTTCGATATGTCGTACTCCCAGTTGAGACCGAACATTGTCTTTCGCTCCTGCGCATAGTCAGTGTTGCTCTCGAGCGACACGTTCACGCTCGTTCCGGCGTCGATGATGCTCTGGTTGAGGATGGTCACCTCGCCACCCGAGTAGTCCACGGAGTAGTCGGTGCCCTCGGCAAGGGTCACGCCGCCTGCCGTTACCACCACTGATCCTTGCGGAATGTTGTATGCGCCGAGCGATATGACGTTGGCAGACGTACCGCGGAACTGTCCCATGAGCACATACTTGTCCTTCTCGGCTATCTGTTTAGCCACGGTTTTCGTCGAGTCGTACAGCTCTGTGAAGGCATACTTGGAAGCCTGGTCTGCTGTCACGCCCTTGGAGGTGAGATAGTTGTAGATGTGCTTGCCGAACGGTTCGGCAACAGGGAAGAACACGCGACCGTTCGTGACGGTATATCCTTCCACGTAGTCGAAGTAGCCGTTGGAGTGTGCCTTGTTGTTATTGTCCAGTCGGTCGGCTCCGAGCACCTTGATAAGAGTCTGGTTCTTCACCTGCGGCTCTGGTATATAAGAAAGGTATACGCCAGCCGTGTCGCTCTGGAACTTCACGTCCAGACGGAATTTCTCCTTCTCCACCGACGAGGCAAGGTAGTAGACGTTCTTCATCATGAGTCCCCAGTTGCCCTGACTTGGGTTGTTCGACGTGTTCTTGAGCGACTTCACGAAGAGTGCCTTGCTCACGTCCGTGTTGTCAGAGGCAAACTCGCCCACCTGATAAGTCACGCCACCATAGGTGTATTCGTATGCGATGGCAAGCACCTGGTCGGTCTGCAGACCTGTCTTCAGCGAGATATAGCCGAGTGCGGTGTTGACGGTATATTCCGAAGAAGAGAGCAGACGCGCCTTCTCCAGCTTCTCATAGTCGGTGCCGCCGGCAAATCCCGGTATGGCGTCGAGCACTGTTGACGTCTGGTCTATCTCTCTTGCGTCGGCATACTGCGTGGTCATTGCGGCGTACTCGCTGTTTGAAGCATTGGAAGGCACGGGCTGTCCGGTGGTAGCCCATATAGGGTTAGACACGCGTGTGTTTTCGCCAAGGTCGGTCAGGGCGATGATGTTACGCGTGTTTGACGTTGTTCCTGTCTTGTTGGTCACCCACACCTCCACACGGTTTATCTTCATTCCAGAAGTGAGGTTGGGCAGTGAGCGCATCCATTCGTCATAACGGTCATGGAAATACTGCGAGAGGAAGAAGTGGCGGTTCTCCTCATAGTTGGCAGCGTCAATCTCGAACGGCGTAAACTGCTTGCCGCCTTTCGACGATACGCTCTTCGTTGTCGACTTCTTCTGCGACGCCACCATCTGCAGCTTCAGCTTGCCGAACTGCAGGTCGGTGCGGATACCGAAGAGCGATGAGGCACCCTTTACGAGCGACGAGTTCGACGGGAACGACACGTTACCTGCCTCCACCAGCTTCACTATCTCGTCTTCCTTGCCGTCATACTTGAGCTTGAGGCTCTGTGCGTCAAAGTCGAATGTGGCGTCGGTGTTGTAGTTAAGGTTCATGTTCACCTTGTCGCCGACGCGTCCGTTCATGTTAAGGTTTATCTTCTCGTCGAAGTCCATTGTTGTGGTCTTGCGGTTGCGGATAGGCAGCGAAGGGTTGTCGATGTTCTTCATCGTCGCTCCGAACTTCAGCTCTGCCGTTCCCTGCGTCTTGATGCGCACGCCGCCGGGACCGAATATCTTCTCCGCCGGACCCAGATCGAAGTGCATGTCAGAGAAGTCGAACTTCTCCTTACCCTTCGCCTGATATATCTCGTCATTCTTCTTGCGGAAGAAGTCCTTCATCAGCTGCTTCTCGCTCCAGTGCATATATTCCTCTGCGGTCATCATCACGGGTGCCGCGATGTACGAACCTGCCATCTTCGAGCCGATGACATACCGGTCGAGCGAGTCGTTATATTCCACCTGCTGCCCTAAATTGTCAGGGCGTTTGAGGTCGGCGGCGCCCTGCGAGAGGTCGTCGAGAGTAATGGGCATGGTGCGCTGTATGGGCCAGCGTGTATGCAGCAGCGAGTCTGGTATTGAGTCGTCCCCCTCTATTACGGGCTGCGCCTTTATCGCCATGGTGTCTCGGGCTGCCTTTGCCTTTCCGCCTACCGGCTTTGCCTCACGCTGTCTGACATCCTGCATTATGGGACTTCCGGTCATGGCAAGCGTAGCCACTGCCACCAGAAGGAGCGCAACTGCCATTGTCCGTGCCGTCTTGTGCGACGGGAATCGGCGTAATATGAGGAGTATGTTATTGAGAATTTGCTTCAACGTATTGAATTGTCTTGTGTCGTATCCTGTTATTGTCTTACTTGATCTGCTTCAGCGCCATCTTCACCACCTGTTCCACAGGCAGAGTCGGGTCGTCCGTAAGCAGGGCTGTCACCACCTTGGCTGTCGGAGCCGGTGAGAAGCCGAGCATTGTGAGCGCTGCCACTGCCTCGTCCCTGACGTCTGCGGGGATGGTGTTGTCGGCAGCGGTGCCGGCAGGAAGCTCCTGGGCGATGCCCAGCGACATGATCTTGTCCTTCAGATCCACGATGATGCGCTGTGCCGTCTTCAGACCGATGCCCTTTACGCCCTTCAGCAGTCGCTCGTTGCCTGACGAAATGGCTCCGGCAAGCTCTGCAGGAGAAGCCGCAGAGAGAATCATGCGAGCCGTATTTGCTCCCACGCCCGATACGGTGATGAGCAGACGATAGAGGTCGCGCTCCTGCTTGGAGGCGAATCCGAAGAATGTGTACGAGTCGTCCCTGCCACCAGTAACAAGCGATTCGTGTACGTAGAGCTTCACGTCCTTCTTGCCCTGTACGGCTTCGTATGTGTTAAGCGAGATGTTGAGCGCATAGCCAACGCCGTATGCTTCTACGACGGCCTGTGCCGGAGTGAGTTCAGCGAGCTCGCCTTTTATATAGTCTATCATTTTATTATAAAGTGTGTTTGTCGGTTGAGTGATTTTAGTGCGTATTACACCATATTATATTATAACGACGTTTTGTTGTGTTTATTGTACGTTGAGGCTATCATAGCGTACAAATTTATTTATGTCCTTACTGACAACAAAAAAAGCGGGGCTGCACCAGAACCACTCTGCCACAACCCCTACGCATAAAAGAATAGTGTGTTTTTATTATGTCTAATGAATCATATGATAAAGTTTTAATGTGTTGCTGCGTTATCTGCGGCTGCCGAAAGAGCCACCTCCGTGTGACGAACCGCTGCGTGAGGAAGAACCTCCGCTGAACGAACCGCTGCGTGAGCCTCCGCCGAACGAACTGCCACCGCGTGAGCTGCCGAATGATGAACCACCTCCGCGAGGAGCACTCATCGAACCGTTGTTAGAGCGACTGCCTCCGAACGAACGTGAGCTGCTGTTAGAACTGCTGCTGTTGCCGAACGAACGTGAGCTGTTGTTTGAGCGACCGCTGCCGAACGTAGAGCGCGGCGAGCTTTGTACGGAATTCTCAGGAGAAGCCACCCTGAAGCCGCCTCTGCCACCGAAAGAAGAGTTGCTGTTGTTCGGCTGTCTTACAGTGGTGCGAGTGCTGCTCTCGCGGTTGGTGCGCGAACCAAACGAACCACGCTGTCCGTTGTTGTTTATATTAGTGTTGTTACCAAAGCGCTGCTGCGTCTGGTTGCGCGAACCGAACGACTGGCGGTTGCCTCTGCCATAATCGCCGCGATTAAATCCGTCACGCATTCCGAAGTGTGCGTCGCCGCGACGCTCAGCGTAACGTCTTCCGTTATACCATGACCGGCCTCCGTTGCGATGCCATGAGTGGCCTCCGCAGTAGCTTACGTACACCACAGGACGGTCAAAGTAGAAGTAGTCGCGGTGTGGATAGCGTGCGTAGATGCTGAAGTGCCACAGACCGTCGCTGAAGTAGAGCGGACGATAGAAGTAGCTGGCGGCGCAGTATGCGCGATACTGCCAGTCGAGGAGCACGTAGCTGAGGTCCACGTTACGATAGCGCCAGTACGGTCCGTAGAGGTCGTCGTATGTGTTTACGCCGATGAGGTAGTCGAGGTTTATCTCGTAAGCAGCCTCATACTGGTCGTTTGTGAGATTGAGTTCATACGCCATCTTGTCTGTGAGGAACAGTGCCTGCTGGCGTGCCTGCTCATAGCTCATTGCGTTTATGGTGACTGTCATGGTGAACAGTAACGCTAAGATTGATATAAACTTTTTCATAACTCTATATTTTTAAATTGTTATTTTTTACGTTCTTGTTTCTTTACGCTTGCAAAGTTAGCCACATAAATCATAGCATCAAAAGGATTTTCCCTAAACGCCGATGGGAAATTCCCTATTCTTGTTTTTTCTTACCGTTAAACAATGGTTTTTCGGAATATTATGTTTATATTTGCCTTACATTAATAACTAAATACAATTATCCGATGAAAGTATTACAGAGTTCGCTCCTTCGCGCCGTCTGCGCCATTGTCGTGGGAGCGCTGCTCGTCAAGTATCGCGAGCAGACGGTTACGTGGATGACGATATCCATTGGCGTATTGTTCTTCATATCAGGCGTTTTCTCGTGCGCTTCATATCTCATAGCGCGTAGTCGTAAGGACGACGTACAGGTGTTCGATGCACAGGGACGCCAGCTTCGCGGCATGCGACCAGCCTTCCCCATCGTAGGTCTTGGCAGCCTTATTCTCGGCCTTATCCTTGCCATCATGCCCGGCACGTTTGTCAGCAGCCTAATGTATATCCTTGCTGCCATACTCATCCTCGGCGCCGTTACGCAGTTTATGAATCTCATAGCCGCCTCACGTCTGGCTCGTGTGGGCATCTATTTCTGGATAATGCCCACGCTGACGCTTCTCGTAGGTCTCATTGCCGTCATCTCTCCCTCGTCCATTGCCTCGGCTCCGCTCTTCGTGATAGGATGGGCAATGATGGTGTATGGCGTAGTGGAGGTGATAAACGCCGTGAAGATACATCTCCTGCACCGCACCATTGAGCGTGCTTTGCAGAACCAGATACAGCAACAACAGAACAACGAAACAAATACAAATGAAAGTAAAGACTAATCTTCTGTGCATGGCAGCAGCCTTCGCTCTTGCCATGCCCGCCTGCGCCGCAGGTCCCCGTTCACCCAAGTCGGCAACCAAACTGCTCACACGCCAGAAGGAAGCGGGCCTTGCCACCATCACCGAGAATGCCGCCCGTGCCCACGTCTATTTCCTCGCTGACGACCTTCTTGAGGGTCGTCGTGCTGGTCAGCGTGGCTCGCGCATCGCCAAGCAGTACATCATCTCGCGTCTTCGTGAGGCTGGCGTCAAGCCGCTTTTCGGCGATACTTATGAGCAGCCCTTCCAGGCTTATGCCGACCAAAAGCTGAAGCGCGGCGTCAGATTCTTTGTGGATGCCGACTCCATCGCGCAGATAAAGAAGCACGTACACCAGCGCATGGACCTCAGCAACGTGCTCGGCGTCATTCCCGGACGTCGCTCTGACGAGATAGTAGTGGTGGGTGCCCACCTCGATCATGAGGGTATGTATGCCGACGTCGCTGGCGACAACATCTATAACGGTGCCGACGACAACGCGTCAGGCGTTACTGCCGTGCTGCAGATTATTAAGGCGTTCGCTGAGAGCGGTGCCACACCGGAGCGCACCATTGTGTTCGCATTCTGGGACGGTGAGGAGTTCGGACTGTTAGGCTCGAAGTACTTCGTCAATCATTATGCTGACATCAGCAAGGTGAAGGGTTATCTCAACTTCGACATGGTGGGTGGCAACAACAAGCCTGAGGACCCCACATATATGGTCTACTTCTATACTGACACTCATCCTGCTTTCGGCGACTGGCTCAAGGACGACATAAACAGATATTCGCTCAAGCTCAACCCCAGCTATCGTCCATGGGACAACCCCATCGGAGGCAGCGACCAAAGCTCGTTCCACCTCAAGGGTGTGCCCATCATCTGGTATCACACCGACGCACAGCCCCACTACAACCAACCGTCGGATGAGCCTAACACCATCAACTATCCCAAGCTGACTGACATCTCGCGTGCCTCGTTCCTCACAACATGGCATCTCGCGAACGACGCAGCATACTAAGAGTATGCTATGGTAGGCAGGGCTTCGTCACTATATGTTATCGCCTTCTATCCATTTTCTGAAGGCTAACGCACGTTCCCTGCTTACAATGATTTCTTCGTCGCAATGAGTTATGCTTACTATCAGTCTATAGTCATTGGTCTTACATATTTTGACTACCGCCTCCACGTTTACCAAGTACTGTCTGTTAATGCGGAAGAACATTCCGGGGACAAGCTTCTTTTCTATATCCCTAATAGTTGATGGCAACGCATACTCCGTACCGTCTGTCCCGACAACCTTCTGAATACGTTCAGAAGTATAGATATAAGCTATGTTGTCCACACATACAGGAACATACATTCCGTCATGAATCAGCAACACACGCCTTTTTGCGTAAGGCGCATCCGAAGAATATGCGATGCTGTCAGATTTCTGTTCGTTCATCGTTGCTGGATATTGGTCGCATAAGCAGAAAGGCTGATGGTTAAGCTTGTCTATTGCTGCTTCCAGTTCCTTCCTGTCTATCGGCTTCAGGAGGTACGCCATCCCATTGTTTCCTATAGCCTCCATAGCGTAATTGTCATAAGCGGTAGTGAAAATCACAAAAGCCTGTGGCATTTCCTCTTTGAAAGCCTCAAAGACATCCCTGCCATGCAGCTGGATGTCAGCGAATATAAGGTCGTAGTCGTTGTTTTCCTTCAATGTGCTTATTACGGTGTCAACGCTTGTGAGCGGTCCGTCAATAACTGCGTCCGTCAATATCTCGCTGACCATACGCTTCAGCCTCTTGGCGCTGATAACCTCGTCTTCTATTATGAGGATTTTGTTTATCATGATTACGTTTTATGTCTATGAATTTGTTTGCTGTGTGACAATGGGTAGAGTTACGGTGTACAGTCCGTCGGCGATGCTTACCGAAATATCATCAATACCAAGAAGTCTGTGGCGTTCGTGAAGATTTGCCATTCCCATACGCGTTGATTCGCCTTTCGTAAGGTTGTTTCTTCCGTCCATTATGATGTTGTTTGAGACAACAAGGCTGTCACCGTTACGGCTGATGGTTATCAGCAGCGGGTGCTGATAGTCCGCAGGATTATGCTTTATGGCATTCTCTATAAGATTATGAAGGCTCATACTGACAATCATTTCGTTGGACGAGAAGGAGAAAGGCTCGATGACGAGCTGTATGTCAGGAAACCTGATCTTCATGACATCCATGTATTCGCTTGCAACTGTGATGGCATCGTTCAAGCTTACATAGTCCTTGTCAAAACTGTTGATAAGATGACGGTATATTCTTGACAGCTTTATCGTGAACGACGTTGCGCCTTCGTTGTCGTTGTCCTCAATGAGAGAGATTATGACATTAAGGCTGTTAAAGACAAAATGCGGTGACAGCCTCGACTTTAGTTGTTCTGTGCGCATGGCTATCATTTCGTCCTTTTGTTTAAGTCGGTCTGAGTTGAGCTGGTTAATGGTGTAGATGAGCGAAACTACCGAACTGATAATGCCCATAATATATGTATTGCCGAATATCTCGTCATCAGTAGAATTGTCCACAAAAATATCGTAAGTGTTTTCTGCTATAAAAGCAAGAGCCGTATTTGAGAATATGAAAACCAAAACAAGAAGCATCGTATGGCGCTCCTTGAGAGGCTTCAGCTTGTTTAAGCGGAGAATATACGATGTGATTAACAGGCAGACCATGGCGAAAACCATGCTATACAGTAAGTCCGTAAAAATAAATGACTTGTAGTATCGCAGATATTCCAATGCTTCCTTGTAGTCGATGACCAGCCAGATGATGTCATAAAGAAAAAGGATAAGAAGCGAAGAGTATATCCAATCCTTGACGAAATGGACATTAAAGTGTTTTGCTATGAATGTCTTTGCTTTGTTCATCGTATAAATTTGTTCATCGTATAAAATGGATAAGCGTGAAGCCTCCTTCTTTCTGACTGAATGGAGACCTCACGCTATTGTGTTGTATCTTTTTTAGAACATGTATGCCAAACCTATAATAAAGGTCTGTTCCTTATTGTCTTTGTCAAGCGTTCCCTTGAATGTGTTGGTCAGACCAAGGTTGTAGCCGAACTGCACCTGACAATGCGAGAACACCTCTGCACCTACCTTGAAACCAATGCCACATCCCACTCTGTTCATAACCTTATCCTTGAAGATATTTGAAGAAACGGTTTCCTCCGTCGGCTCGCCAACGAGCAATCCGTTCTCGCCATACTTCTGGCTTACCTGTTTGGCTTTGCCTCCCAGACCGATATTCAGATAAGGACCGGCTGCTGCAAAGAGTCCGAAGTTGTCAGAGAATTTAAATTTATATCCCACGTTTACGGGGATGGTGAAACCGTATGAATGATATTTATAGTAAACCTCAATATGTTCGTTTGAATATCCGACTGAAACACTTTCACATCTTTTCGAATCGAACAAGACAGCAGCATCAAGAAACAATCCCTTGTTTTCCTTGCCAAAAGTCATGTCGCCCTGCACACCAGCAGCCCAACCCATCTTGTTGTTTACAGCCTGCGTGCCACTCCACTGAATCCTTGCAGCCGGACCAATTCTGAATGACTGGGCAGAAGCCATTGTCGTGAACAACAAAGTAATAGCAAATGAAATGATTTTTTTCATATTCTTATTGTTTAAATATTACATCCTTTAATAAACCTGATCCACTATTAGATAGCGGTGAGAGTGTATTGTCTTTATTTTTGTTGTTTATAGTGAATTTTATTACGTTAACGTCAAACTTCGTGCCATAGTCTCCAACAGTTCTTAATGGTACAAACAAATCTTGTTCATGACATCCATAGTCTTTAGAAACAAAGAATCTATTATTGTATTTTGAACTTTTAATTTCAAAATCAACCTGATGGACATATTTGACCTCTTTATTCCATACAAAATTCTTTTTCAATGATTTTAATTTTACTGCTAATGTGCCGCTATACTGGATTGTTCCTACGTTAAAGAAACTTCTAATTTTGCCATTTTTAACTAGCATTGATCCATGTTCAAAAGGAATGAATTTGTTCTCAATAGGCGCTTTAGCCAATTTCCCATCATTGTTAATCTGGTATACATCTCTATATACGTTTGATACCGAATTTTTGGGAGCTTGTATTTTATTACCTATTACAACATATCCCAACTGATTACCAACAATCATTCTATCAGTATCATTGAAAAACAGATGTGGCGTAACGTCATATTTATTGTTGTTGTTAAGTGATAGGAATTTTTTGTATTTTACTTTGAAATCATTAAGAGCTTTTACAAACAATGAAGAATCATTGATTTCAAACAGTTCATCGAGTTCTTTATCTGCTTTAGTGTAAAACATTTCAGCATTCTCAAATCCATGTTTTTTTAAGAAATCAGTTCTTTCTTCTTCACTCATATTTTTCAGCTTATTTACAACTGAACAGTATGAAGCTTCATCCTTAAATTGAAGAATTGGTAAATCAAAGTCTGTAGTGCTTCTTGATACACTTGTGAACTGTCCCATAGTGCATACCTTAAAATCACTCTCATGATTATTATCATCAAATGCCTCTTCATTATTGCAAGAGCAAAGAATTGCTACTATAGCAATGATAAAGGTATTAATGACATAAATGAATTTTTTGTTTGTCATTGTTTGTTGTTATTGTTTATTACGTTAAAATATATAGACCGTGCACTGTCTTTTGTCGCTGCAAAGGTATATAAAAAATAAAAGGTATACAAATGGCGATTTCGGCCAACTCGTCAAAATTGCGTTTGAACTGTAGAAAATAGCGTATGAACTGGATAATTTAACGTTTGAATTTTTTTGTGCATTGCTGTTTTATGCAGTAGCGGAGGCCTCTGTCGCACCAAGTCTGATACAAATATAGGAGGCTATGGCGTCCTCGCCGTAGCTGTGGGTAAATATGATACCCCAAAGATGAGTTCCCCGAAGTGGGACTGACGCATCCCCTATGATGTTGAGGATGATAGTCGGTCCCGCTTTGCGGAACCAAGAGAGGGTGAGGGAATGCCTATCCCACAGCTGTGCTCCTTCGGAGCTTGCAGTGGGTTTCTGACAATAACGTGTCCCCTCGGGACACGGCGCTGGAGTCGATCTGAAATAATATTGGTATGAAAAATAAAAATAAATAAGCAAAAAGTTGCTTTTGTTAGCTTTTATTTGTAAATTTGGCGCA
>OBAD01000366.1_pt1 | contig 12968 bp, 7 predicted proteins | sample 1494861 | NCBI WGS metagenome assembly OBAD01 (sample SAMEA3360681, study PRJEB22359) | human gut metagenome | biome: ENVO:urban biome; feature: ENVO:human-associated habitat; material: ENVO:feces | place: Bangladesh | collected 2011
ACGAGTTGAAAGCTACATATATAATAAGGTGTAATTCGGCTCGTCATGGTTGCATATTCTGCCCGTCGTAGTTATTGTTTTACTTTGCAAATAAACAAAAAATATTTGGAATATCAATGCGATTGGCTTAGTTTTTTAGGCTTTCATGGCATCTTGACACTCGTATCTGTCAGCACAATCCTTTCAAATCACGATATACGGTCATAATATTAATCAGTTTTAGCAGATTCTAACTAAAAAAGGATAAATTTGCAGATTGTAACCAAATAACATCAAAATCTAAAAAATATGAGAAAATCATTTCTTACATTCGTGCTTACACTGCTCGCAGGAGCATTGTTCGCACAGCAACCCGCAAGAGTGAACGTTGCGGAAGGCACACTCGAAGGCGTCAACGAGTCGGGCGTAAAGACATTCAAGGGCGTTCCGTTTGCTGCTCCGCCCGTGGGCGACCTCCGCTGGAAGGCTCCGCAGCCCGTAGCAAAGTGGCAGGGCGTGCGACAGGCAAAGGAGTTCGGACCCAACCCTATGCAGGAGAGCATATTCGGCGACATGAACTTCGGCACGAAGAAGATGAGCGAAGACTGCCTGTATCTCAATATCTGGACACCGGCAAAGGACATGAACGAGCATCTGCCTGTTCTTATCTATTTCAACGGCGGCGGACTGATAGCTGGCAGCGGCAGCGAACCGCGCTATGCCGGCGACGCTATGGCTCGCAAGGGCATCATCTCCGTTACAGCCAACTATCGCGAGGGCATTTTCGGCTTCTTCACCCACCCGCAACTCTCCAAGGAGACCGCATATAGAGGCTCGGGCAACTACGGTCTGCTCGACCAGGTGGCTGCCATCAAATGGGTTAAGGACAACATTGCCGCTTTCGGCGGCGACCCTGAGCGCATCACTATCGTAGGCGAGTCGGCTGGCTCTATGTCCGTCAGCGCTCTCATGGCTTCGCCTTTGTGCCAGGGACTGTTCGCCCAGGCTATGGGTTCGAGCGGTTCGGTGATAGGAATGAAGAAGGTGAACACGCTGAAAGAGGCTGAGGCACGAGGCGTGGAGATGGCAAAGAAGATAGGCTGCAAGAACTTAAAGGAGTTGCGCGCCATGCCGGCTGAGGAACTTATGAAGAAGGCTGGCAGAAGTGGCGTCATTGTATACAACGTGGACGGCTATTTCTGGACAAAGCAGCCTTACGACGTCTTCGCCAATGGCGAGCAGACCAAGGTGCCGTTGCTCATCGGCGGCAACAATCTGGAGGCGAACGCCATGTTTATCCTCGGCAACAAACCGGCAACCGTTGAGAACCTGAAGGCTGCGGCACGCAACATCTTCGGCGACGCTACCGACGAGCTTTTCAAACTCTACGGACTCAACACCGACGCCGACGTAACCGGACAGCCGGGCAACGAACTCGGCGGCGACTGCTTCCTCGACTACTCTACATGGAAGTGGGGCAACATGCACAAGCTCACCAGCGGACAGCCTGTTTACCGCTACCGCTACTGCCATCCGCGTCCCGACATGCTGTTGAAGGACAAGGTGGCTGGTCTTGCCGGCGGCGTTCAGGACAAGACCGACGACACGCCTGCCGCTCCGCGTGTTACCGGCGCCGTTCACTCTGCCGACATCGAGTATGCTATGGGCACACTGCCCACCAACCGCGTGTTCGACTGGCAGCCTGAAGACTACGTCGTTTCGGACATCTTCAGCAACTACTACGTCAACTTCGTGAAGACAGGCAACCCGAACGGACTCGGACTCGTCGACTGGCCTACAACCAACGGCAAGAGCGTAGCTCCTGTGCTGCAGATCGACGTGAACACGTTCGTAAAGGAAGACCCGAACATGGAGAAGCGCTACGAACTTATGGACAAGCTGTTCTGGAAGTAGGACTCCGCATACATCACCCCGCTTATGCAAACGTTTACACGGCACAACGAAATTTTGTGCGTCCGTAATGCGTTCTATATTATAATAATGTGATAACTTTGCAGAAGTAATTAAAAACCAATCGAACGAATGTCTGAACTACAACCCACCACGATGAAGGACATCGCCGAGCATTTCGGTGTGTCCATAGCCACTGTGTCGCGTGCGCTCAACGGCAGCGAACGCGTCAGCGAGGAGAAGCGCAAGCTTATCTGCGAGTATGCTCATGAGCACAACTTCTATCCGAACGACATCGCCAAGTCGCTGCGCAACTCTCACAAGCAGCCGGTGAAGGTGATTGGCGTCATCGTGCCCGAGTTCACCCATTATTATTTCTCCACCATTCTCAACGGCATTGAGGACGCTGCGTCAAAGCGCGGCTACCGCATCATTGCCACCACGTCGCGCGAGCAGTACGAGCGTGAGGTGCAGCTCTGCCAGATGTTCGAGGCTCATCAGGTGTGCGGCGTCATCGTGTCGCAGGCTAAGGAGACGCAGGACTACGCCCACTTCCAGTCGCTCATCGACCGCGGCATACCGCTCGTGTTCTACGACCGCATCTGCACGGGTGTAGACGCAAGCCGTGTGGTAGTTGACGACTATCAGGGTGCGTTCATCGCCGTGACGCATCTCATCGAGACGGGCTGCCGCCGCATCGCCTTCTACGGCATGAAGGGCAAGACGGCGCTCGGACAGAACCGCTACAACGGCTATCACGACGCCCTGCTGAAGGCTGGCATGCAGCCCGACGAGTCGCTGGTGTTCGTCTGCGACAACCGCGAAGACGCCGAGCGCATCACGCCAGACATTCTGCGCCGCGAAGACCGCCCCGATGCGTTCTTCTGCGTGAACGACGACACGGCTATCGGCGTGATGTACACGGCTAAGCACAACGGATTCCGCGTGCCCGACGACGTCTCGGTATGCGGATTCACCAACGGCGAGCGCGCCATCGCCTGCGACCCGCAGCTCACTACCGTGGAGCAGCGCGGAACGAAGGTGGGCGAAGAGGCTGCCACCATACTCATGGACAAGGTGGAGGGCATCACGCCGCGCAACCATATAGAGAAGCGCGTCGTAAGAACAAGGCTCGTCGTGAGAGAGAGCACTAAGAGCTAAGAAGGCGGCGCATAAGCCGAACCAAGCCTTCCTAAGCCAAGGATTAAAGGAAGGGCTTAAAGAGGCCCAAGAAGGCTTAGTTCGGCTTAGCTCTCAAGAAAGTCCCCCCAAAGAAAAAAAAACAAAAAACCAAATAACAATGAAACCAAAACCAAACCTAAGTTTCTGGAAACTGTGGAACCTCAGTTTCGGATTCTTCGGCGTACAGATTGCGTACGCCCTGCAGAGCGCTAACATCTCGCGCATCTTCGCCACACTTGGTGCCGACCCGCATAGCCTCAGCTACTTCTGGATACTGCCGCCGCTCATGGGCATCCTCGTGCAGCCCATCATCGGCACACTCAGCGACCGCACATGGTGTCGCTTCGGACGCCGCATTCCCTATCTCTTCATCGGCGCATCGGTGGCTGTAGCCGTGATGTGCCTGCTGCCCAACGCCGGTTCGTTCGGCATGGCGGTCGGCGCGGCAATGGTGTTCGGCCTCATCTCGCTGATGTTCCTCGACACGAGCATCAACATGGCGATGCAACCGTTCAAGATGCTCGTGGGCGACATGGTTAACGAGAAGCAGAAGTCGCTCGCCTACTCCATACAGTCGTTCCTCTGCAACGCCGGATCTATCGTGGGCTACCTCTTCCCCTATTTCTTCACAGCCATCGGCATAGCCAACGAGGCAGAGAAGGGCGTCATACCCGACTCCGTAATCTACTCGTTCTACATCGGCGCCGCTATACTCATCCTCTGCGTCATCTACACCACGCTGAAGGTGAAGGAGTGGAACCCGCAGGAGTACGCCGAGTACAACGAGGCGAAGCCTGAGGAGGACGAAGGCAAAGCCAACTGGATGGAACTGCTGCGCAACGCTCCGTCGATGTTCTGGAAGGTGGGCGCCGTGCAGTTCTTCTGCTGGACAGCATTCATGTTCATGTGGACATACACCAACGGCACCATCGCCGACACCGTATGGAACACCACCGACACCGCATCGAAGGGCTATCAAGAGGCAGGCAACTGGGTAGGCGTGATGTTCTGCTGGCAGGCAGTAGGCTCGGTGCTGTGGGCTATGGCTCTGCCGCGCTTCAAGAACGAGAAGGCGGCTTACGCGCTGAGCCTTGTCATCGGCGCCGTGGGCTTCGCTCTCGTGCCGTTCGTGCACGACCAGAACCTGCTCGCTCTGCCGTTCATACTCATCGGTTGCGCATGGGCTGCGATGCTCGCCATGCCGTTCGCTTTCGTCACGAACGCTCTTGAGGGCTACGGCCACAAGGGCGCTTACCTCGGACTCTTCAACGGCACTATCTGCATACCGCAGATCATCGCTGCGGCGTGCGGCGGTACGCTGCTCTCGATGGTAGGCTCGGTGCAGAGCAACATGATGCTCGTGGCTGCGGCGTCGCTCGTGCTGGGCGCCCTGTGCGTGGCTCGCATCAAGAAATAACGCAGTGGTTAGTAGCGGTGGTATCCTTGCCACCGCAACACCCTCAAACCATTGTTAATAACACACATATTCGTCCTTAATTGATAGCGATCTGTCATCGCGCAGCGAACGCCGCCCGATCGGATTCCGTACGCCGTCCGATCGGATTGCGTACGCCGTCCGATTGGATCGCGTACGCTGCACGATGACTTTTATTAGGATTCAAATTTCTTTATTTAATACTTTTGACACGCCCTCTTGCTTGCGTAAACGTTTACATGCACTATACATTAGATTTATATTAAAAAATAGTGCAACGAATTGATATAAATCATAATTTTGCACGTGGAAAGATCCTAATAACATTTGTGACTAAAAACAATTTATTATAAAATCAAAAGCTACATGAAGAAGCAGGTTAAATTCCCTAATGCCCTCAGAACAGCTACGCTCTCAGCAGGCTTGTTCCTATCGGCAAGCGCCTTCGCACAGCAGGTTGTTGTGAAAGGCAACGTAGTAGACGAAACCGGCGAGCCGGTTATCGGTGCTTCCGTCAAGGTTGTAGGCGGTACATTAGGTACTGTTACAGACATCGACGGTAATTTTACTCTCAATGCCGACAAGAAGTCGACCATTGAAGTGACCTACATCGGCTACGAGCCAGTAAAGATGCAGGCTGGTCAGAACCTAACAATCCATCTCAAGAACTCTTCCTCTACACTTAACGAGGTTGTCGTAATCGGTTACGGCGCTGTGAAGAAGTCAGACCTTACCGGTTCGGTTACAGCTCTTAAGCCCGACTCAAAGAACAAGGGTCTTGTGGTGAACGCTCAGGACATGCTCTCTGGTAAGGTGGCAGGTGTGAACGTTACGTCAAACTCTGGTGAGCCAGGCGTCGGCACACAGATTCGTATCCGTGGCGGCTCTTCACTGAACGCCAGCAACGACCCGCTGATCGTTATCGACGGCGTGCCTATGGACAACAACAAGGTGGGCAACACTGGCTCCAACTTGCTTTCTACTATCAACCCGCAGGATATCGAGTCGTTCAACGTCTTGAAGGACGCTTCGGCTACAGCCATCTACGGTTCGCGCGGTTCTAACGGTGTCATCATCATCACCACAAAGAAGGGTCACAAGGGTCAGAAGCCGGAGATAAGCTACTCGGGTTCTGTATCGCTCTCTATGAAGAAGAAGACCCAGGACGTTATGAACGGCGACGAGTATCGTGCTTACATCAAGAGCCTCTTCAACGAGAACGACAATGCCGTTAAGGCTCTCGGTACAGCCAACACCGACTGGCAGGAACTTATCTACCGCAAGGCAGTGAGCCACGACCATAACGTGACGGTATCAGGCTCTGTAAAGGACTATCTGCCCTACCGCGTATCTCTCGGCTACACAGGCCAGCAGGGTATCTTGAAGAACTCCGACTACAACCGCTACACGGCTTCAGTGAACCTCAACCCGTCGTTGCTGAACAACCACCTCAACCTCAACCTCAACGCCAAGGGCATGTTCTCTAAGGCTAAGAAGGCTGACAATGCTGCCATCGGCAATGCCGTTTCGTTCGACCCGACACAGAGTCCGTACGGATACACATCACAGCGCGACCGTGCTATGTTCGGCAATACCGAAGAAGAAATTAAGAAAAATATGCAGCAGACACTGCATAACTTCGGCGGCTACTTCAACTGGCTTACCGCCGCAGGCGGACTTGGCGACCCGTCATGGCAATTCACACGCTTCAAGGACGCTCCTGCCAACCCGCTCGCTCTGCTCGAACTCGGCAACAAGCAGGAGAAGGTAAGATCGTTCATCGGTTCGGCTGACATCGACTATAAGGTGCACGGTTTCGAAGACCTGCGTCTGCACGCTACTCTCGGTCTTGAGGTGGCTAAGGGCACAGAGGACGAGTCGCAGCCTACATCTTATGCCTCTACATTATATTATGGTGGCATCACAGACAACGAGAACTTCAAGCGCAACGAGCTGCTCAGCCTCTACGCTCAGTACTACAAGGACTTCAGCAAGAACCACCACTTCGACATCATGGGTGGTTACGAGTATCAGCACTTCTTCTTCCGCTACAACAACTCGTGGATGCAGTACTACCCGCAGACACACCCCCAAAATGCAGGTAAGGTGTTCAAGGACACTAAGGACGTAGACAAGTACGAGAACTATCTCGTTTCGTTCTTCGGACGTGCCAACTACACACTCATGAACCGCTACTTCTTCACCGCTACGGTGCGCGACGACGGCTCATCACGCTTCAAGGACCACTGGGGACTCTTCCCGTCGTTCGCCTTCGCATGGAACATGAAGGACGAGAACAACATCAAGGATATCAACTGGCTCTCAGAACTTAAGTTCCGCGCCGGCTATGGTGTGACTGGTCAGCAGGAAGGCATCTCCAACTACATCTGGTTCAAGCAGTACAAGAAGGGACAGAACTTCGGCAAATACCCGGTTATCGGCGACGGTTCTATCTATACTCCGCTCTACTACAACGACAAGCTGAAGTGGGAGACCACAACAACGTATAACCTCGGACTCGACTTCGGCATCTGCAAGCGACTCACCGGTAGCATCGACTGGTACGTACGCAAGACCGACGACCTTATCAACGACGCACCTGTAACTGCACTCGCCGGCTCTGCCGACAAGGGCTTGCAGAACATCGGTTCGTTGAAGAACACCGGTGTTGAGCTTTCGTTGAACTACGTAGCAGTGAACACCAAGGACTGGTACTGGACGATGAACTACAACTTCACGTACAACCGCAACCGCATCACCGACCTCAACGGCGTGAGCGACAATGGCGACCCTGTAATGGCTGGCGACAACATCGACACTTCTAACAAGGTGCTCGCTTACCAGACTGGCTACGCTGCCAACTCGTTCTACGTTTACCAGCAGGTTTACGACAAGAACGGCAAACCGCTTGAGGGCGTGGTAGTAGACCGCAACGGCGACGGTGTCATCTCTGAGGCTGACCGCTATCTCTACAAGAGCGTTATGGCTCCCGTAACAATGGGCTTCTCTACACGCGTTGAGTGGAAGAACTTCGACCTCGGATTCTCACTCCGTGCAAGCCTCGGCAACTATGTATACAACAACTTCGAGCAGGGACAGCGTCTGAAGACCACAAGTGCAGTATGGTGCCAGGACTCTTACTTGGCTAACCGCTCTGTAAGCAGCCTCGGCTGGTTGTCAGACTCTAACACATCGAAGCTCTCCGACTACTTCGTACAGAACGCTTCGTTCCTGAAGATGGACAACATCACACTCGGCTACTCGTTCAACCGTCTCTTCAAGAGCGGCTCATGGAAGGGCATCTCTGGTCGTGTATACGCTTCTTGCAGCAACGTGTTCACCATCACCAAGTACAGCGGCATCGACCCTGAGGTATACAGCGGCATCGACAAGGACGTTTATCCGCGTCCTATCACATTCCAGTTCGGTCTGAACCTCAACTTCTAAACAAAAAACATAACTTAAACGATTCACGACAATGAAAAGATATATAAAATCGGCTCTCGCACCTGCCGCTGCGCTGCTCATCAGCCTCGCTTCGACATCGTGCCTCAACGACCTTGACAAGGAGCCTATCAGCCCGAAGATCGACCTCAACGTCAACAACGACGGACTGCTCAACAAGTGTTACGCCAACTTCGGCATCAACGGCAACGGTAGCGGATCGAACAGCGACGACGATCCGGACGTAAAGGGATTCAACGACGCAGGTATGACCGGTCTTGTACGTGCTATGTTCAACATGAACGAGCTGCCTACCGACGAGGCTACATGCTCATGGGGCGACGGTCTGCAGGAGCTCAACTCGGCTAAGTTCGACCCGTCACACGCTTGGGTGAAGCTCTACTACACACGCCTCACTCTGGGCATCACGTTCTGCAACCAGTATCTCGAAGTTGCAGGCGGCGAGGACAAGCAGAAGACAGCAGAGTGCCGCTTCCTCCGCGCTATGCAGTACTACCTGCTTATGGATACTTACGGAAATGTCGGTTTCTCTACAACACTCGAGAAACCGCATAGAATGGAGCGCGCAGAACTCTACAAGTGGCTCGTAGAAGAGCTGACCGCCATCGAGCCCGACCTCGCCGAGCCGAGAGTGAAGACCGGCAGCGACGCCGACTATGGTCGTGTAGACAAAGCTGCTTGCTGGCTGCTTCTCTCACGCCTCTACCTCAACGCTGAGGTTTACAGCGGCAAGGCTGAATGGCAGAAGGCTAAGGACTACGCCAAGAAGGTGATGGACTCTCCGTACGACATCAACACTACATCTGTAGGTCGCTGGAGCGCATACCAGCTTGTGTTCATGGGCGACAACGACAGATCTGCTGCCGCAAAGGAGATTCTCTTCCCTATCGTGAACATCTCTGGCAAGACTGCAAGCTACGGCAACTCGCTTTTCCTCATAGCTGCTTGCTTCGATCCGTCTATGCACGCCAATCCAAACGACCCGGACGGTTCTAACGGTTTGGTAGGTCAGCAGTGGATCGGTCTGCACCCACGCGTTGCGTTGCTCAAGAAGTTCTTCCCGAGCACATCTGCTCCTGAGGTTCCTTCTTACGAGATGACTTCTCAGGCAGGCGACGACCGCGCTATCTTCTGGGGTCAGGGTCGCACATACGAGATTGAGAACATCACAAAGTCTGCTGAGGGCTACGGCGTCTGCAAGTTCCTCAACTACAACAGCGACAACTCTACACACGCCGACCCGACTTTCGCTGATATGGACTGGCCGTTCATGCGTGCTGCAGAGGCTTACCTCAACTATGCAGAGGCTGACGCTCGCCTCAACGGTGGCAAGACATCGCAGGAAGGTACACGCGTTCTGAACAAGCTGCGCGAACGCGCCAACGCAAGCACCCGTGCCGAGTCAAGCAACTACTCGCTCAACGAGATCTGCGACGAATGGGCTCGCGAGTTCTACTTCGAGGGTATGCGCCGCACAACACTCGTACGTTTCGGACTCTTCGGTGGCAACACTGGCTACAACTGGGACTGGAAAGGTGGCGAGTCGGCTGGCAAGAACTTCGAGGCATACAAGAACATCTACCCGATTCCTCTGACACAGCTCCAGAGCAACACAAACCTCAAACAGAACCCTGGTTACACCAACTAATAACAACGACCGGAGGAGAGCGACAATCTCTCCTCCACCGTTACAATCAACCTAACAAACAAGCATAAGCAATATGAAAAAGATATTGAAATCGGCATTGCTGATCATGATGGGTCTCGTGATGTTCACATCGTGCGAGGACGACAACGACAGCAATCCTATCGTTAAAACACCGACGGAGTTCCGTTTGAACACTCCGGCACTGGCTGCTACGAATATCGACCTCACCAACTCTTCAGCAATAGTGTTCACATGCTCGCAGCCTAACTACGGTTTCCCTGCATCTACTATGTATAAGGTGCAAGTATCGCTGAAGGAAGATATGACCGACTTCGTAGAACTCGACCAGTCGTTTCCTAATACAGTATGCAGCGTAGACGCAGCTATGCTCGCAAGCACACTCACCACAATGGAGCTGAACGCAGGCAAGAGCGAAGCCGACTTCCCGATGGATGTAAAGGTATATGTACGTATGCGTGCCTACATGACTTCCGATACCGGCGAGCCGGTGGCTGACACCGAGATTCTTTCTAACGTCATCTGCCTTGAGAACGTTCACCTCAACTACTCGCTGGCTCCTGTTACAATGCCTGAGCACCTCTACGTAGTAGGCGGCTTCTGCGGATGGGACTGGGGTAACAGTTTCGAGTTCGTACCGGTTTACGAACATCCGGAGATGTACTGGCGCATGGTTTGGATTGACGAGGCTGGCGTTAAGATCAACACAGCTAAGGATTGGGACGGCAACCAGAAGGGCTACAACGACATCACCGTAGCCGGCGACCTCGCTAACAAGATCTCTGCTAACGGCGACGGCAACATCTGTTCTACAACTCCGCAGTGGTACCTCATGGTGGTTACTGCTTCTGTAAGCGGACGCGATATCAAGTACACAGTAGAGTTCAACGAGCCGAACGTTTACCTCATCGGCGAAGCAATGGGCCAAACCGAATATAAGGAACTGGCGGAGGACTGCAAGTTTACGGTTCCGGCAACAATGGACGCCGACTTCGTTTCACCAGCATTCACTGGAAACACACCTGATGGTGCTGGTGTACGTGCTTACGTTAAGATTCCGGGCAACGACTGGTGGCACTCTGAGTTCATGGTGCTCAACGGCGAGATCGCTTACCGTGGCAAGGGCGGCGACCAGGACCGCGTGGCAGGTAAGGTTGGCCAGAAGCTCTACCTCAACTTCGCAACAGGTAAGGGTAGCATCAAGTAAAAAAGAAGTTTCGCAAGTTTCGCAAGTCAACCGCACTTGCGAAACTTGAACAAAGTGACTTTAAACATTTAAACAGACAAAGGAAATGAAAAATATTTCAAAACTTTTAGCTTTCGGCTTCATGGGTCTCATGCTCGCTTCGTGCGACGACAGCTACGACGACTGGAGCCAGCCACAGCAGAACCCGCAGGAGGAGATTATCACACTGCCTAACTTCACTGCTACAGTGGCACAGCCTATCGACTTCGATCAGGTTACATCAGACAGCGTGACGGTGTTCACACTCAACGACGCAACTCTTCCCGAGGGCGTGACTCTCGAAAAAGGACGACTCGAAATGACAGCACAGAACGCTGCAAAGACTACGGTAAACGTGAGCGGAAACGGACGTGCCTGCACAGCCGAACTGCTCGACGCAGTGGTAGCGGCTTACGGCAAACGTCCAGTGGAGCGCACAATGAAAGCCGAGGTGCTGCTGAACGCCATGAAGGACGGACAGGCTGCACTCATCAAGGCTGGAACAATCGAACTGAAGCTCACTCCGAAGGCTTCGGAGTACACACCTATATATTATCTCGTAGGTGAGTTGCAGGGCTGGAGCGACCAAGCAAAAACCTGTATGTTCTACCCGCAGAGCCAGACAGTACAGACCTACACCACACAGTGGACTGGTGCAGGCAACCTGAAGATTTGGGACGAGAACAACTTCGGCAAATGGAACAACGCTATCGGCGCAGCTACCGACGGCGACAACGCTGCTTCGGGCAAGCTCGTGACAAGCAATGCCGGCGCAATGGTATGTCCGGAGCCGGGTGCTTTCTACACACTGAAGGTTGACTTCGAGACTATGTCGTACACATGGACAAAGCTCGAGAACCAGACTCCTAAAGAGTTCGAGAAGATCGGTCTCATCGGTGGCTTCAACGAATGGGGAGGCGACGAGAATATGACTGCTACCGCACCGCACAACTGGACTGCGGAGGTAACTTTCGCTGCGGATACCGAACTGAAGTTCCGTGCTAACGGCGGTTGGGACGACAACTGGGGTGCTGGCGTGAACATAGCAGAGAAGTACTACGGCACTGGCACAAATGGCGGCGATAACATCAAGGTTCCGGCAGGCACATACAACGTGTTCTTCAACGACATCACCGGCGAGTTCGTATTCGCTGCAAAGTAAACTTTTGATATCAAACATATAAAAAATAAAAAGTGAGATTGCGCATCAGTCGCAATCTCACTTTTTCGTATCTGCGTTTTCCTATCATAAATGCTGTCCGGTAAACAATTAGTTTCCCTTATGTTGGTTTGTTTATCAACGTTTTATAGTAATATTTGCTAAATGGGCTTGTCTATAACTATGCGGGCTGAAAGCCCGTCTTTGACTGCCTTGTTAGTTTTTTGGTGCACTTGAGACAAGTGCACCCCCTAAAAGCAAAAAGGTGTATCAACATTGTTGATACACCTTTTTGCTATTCTGTGGGTGGTGATGGATTCGAACCACCGAAGGCATAGCCAGCAGATTTACAGTCTGCCCCATTTGGCCACTCTGGTAACCACCCGATAGCTTTTGTCTTAAAAGCGAGTGCAAAGATACAAATTAATTTTGATACTACAATAACTTTGCACAGTTTTTTTTCATTATCTGTAAAAACAAACGCAAAAATAGTGAAAGAGCACTTGCTTACACTATAATGCGGCTGCTATTCTCCTCACTTTTGCCAATTTATCCATAAAAGTTGCATCTTTACGTGTAGTCTGAATATTATAACGCATCTGCATCTTCAACAATGGTTCAGCGTTTATACCCAACGCAGCCTCAAATAAAAGCGCTGTCTTTTCGGTAATGGGACGTCAAGCATTAAGTATTTCGTTAAGTGCCGAATACGCAATACCCATTTCATCTGCCAACTGACGTTGAGAGATGCCTCTATATTCTATCTCATCCTTAATAATTTCACCCGGATGTGTGGGGAAAGCTGGATTTATATTATTTGCTATCATATTTGGTGTCGACATATTATTTCTTATTTATTATCTTTTGCAAAAATAGTGCAACAAATTGACATTCACAAATTTTGTGAAGATAAATTCATTTACATTAACAATAGCAATGAAAATTT
>OBAD01000372.1_pt1 | contig 12811 bp, 10 predicted proteins | sample 1494861 | NCBI WGS metagenome assembly OBAD01 (sample SAMEA3360681, study PRJEB22359) | human gut metagenome | biome: ENVO:urban biome; feature: ENVO:human-associated habitat; material: ENVO:feces | place: Bangladesh | collected 2011
TCACAAAATCCGTAAAATCCGTCATCTCCGTGGTGCTAAAGCACGTTGCATGAGCGAAAAAATCCGTGTAATCGGTGCGATCCGTGTGCTATAATACCAGAGTGGTTTTACCGGACAGTTCCCTTTGCCAGAATGGCAAACAAGTTGAGATAATAACAAAGATGATATTTGAACTTTGTTATATAGAAGGAATAATACAAAACAAGGGCTGCACCAACTTGGCGCAGCCCTTGATAAGAGATATATGAACCGTTAAGTGTTCAAATAAGGATTACTGAATCTTAACAGTAGCACGACGGTTGTATGAGAACGGCTCGAGGTTCATTACACCACCCTTAGCTTCGGTGATGATGTTGTCGCGGTTAACGCCCATCTTAACGAGTTCGTTAGCAACAGTCTCGGCACGCTTCTGAGAGAGCTTCTGGTTGTATTCGGCAGAACCAGTCTTGCTATCAGCGTAACCAGTAACAACGATCTTAGAGTTGTTAGCCTTAGCATACTCGGCAACTTCCTTCACGTTAACGAGATCCTTGCGGCTGGCAACCTTAGCAGAGTTGATGTTGAAGAATACGCTTGAAGTAGTACCAACGAATTCCTTGTTGTTAACAACAGGCTGGTTCTTGGCGTTAGCAAGCATATCGCGCAGACGTGCATTTTCGTCCTGCTGCTCCTTGAGTGACTGGTTGAGGGCGTCCATCTGCTCTTTGTTCATAGCCATGAGGGCGTCAACATCGGGCACCTTGTCCCAAGTGCACTTGCCGAGGTTGTAAGTAACACCTACGTCGAGGCGGAGATCCTTGTCCCAGTGCTTCATCTTGTTCTTCTTGTAGCCTGCCCAGTTGTCGTTGGCAGCCTGGTCAAGAGAACCTTCAGTAGCACCTACGCTGAGGTCAGCAAAAATTTGAACGTGCTTGCTTACGCGGAAGTTGTTCAACAAACCAGCAGTGTAGTAGATGTCAGCATTCTTGCCGTTGTTCAGCTTAGTTGATACACCGATACCTACATAAGGAATGAAGTTCCAAACGCGCTTTTCGTTGTAACCGCAGAACATGTTAGAGAGGTTGAACATAACGTCCTCGTGAACGTTGAGTGCGGTATAGAGAGGGTGGCTCGTTTCAGAGTTAACCTGCTTACCCTTGATAGCGTCGAACTTAGTACGAAGACCGATGCCAGGAGTGAACCACTTACCCACGGCTACAGTGAATCCGATAGTACCACGCTTGTCGCTGAATGGGTTGTTGCTAACACCATGCTCCTGTGAAGTGTAGTAAGCTGTACCAGATACACCAGCGCTTACAAACCAGTTAGCCCAGAATGAGTTGGTGGCCACACTGTACTTCTTGGTAGGAACTTCAGTGTCTTGAGCCATAGCCGTTGTGGTCGATGCAAGACCTACAAAGGCGAGTGCAATCATTAATTTTTTCATAATTAGATGATTTGAAACTATTAATAATATTGTATTTGTTTTGTTGTCGTTATGTATTGCACGGCATTCGTAGGGGGCTACTTTTGCCTGCAACTTGTTGCAAAGTTAAGTATACTTGTGTGTTTGACGCAACTTTTTGCGTGAAAAATAGCTTTTATGCCGTGATTTAGACTTGTTTTGTAAGGTGTATTGTGCGTTTTGGCGGCTTATGACACCTAAAGGCGCGTCTAAAACATTTTTTCGGGATTGATAATAATCATTGTGGGTGACCCGTCGGGTGTGATGGCCGGTGACTCGCAGCTGAAAAGTTGACCAATGAGTTCGCTCATTTCGGTGGTGGTGAGGTATTGGCCAACAGGCATGGCCACCTTGCGGGCGAGGGCCAGCGCAATGATGTGTCCGATGGTGGCGGCGGCATCAGCTTGCCCGGCAATGGCATCGGTCAGGATAGAGGTGACGAGGGCGGTAGGCGACAGCCCTTCAGTGCCGACGGGGGTGCCTGATATTTCGTAGGTGTTGGGGGCTGTGGTGGTGATGTCAAATCCCACCTCCTTGAGCTGCGGCATAATTTGTTCAAGCACAATGCCCTCAGAGGGTGACGTGGTGAATGGCTCGGGAAAGAGCATTTGCTGCGAGGGCGCTTTGTGTGCCTGCTGTTGCTTGATGTATCGCTCGTACAAGATGCGCATGTGCGCTTTGTGCTGGTCGATAAGCGCCAGCCCCGAGCTGATGCCCGTCACAATGTAGCGGCCGTTATATTGCAACAGGTCGGCGGCACTTTTGGCTTGCCACTCGTTTTGGTCGGGCAACGGCAGATTGTTGTAGAGTGCGTTGTCTGACGGGTGTGGGAGGGCATCGGGTGTGGCAGACATGGTGTCACTTGCAGAGGACTCGTTGTTGTAATGACTCTCAATCTCAATGGTCGCATCACCTTGGTTGGCAGCTTGTGGTTGCTGGGCAGCCTGCTTTTGCGCGTTTTCGTAAATCTGCTGCCAGTCGAGTGGGGCAGGTGCGGGGTGGTGTGTGCGGAATGCTGCGGCAGAAGAGTTGTCGCTGCCATGTGGCACAAAGTCATTGCTGCTGGCATCGGCCTGGCTTCCTGTGTCGAAGGGGTTGAATGCCGTGTTGACATGAATGGTTGGCGGCGCAATGGGGGCAGACGACGCATTGAACTCGTTGTTGAACGTTGGTATGTCGGGGCGCCCCTCGGTGTTGAAATCGATGGCAGGCACAGCGCCATATTTGCCCAACGACTCGCGGACGGCAGCCAGCAGAATTTGGAATATGGCGCTGTCGTCCTCAAATTTTATTTCCGTCTTTGTGGGGTGAATGTTGACATCAATGCGTGCAGGGTCAACCTCGAAGTTGATAAAGAACGGCACTTGTTGTCCGTCGGGAATTAGACGTTCGTAGGCAGTGAGTATGGCCTTGGCAAAATAAGGGTGGCGCATGAAACGTCCGTTGACGAAGAGATATTGGTGTGCATTCTTGCGTCGTGCTGCAGCGGGCATGCCCACAAAACCGCTGATGTGTGCCAGTGTGGTGTCAACCTCAACCGGCACGAGGTGCTTGTCGATGCGGCGGCCGAATATGCCCACGATGCGTTGGCGGAAGTTACCACCGGGCAAATCGAGCATGACACTGCCGCCAGAGTGGAGCGTGAAGGCAATGTCGGGGTGGGCGAGTGCTATGCGCTCAAACTCGCTTGTGATGTTGGCCAACTCTGTTTGGTTGGACTTTAAGAACTTGCGGCGCGCCGGTATGTTGAAAAACAAATTGCGCACAGCAAAGTTGGCTCCGGCCGGACAGGCCACGGGTTCTTGGCAAGTGACCTTTGACCCCTCGATGCAGATGCTCGTGCCAAGGTCTTTACCCTGCTGCTTGGTGCGCAGCTCAACTTGGGCCACGGCGGCTATTGAGGCAAGCGCCTCGCCGCGGAAGCCCATGGTGCGCAGTGCAAACAGGTCGGTGGCCTGCTGAATTTTAGATGTGGCATGGCGTTCAAATGACAAGCGTGCATCGGTGTCGCTCATGCCACAGCCGTTGTCAACCACCTGCACGAGTGTCTTGCCGGCATCTTCAACCACCACTTGTATGTGAGTGGCGCCGGCGTCGAGAGCGTTCTCAACCAACTCCTTTATGACAGATGCAGGACGCTGTATCACCTCGCCTGCAGCAATTTGGTTGGCCACAGAGTCGGGCAGCAGATGTATGATATCACTCATATAATATATATAAGTAGGTGAAATTAGTAAACGGGTTGACGGGTTAACAAGTAAGTTAGTCAAGTTCTTATGCTCCTTATATATTCTGTCATTTAATGCCATAAATACTTCAGAACATATTTACCTGTTAACTTGTCAATCTGTAAACTCGTTTGCCAATTCCGCCAATGCGGTTGTTACAATTTTTGAAGAGGAGCCTCGCGCCTTATGCTTGGCTTCAGAGTTGTGCCCTCTTTTTTGCCACGCCAGTTGAACACGTCGTCAGGCGACAGAGGGCGTATGTAGTCAAACCACGCAAAGCCCGGGAGCTTTGTGCGGTCGGCAGGTGCCAGTCCGATGGGGTAAAAGTAGCCGTGTGAGGCAGGTGCCCATATTTTGTACAGTTTGCGGTTGCGCATAAACATGCGAGCCTGTGCGGTTTCGACATAGTTTTGGTAAAGGATAGTGCTATCCTTTTCGAGCGGGTAGTTCACCACCATCACGTTGCCTATGGCGCGGTTCTCCTTCACCTCGCCCTGCTTGTCGAAGTAGGCGCGCATTTGTTGTGATGCCACCTGGTTAAAGTGTGTAGAGTCCACCTGTTCGATGGTAAGAGCTTGGCGGTCAACGTAAATAGAGTCGAGCGTGGAATCATTCATATAGGCATTGATTTCCTCGCCCACTATTTGCTTGTTGTCACTCCACACAATGGGGTCGCGGTAGAGCGTCACCTTTTTGGTACGCGATGAGAACACCAGCGAGTCAGCCACCATTTGCATGTCGGTGCGGAAAGCGCGAGCGTGGAAATAGCCGTGCAGCACACGGTATACAGAGTCCGTTTTGAGGTTGTACGAAAACATGCGCAAGGTGTCGGCATGCACATAGAGCGTATCCTTACCTTGTGAGTAGTCGCGTGCCAAGGCCCGTTTGGTGGCCATGGCTTCGCCAGTCAGTTCGTTGTAGCGGGCGTAACCGCCAGTGAGAATGTTCTTGTTTTTGGTATCCTCGCACGACACGTTGCCGAGCCCCTCCATCACGCCCGTTTTCTTGTCGTAGTAAACCGTGTCACCCTGCATGATGCGGTCCTTGCCAAATGCTTTAGTCCCCTTGTACAAGCGCACTTTTTCAGAAACCGTGTTATAAAAACCATGCTCGGTGTAGATGCGGTCTTGTCCGGAATAGATGTTAGACTTGCCTACAATTTCAGCCCATTTAGTGATGGTGTTGTAATGCAGTGTGTCGGTTATCAGTTTGAATTTAGGGTTCTTCAGCTCCACATTGTAGTTAAACGTGGCCTTGCGTGTATCAGTATGATATTCACCCCAATCAGATGTCAGGTGGTTGTTGCCGTCAATCAGTTCGCCGCCTTCAAAGTAATATCCCACATTATACATGCGGTCGTAGTTGAGGCTGTCCGTGCGCATTATTTGGTTGCGGTGCGTCATGACCACGTTTTTGCGCATCTCGGCCATTTGGGTGCTGCCGTCGTAGTGCAGTTTGTCACCTTTAAGTGTGAGCGTGTCGCCCTGCACGATGCGTACCCGTCCGAAAGCGTCAAACGTTTGTGAGTCATCATTCAGCACAGCGCTGTCGCAGTGCATCACCATGCCCGCGTGTGCCAGTATCACGTTGCCGCTGAGTCGTTGCGCCTTGTTCATTTCGTATTCAGAAAAGCGCAAATTATCGGCATGTCGTAGCACAATGCGTTCATTGTTATGAGTATGTTTCTTTCGGTGTTGGTTGACATTGGGCAATGCGTATGCTGCACAGCCTGCCAATACTAATATATATAGGAGTATTTTTCTCACAATCATTTCTTTTGGGTGCAAAGTTAGTGCAAGGCGAGCGAAATGCAAAATGAAAGTCCCGAGACTTTCAATTTTGCATATCCGAGCCGCCGCCTAACTTGCGCGAAGCGAAAGTGCAAGGCGAGCGAAATGCAAAATGAAAGTCCCGAGACTTTCAATTTTGCATATCCGAGCCGCCGCCTAACTTGCGCGAAGCGAAAGTGCAAGGCGAGCGAAATGCAAAATGAAAGTCCCGCGACTTTCAATTTTGCATATCCGAGCCGCTGCCTAACTTGCGCGAAAGCGATAATAAAGGTCGCGAAAGTTGTAACAATGGTGAAAAAGTTATACATTTGCGTTATGATAGTATAGAGAAGTTTAATCCAAACCCTAAAGAACCATGAATATGAGAAAACACACACTTCTGTTATTCCTGCTATTGATGGCAATGCCTGTATTGGCAGAGAACCGTTCGTTTCGGCAAGCTCGCGAGATAGCCGAAAGACATGCTGCAAAGAATGGAGCGCATATAGGGCAGCAATCGGTAAAGCGTGCCAAGGTGCTGAACAAGCAACAATCAACCATCAGTAGCCGAGGATATTACGTATTTCCACATGATGGCAATTGTGGTTATACCATCGTGTCGGGCGATGACCGAATGCCCGAAATCGTGGGCTATTCAACCACAGACACGTATAGTGAAGAAAACATGCCAGATGGCATGAAGCACTTGATGCAGGCCTATGAAGCCATGGCAACAGCATTGGCCAACGGCGATGCCAAAGTAGAGAGATGTTTGGCCGAGAAAGAAGCACTCGCGGCTGACTCCACATACCGGCAGCCCCGTGTGGCGCCATTGCTTGCCGATGTAGTTTGGGGACAAACAGAACCCTACAATAACCTGTGTCCGATGTATGATGGCCAACGGCGTACGGTAACAGGTTGCGTGGCCACAGCCATGGCGCAGCTGATGATGTATTACAAATACCCCCAAACGCTCAAGAGCGACATACCTGCTTATCAAACCGACTCTTATCAGTTGGACATGCCGTCAGTGTCTGCAGGTGAGCGTTATGATTGGGACAATATGCTGCCACAATATTCGGGCAGCGCGTATACGGCAGCACAAGCCAATGCCGTGGCCAAACTCATGTACCATTGCGGACTTTCGGCAAAGGCCGATTACGGGCCGTCGACAGGTGCATGGTGTACACCAAATGTGTTGGTGAAATATTGGGGGTATGACCCTGATGTGATAAGGCCTTTATATAGAGAAAAATTCAGTCTGCGAGAGTGGACCGCCATACTCGATGCAGAGCTGCAAGCTTCTCGTCCAGTGTATTATAGCGGTTTTTCGACCACATCAGGAGGTCATGCCTTCCTGTGCGATGGTGCCGATGGCGACGGGTTGTACCATATAAATTGGGGCTGGAGCGGCTGGAGCAACGGCTATTTTGACATAACCATACTAAACAGTGACTATAGTGGCACCGAATCGGCTACTGCCCCTGCTGACGGTTATAATTATTCTTGCAGCATGATAGTGGGCATCATGCCCGATAATGGGGTGGCAGATGCGCCATTGATAGAAACTCCGCTGCTGAAAGCTCTTGAAAATGAACGTGTCGGTTGCGAATTGCTCACCACCGAACGCGCCGATGCCAACGGGTCGTTCAGATTAAGCATTGCTGCGGATTTCTTAAATGATGAGGAAGCGGCATTCGACGGCTATGCCGGTGTGGGTTTGAAAGATGAGAATGGCATATATTTGCCTTTGAGCACAAGCAAAATCTACCTTGAAGGCAGGGAGGAAAATGGCTCATATTATGCACCGTTGACATTCGAGATAGACTATTCTTTCCCAAAAGGACGTACCCGCATATACCAAATATATTCAACAGACGGCGAAACGTGGCAACAATGTGGCAATTCTGGCAAATTGTTCTACGAATTTGACGCCACAGATACCACGCTGCGTATGGTTGAAGATACCTTGGCAGCAAGTTTGGCAAGTGTAGATGAGTTTGTAGAGGGCTATGATGCCAGCTTCAATCTGACAGCCAGCACAACGGCATGCAGCGAGCAAAATGTTATGCTGTATGTGTATGGCGGTCAAACCCCCGACAAACCATCAGAGTACGCACAATGCCTCTATGTAAACATTCCAGCCAAAGGCCATGTGACCCGCCGCTTCGCGTTACGTCCCCCTTCGGCCGGTGACTTGTATGTGTGGGTGTGTGATAAAGATGGTCGCGAACTTGTGTCAGCCCAAAAGTTTGAGGTGGCAGAAAGCCAAGCACCAATACTGACTTTGGCCAGTAAACATGTAAACACCACAGCAGGCGATCTTGAAACAGAAAACGCCTATTTATGGGGCTATCGCGCGGCTGTGCCAAGAGTGAATGCCGATGAGGCTGTTTTGACCTATAATGTACGCAATGATGGTGGCTTGTGCTATGCGAATGCTCGTTTGACGTCTGTTGCTTTTAACAGTTCAACTCCTGGTGGCGTATATTCAAGCCAGTCTAAACGTGTAAAGCTTTCAGGCAACGGAGCGGTTACCACCTTGACTTTCACGCTGCCTTTAGCTGATTATGAAGATTTGAGGTCGCGGAGTTGTTACTTGACTCTGTATAATTCTTCTGAAAGTGCGGAAATAATGGATTTAGACGTGTCAGAGATACCAGAAGTGAAATACTACATGGTCGATAGTCCAAACCGATATTGGATACAGAGAGGTTCAGCTCTTCTTTTTTACATTGCTGGGGCTCCCGTTGGTGTACACCACATTCAGGCAAGTGGCAACAGCCTCACCGTGCAAGGTGGACATGGTTGCATGGTGCTGATGTCGGAAATGCCCCGAAAAGTTGGCATCTACAATTTGCAGGGTCAGTGTGTAAAATACGTTGCAGTTGAGGCTGGTCAGCAGCAAAATATCAGCTTGCCTTCAGGCATTTATGTGGTCGAAGGTAAAAAGGTGATAGTGTATTGATCTAAGTTCGAGCAAAAAAATGATGTGCAAACGTGTGCGTGGTAAATAAAAACGCACGCGTTTGCTCCGTTTATGCACGAAAAGTTGTAAATTTGCAGCACAAACATATAACTATCTCATTAAAATGAAGATAAAGGACGTCGCTGTGACCCTTGAACGGTTCGCGCCCCTGCCGCTGCAAGAGAGCTATGATAATGCTGGCTTGCAGATTGGATTAACAGAGGCCGAAGATGTGTCAGGGGTCTTATTGTGTCTTGACGTGACAGAGGAAGTGATATGCGAAGCCGAGCGTCAAGGGTGCAACCTTATCGTGTCGCATCACCCGCTCATATTCCGCCCGTTGCGCCACATCACGGGGCAGACACAGGTGGAGCGTTGCGTGGCCATGGCCCTGCAAAAGGGAATAGCCATATATTCAGCACACACCAATCTTGACAACGCACCGGGTGGAGTCAACTTTATGATAGCCGAAAAACTTGGGCTCGACAACGTGCGCTTTCTGCAATCTGCAGTAAATGGTGCCGGTGGCAGTGGGGTGATAGGCAACCTGCCGAGTGCAGTGTCCCCCGCCGAGTTTGTCAAAACATTGGCCTCAACCTTCAACGTCGAAGGCGTGATGCACAACACCCCCACCATGAACCAGGTCCACACCGTGGCGTTGTGTGGCGGGGCAGGCGACTTCTTGCTCGACGAGGCGGTCAAGCAAGGGGCAGATGCCTTTTTGACGGGTGAAATGAGCTACCACCGTTATTTTGGCCATGAGCACGAATTACTCATTGCAGTGCTCGGGCACTACCAAAGCGAGCAATACACCATAGAGTTGTTGCACCGCATACTACACGAGGCACACCCCACGCTGCGTGTGCTCGAAACAACCATAAACACCAATCCGATAACAATAAACTAAAACATACAATAAAGACTATGGCAAAGAAAGACGTTGCGGACATGTCCGTTGAACAGAAGTTGAAGAACCTTTACCAGTTGCAAACCACCCTGTCGGAGGTTGACCGCATCAAAACGCTTCGCGGTGAACTCCCCCTTGAAGTGCAAGACCTTGAGGACGAAATTGAAGGTTTGACACACCGTATTGGCAAGTATAACGAGGATATCGAAGGCTTGCAAACTGACATTGCTGTCAAAAAAAATAAGATAAAAGAGGCACAGGAAGCCATCGACCGCTATAAGAACCAACTTAACGATGTGAAGAACAACCGTGAGTATGATATGCTCTCAAAGGAAATAGAATTCCAGGGTCTTGAGGTTGAACTTCAGAACAAAAAGATTGGCGAGGCTCAGCGTGCCATCGACAGCCGCAAGGCCGACGTTGAAAATGCCAAGCATCAACTTGAGGAGCGTCGTGCCGACCTTGACATGAAAAAGTCTGAACTCGACGACATCACAGCCGAGACTAAGGCCGAGGAAGAGAAGCTCCGCGAAAAGGCCAAGAACCTTGAACAGACCATCGAGCCCCGTTTGCTCGCAGCCTTCAAGCGCATTCGTAAAAATTCGCGCAATGGTTTGGGCATCGTTTATGTACAGCGTGATGCCTGTGGTGGTTGCTTCAACAAAATCCCGCCCCAGCGCCAGCTCGACATTCGTATGCGCAAAAAAATCATCGTATGCGAATACTGCGGCCGTATCATGATCGACCCCGAATTGGCTGGTGTAAAGATCGTAAAACCCGCCGACGAAAAACCCAAGCGCCGTTCGCGCCGCACTGCTACAAAGTAAGTAGTGCCAGGGGGGGAGGCAAAGTATGCACCCCCGTTCATTATAATTAAGGAAAACAAACACAAACCCGTTGGTGTCTCAATACCGCCAACGTGTACCAACAGGCAATAAAGCAAGGCGATGTGGCACAGGTGATGTACAACACTTGTACTCCGTCGCCTTGAATGCTTTTTAGTAACTTAAGTTTCGGATTGAGCAAGGGCGGGCTGAAAGCCCAATGGAACTCATAGCCTAGGGCAAGCGAAGCGGCACCCTGGGTATCGCGTGTTGGAGCAGTCGCGCCCTGAAAGGGCAAAAGCTTTAAGACATGGCACAAGTGTTGAACAAAATCTACATACGATGTTCCACTTTAAGACCGCTAAATCAGTTATCAAGTAAGAATAACAACATAAAGGGTTAAGGCTTTTGCCCTTACAGGGCGCGGAGACTCTACTATGCGGAAGCCCCAGGGTGTCGCTTCGCTTGCCCTGGGCTATGTGCTCCATTGGGCTTTTATTGACATCATCGGCTGCGGCTCAGCAATTCAAGCAAACTTGATTGCATTCGCCTTGCACGATGATTCAGCCCGCTCTTGTTAAATCCGAAACTTCAATTAGTAATTCACTACATGAAAATACAGTCAGCCGATTTCTTGGTGAGCAACAGCCGCGCCGACCAATGTCCGCAGTCCGATTTTCCAGAGTATGCCTTCATTGGCCGAAGCAACGTGGGCAAAAGCAGTTTGATAAATATGCTCACCGGTCGCAAAGCATTGGCCATGACATCGTCAACGCCAGGCAAGACCATGCTCATCAACCACTTTGTTATAAACAATGAGTGGTACCTTGTTGACCTTCCGGGTTATGGCTATGCCAAACGTGGACGTTACGAGGTTGAAAAACTCAAAAAGCTAATCAACTATTATGTACTTCAGCGCCAGCAGCTCACCTGCTTGTTTGTGCTGATAGACTCGCGTCTTGAACCACAAAAAATAGACCTTGAATTTATACGTTTCCTTGGCGAAAACGGCGTGCCGTTCGGCATCATCTTTACCAAGGCCGACAAGCCGAAGCGTGGCGAGCTCAAAAAGAATGTGGAAAGATTTTTACAAACCCTGCACGAGGAGTGGGAAGAACTACCTCCCTATTTCATAACCAGCAGCGACACCGGGCTGGGGCGCGACGAATTTCTTGATTACATAGAGCAAATCAATCAAAGTTTGAAGTGAAGTTGCATATCTTCTCGTCAATCAAGGCACAAAAGTTCAGGGTGGCACTCATCGTGTCAGCCCTGTTCATTTCGGCCGCATCGCTCATCTATTCGCACTATCTCACGCGTGCCCTTTATGTGGAGGAGGTGGGTAAAATGGACGTGTGGGCACAAGCCATGCGCTCACTTGCTACGGCCGACGAACACACCGACCTCAACCTCGTGCTCAAGGTCATTAACAGCAACCACACCATACCTGTGATAGTGACCGATGCGCATGGCACCATACTCACCCAGCGCAATCTGCACCCCGAGCCTTCGGGGCCCGACTCCCTGCAGCAACTCCAACAAGCTGCAGCCCGAATGCGTCAGCAAGGTGAGGTGTTGCGCATGGACCTTGCCGCCACCGACAACGCACCGCACGAGTATATATACATAGCCTATCAAGAATCCGTACTCCTACGCCAGCTCACCATCTACCCGTATGTGCAGTTAGTGGTAGTAGCCATCTTCTTCGGTGTGGCGGTTGCAGCCTTGTTGGCTGCCAAGCGTGCAGAGCAAAACCGTGTGTGGGTAGGGCTGTCGCGCGAAACGGCGCACCAGCTTGGCACCCCCATATCTTCGCTCATGGCGTGGAGCGAAGTGCTGCGCGAGAGCTATCCAGATGATGAACTGCTGCCCGAAATGGACAAGGACATACGCCGGTTGCAACTTATAGCCGAACGATTCTCAAAAATAGGTTCGGCCCCCGAACTGCAGCGTCAGGACGTGCGCCCCATTGTGCAACAAGTGGCAGCCTATTACGACCGTCGCAGTTCGGCGCGTGTGCATGTACATGTCGACCTGCCTGCGGTCAAGGTTGAGGCTGCAGTCAATGCCCCCTTGTTTGAGTGGGTCATCGAAAATCTGTGCAAAAATGCCATTGACGCCATGCAGAGCGGTGGTGAACTGACCCTTGCGCTGCGTCGCAATGTGGTGATGCACCACGGCCACCCCTATATGCAAATATTGGTGTCCGACACTGGCAAGGGCATTCCGCACAAACGTTTCAAAACTGTGTTCACCCCCGGCTTCACTACCAAGCGGCGAGGGTGGGGACTTGGCCTCTCATTGGCCAAACGCATCGTCGAAGTGTATCACCACGGACGTATTTATGTGTACGACAGCCAGGTGGGCAAGGGCACGACCTTTGCCATCGAATTGCGAGAAGACGTGGGGTAGGGAGCGAAAGATAGGGTGTTCAATATTGGCATCAAAAAACGAGACCATTTTTGGGGGATTGTAAGTTGCAGCGCGTTTCAAGCAATTTACAATTCCCCAAAATGTTCTTGCTAAAGAATCTATTTTGAACTATTGCAGTCCGGTAATATAGCACACGGATCGCACCGATTGCACGGATTCTTTCGCTCGTGCTACGTGCTTTAGCACCACGGAGATGACGGATTTGACGGATTTTGTGAGCATTGCATGCTCACTTCGC
>OBAD01000389.1_pt1 | contig 12602 bp, 16 predicted proteins | sample 1494861 | NCBI WGS metagenome assembly OBAD01 (sample SAMEA3360681, study PRJEB22359) | human gut metagenome | biome: ENVO:urban biome; feature: ENVO:human-associated habitat; material: ENVO:feces | place: Bangladesh | collected 2011
CGGCTTTTTCGTGCGCTTGGGTGTGGAGGAATGGGAGAGGTGGGCTACATGGGGAGGGGTTAGATGTGGGGCGGTGGCAAGCGCCTTGCTTCGGCAATCTCGTGACACGGCAGAAGCATTATCGGAGATGTTCTTGGTCGCCCCGTGCGCTTTGTCGGAAGGCAGTGCGCATAGCCTTGAACTTTTGCAGTATTCGCGAGAAGCATTATCATTGCTCATTAATACGAGCCTGATGTGGGTGGCTTTTGTTAAGATCTTACCACATGCAATGAGGATAAGATGATCGATTTTGGAACGCAAAGCCACTTCAATACTTTGAATAGCAGAGAATAAAAGATTGCGCAATTTTTTATCAAAATAATATAGATCTAAAGCTTCTTCAAAGTAACTGTTGGGTAGAAAATCGTGATCAAATCCAACGACTTCAAAAGATTTCAAGTAGTTGGCAATACGAAAATAGCTAATGATTTGAAGTTGGTTTATAGCTATATCTTCATTATGAAACAAAAGCCCTCTGCTTTTTACTGAGCAATGATTTGATGATAATCAAGAGGTCGCTTGGTGTAATTCATAAACGTATATAAAAACGAAGTTCCGCCCTGGTTCGCTGTTCTTATGGGAAGCGTGGCGGAATCTGTTGCTGCAAAGATATAAAGTGTTTTCGGGTTATGCAAACAACTAAGATTTTTTTCATGAAGGTCAAAGGGATAAATCCTCACTTTCGGGTAATCCTTTCTTTCAGCCGCCTTACGTATTGGCTCTCTTGCTGTGCGCATGGCGGCTTTTTCATGTGCTTGGGTGTGGAGGAGTGGGGGAGGTGGACTACATGGGACAGAGCTCAGATGTGGGGCGGTGACGGGCATCTTGTTCCGGCAATCTCATGACGCGGCAAAGGTAATGCGTTTTAGGAGGGAACTTGAGCGTATAGCTTTGGACATCTTTCTCTCCACTCGTTCTTAAATTGCCGCATCAATGCCGACCTTGAGTTTTGTGTTGGCATGGACAACAATGCCAATATCAACGGGTTTGTGCGCGATCAGTCTCGCGGCAACCGCTTAAATATTGGTGAGGTAATGCTTTTAGCCCCAGAATTGCTGTCCCACTTTTGAAAGAATAACCCCGAAGTCTTATTTACGGGGTTTCGGGGAGGGGGTATTTATGCTCTTTTGAGTTTTGCCGGACAGCTAAATTTATATTTTGATTGATGAGCAGGTGCTGCTGTAAGGTTCCACCTGTTTTTAGGGTCATTTTATTTTAGGTCCTTGAAGTCGTCCACTATAACATCCATAAAATAGAACCAATTATTTATGACGCATTGATTATTCATTAAGTATTCTGAAAGATTAAGCACGCCTCTTACATCTTCTTCACATGAACTCTGGATGTATCGTTTCTTTCCAACATACTCCATAATGCTATTAAAATCGCTATTTTTCAGACTTTCTTCCCAGAGTTGTTCTGTGCCATTTTCATCTGAAAAGTATATGCATATATCGCAGCCCAAAGTATTACATATTATCTTCATGCTTAATCTAAACTTATGCAATAAATCCAGATTTTCTTTATTGCGAACTGCTCTTTCAATGTCGCACCAACGAGTAACATTTGTTTTCATCAGATAAAGGTCTACATGATGAGGAAACACCTCAAATACATTATTGCAATCTAATAGATTTACAATGTATAATTTGGCATTTGTTTTAGAGGGAGAACATTTCGTAATAGAAATATTCCTTATGGCATCTTCTTTTTTTATAAAAAGTATTTCATGCCTTCCAAGGTCATTACTCTCATCTGTAAGCATTGTTAGGTTTGCAGAGAACCTTTTGCTTATGTCTTCTGCAAACTTTTTATCGGAAGTTATGTCTAAATTGTGATTGTATGCTAAAGGTACTATGTATGCTCCCATAGATAATATTTTAGGAGCAAAGATAATCGTTTTTAGTGCAGCCGTGATGTTCCACTTGTTTTTTTTGCTTTATGTGCGTACATCTTTGCCATAATGCCATATTTCTACCGTCAAGACAACGATGACTTTATTCTTGCCATTTAATCGGGTAAGGAACAACTTTCGCAAAAACAAGTCCACCGAGAAAATCTCGAGCCTGAGGAGGACTTGTTGGAGCATCGTACCGATGGAACAGGTGTTTTTTGATACGCTGTATACCGGGTGTGAGAAGTTTCCGCAGCATGATTTTTATGGGGGAGTGAGTGTTGGAGGTGTGAGATAAATAACTTATCTTTGCCAAGAATGTAACATCTAACAAGTATAAATTATGGTAACGAATAAAAAGACTCAAAAAGAAGTAGAAAGACTAAAAGCAACTCATAGTTTCCTTCCTAAATTATCCAACACCTTGTGCGTTCTTGGCGGTTTGGTTATTATAATTGGTTTCTGTTGCATATTAGTAGGCTTCGCTGATTTGGACTCATACAATGAAACGAAAAAAATAGCTGCAACAAGCATACTTGCTTCTGGCATTGCTGGGGTGATTTCTGGCATATTCTTATTGTTCTTTGGTGCAATAGGAAGAGCTATAAATGATATTCACGTCCATACAATAGCAGACTTTAATCTTCGACATGACGATGTTGAAGCTACAAGAATGGAAGAAAAAGAGCAGATAGCAAAGAAAAACCAATCAAAATACAAAAAAGGTGATAGGCTTATTCATAAAGCCTCCGGAGACGAGGTTGTTGTCGTTGGAGTAGATGGACATCGTTTTATTTGTGAAAGAGAATTCCTCTCAGGACAAGCAACTTATGATGAAACTGAATTAGAACCAATAGCTAAGTAGAAATTTATAGAATTCATTCATTTCGCCAAGCCCACCCTTTCGGGCAATCCTTTCTTTCAGCCGCCGTGCGCATTGGCTCTCTTGCTGTGCGCATGGCGGCTTTTTCGTGCGCTTGGGCGTGGGGGAGTGGGAGAGGTGGAAGTATATGGATAGGGCTATGATGTGTGGGGCGATGGCAAGCGCCTTGTTTCACGAGATTGCACGAAGCAAGGCGCCCGCCACCGCCCCCGAGGGTTCTGCCCCTGCTCCCATGCAGCCCGCCTCTGCCGCTCCTACCACCACACCCAAGCGCACGAGAAAGCCTGCCGCCAAGCGCACTACACGCAAGAGAGCCAATGCTACGGCTTGAAGCTGAAAGAAAGGATTGCCCGCCAAAAAAGTAAAGGCGGTGCGGTCTTTTCTGTAACCCGAGGTTTGTGCGATATTGCGAGGGTTATCACGTTCCATGGCTTTTTCTTTCAACGCTCATGAATTTCAACTTTAATCCGCAGACATACGATTTCACTTCGAGCATTCCCGATGTATTCGAGAAGTCAGACTTTCAAGGCAGTTCCGTGTATTTGGCTATCTATCTCAACCGCAGTCAGTCGCCTGTCTTTTCCACCACGCTTTATGCCCATGGGGGAAAGGCGAGCATCTATGATTTGCGCAGCATTATTGAGAACTACATGGAGGCAAAGCAGTTGGTGCATGCCACGTGCAGTTTCCGTATGCAGGTGGATCGCACTGATTATACTTTGGGCGAGTTTACTCTGGTTTACTGTAAACTTCAAATGCTAAGGACAAACCGTGCTGTTCCTGCAATCGCATTTTCTCACCACGCACGCGGTGCGTTTGGTGCCACATGGTTTTCAGCTTGATTTGCAGTACATCGTTCTTCCAAATGAAACGGGGGAGTGTGCCACGCAGTATGTTATTCAGCGCGATGACAAGGACATGCCCGAAACGCTCACTATATCAGATATTCCCATTGCTGCCAAGCAGTTTGGTCTATGTTACGAGGACATCAACGAGGAGGAACTCTTGGGGTACTTGCCCCAAGGGGTAAGTGGCAAACTCTTGTCTGTTACGCTTTTCCGAGGGAAACGTACTTTTATGTTCTTCGTGACCGATGAAGTTCCCACGCTTACGCTGATTTTTCAGAATGAGTTCAATGTGAATGACACCTTGTACCTCACCGCCCAAACTAAGCGCAAGGTTTCCTTTGACCGCAGCTTTGCCGTATGTCGTGGAGAATCTTCTGCATACGATGACAACACGGAGGTAGAATACGAGAGTGAGACGTCCTCGCTTTCCTATTTCTTTGCCCGTCATCTTACGCAGGTTTTGCAGTCTCACAAACTCTACTTGATTTCTCCTGAATTCACTGTGGGCAGTTCCATTCTTATTACTGACATCGAAAGTGAACTTTCTGATGCCACCAACGCGAACAATCATGTGAAGTTCAAGTGGAAACCGTTTCGCAAGCAGGTGCCTTTCACCGTTCCTCGCTTACATAATATCTTTAACCAGGTTTACAACAACACTTTTGACTAATGCCCCACGCTATTCATATCACCACGCTTAAACGTATGCTCCAATCTCCTGAACCTGTAGATCTCAAACTATGGACGTGCAGCGGTGAAATCCAATACTGGCACCGCTGTATCTCGCTTCGCTACGACTTCTACAAAGGCACGCGAAGAATGAAACTGCTGGATAGCAATGAAATCCGGCAGCTGAGAGATGTGTGCGTGTTTGAAATTAATGGAATGGAGGTGTTTATGTAAGAAATATATTCCAATGTTTTGCATTTATAGAATAAATTCATTACCTTTGTAGTATGGAAACAATAAGAGAAATTATCTTCTCTAGAGAGTTTGATGAGTTCTATCATAACTTAGATGAGCGTACACAAGAAAAGTATGATTATGCTTTTGATATGATTCGAACGCAATACATTGTCAATAAGAAATTTGTAAAAAGCTTGGAGAACACAGATTTCTATGAACTTCGTATTTCTATCGGTCATAACGAATACCGCTCAATAATGTTTGCCATAGATCATGACAACTTTATTCAAGCACATCGTGTTCTTGTTCTCAACTCTTTTTTGAAGAAAGATTCTAAGCAATATAAAGCAGAAGTGAGAACTGCTGAGAGTATCTTAATGAAATATATGGAGGAATAGTTATATGTTGAAACTTAATGAAAATAAATTAGCATCATTGCGCAGATTCGATGATGTCCTAAACGAAAAATATGGCAGTGAGAAGAGTGTTGAACGCAAAGAGTTTGATGCCAAAGCTAAAGCATGGTATTATGCAGAATTGCTTAAAGATGAGCGTAAAAAGCAGAATATTACCCAAAAGTCTTTGGCAGAACAAATAGGTAAAAAGCGTGAGTATATATCGGCATTGGAAAAGGGGCAAACTGATATGCAACTTTCTACATTCTTGAAAATTGCTGACGCTCTTGGATTACGTTTTTCTTTAGTATTGGGCTAAAACTATTGGGTAAATGAAATGTTGTATAACCACTATCGAAGATGTGAAGGCTCTTGCCAAATACTTGACAAACGACCTTCATCTCAACTTTCACCCCGACGATGATTTTTCGTTTTACGTAAACTACGAAACGAAAGAACCTACTTTCTCACCCGAAGAGGCAGCAAAGTACAATGCTCTCATGAATGAATGCTTTGATGTTTGCGAGAAGGCAAATGTTGATGTTTATGAAGTCATGGGAGAATATTTGAGAAATAAGGTTATTGTATAGTACAAGCGCAATTCCTTTGCAACCACGTATTGCAAAGGAATTGCGCTTGAATTATCTATCGAATTCTTCAATTCTCTTTATCCATCTGTTTTTTTCTTCAAATCCCCATTGAACATGCCAAGCTCTTCCTGATGCGCCATCTAATAGAATAAACTGCCACATGTTTTTTGTTGGATAAAGTTTGAAACAGTTTCCATCGGTTGAGAATTGCGATAAATCAATCCCATTAAGTGTGATGGAAAATTCCTTTTCTCCTTCTAAACTCCATTGGACTTGATAAATTTTCCCAGTTTTCTTATCCAACTTTAGAAAATTGAATGAATTCTGTGTAGGATATAATTCAAACCTTTGCGATTGCTCAGAATCGTCCAATATATTGGAGAATCCTAGCACTGCTGTCAAAGACATCAGCAAGCATAAAAATATTCGTTTCATTTTTTACGATTTTAATTTCTCCAACGCACAATACTGCACATTGTAGTCATTGTTAAACTTCATTGTACCTGCTATTTTCGGCAGATTAGCCGAATGAATTTGCGACAGATTGAACTTCGTTGCCATGTCTAAATCCATCACTAGGTAAAGCAAAGCTTCCTTGGTGTTTGGTAATTTCTTGTATTCGCTCTCGCTCATCACAAATTGCACACGACAATCACCATTGATAGCATAAAGGTGTTGATTATTTTGGTTGTCGTATGTGTGGAATAGCACGTAACCAAGCTCCGTGATTTTTTCCATCACTCGCTGGCCTGCTGCATCTTGCAGTAGGGGAATCGCTATACGCCCATCGTTCAATTCCATAGCATTGTTGCTCAACTCCCATCGTACAGCCAACACGCCATTCTTTCCTTGTTCGGAATGAGGCGCAAAACCTTTGGCTTGCGCTTGTGCCATAACTGGCTCTGGATCATCTCCCAAGCCGCATTCTTCCACATAGAAGCTCTTACGCAGTTCATCAAGTAGTTTCTTGTTGGAATCCTCAAACTCCTTTCCTTTGTCCAAAGCAAGTGATAGAATGGATGATTCTTCAAAAGGAGCATATACTTTGCCTATCACTTCTTTGAAATGATCGCGGATATATACTTTTGTATCTATGCCGGGGTGCGGCTGCATGGCATAGAAACTGAAATCCTCTTGCAACCATGATTGTATAGTCTTTCTGAACTTTTCTCTGATGTCTGTTTTCCATTGGCTTATCTCAGAAGAGTTGTTCTTACCATACATGGATAAGACAAAGAGAAAATTTACATCATAGTGGAAGAGTAGCAGTGTGTCACGGTCAAACAGTCGGTTCTTGAATTGAAAGTTCTTCCTGCGTGTTTCACTCTTATCACTCTCTTGTAGGCCATCTTCTTTGTAGCTGTAATGCTTATCCAAACGGGCGGAGATGAAGAAATTGGGAATTACATTGTAACCCTCTGTATCATCATCTTTCAAACGAACTATTGAATGGATCGCATGCTTGTTTCGCTTATTGAAAATATCCAAGTTCCATTGTATCACATTACGGGCATAGGTATATTGCTTGTATATGGAAGTGTCGTCCAACTCTCCACTTAACTTGTAATACTTGCTATCACCAATGTAGTATGTGTTACCCTGGTTCTCTATGAGACTCTTGGCGGTATACAGGTGATCTACAATCTTACCATCACGTTGCTCTTTGTCCATTCCATCAGGCAATGGATTGTCACCAATCAGCGCATCAATGATGGCTTCAAACACGATATTGAAGTTCTTTACTAATAGGAAATCGCGTTTGTTGGTATTCACATAGATTTGACGTGTTTGGTCAAAGAAAGCATAGCACAACTCCCAAAGCTGCAAAGCTTTGTCCGAAAAGTACTTGTACTTGATTTGCTGTAAACGTCGCACACCAAACTTTTCAAGATAACGTTGAAATTGCTTTCCCTTTATCAATGGGAAGTTTACGTTGATGTTGACAGGGAAACCATAGTTGTCATGCAGGTGTTGTAAGATGCTGAAATAAATTATCAGCAACTCTTCATCGAAGTTGATGCTGCGCTTTTTGTTCACAGGGTTCATGTAAAGTACATTCTGCTTCCCATTCTTTCGCTGTATGATGGCAGTACTTTTGGCAATAGTACGTCCCCAGTTTATCTTGTTGAAGCCCGAATGTAGGTTCTTTAAGATAAACATGAAGAAGTGCTGATTTTCTTTGTTGAACTGAATAAGAGCCAATAGTATGTCCAAGAACGTGTCGCTTTGCTTACGCTTGCCTTTACCGACCTGTGCCACCTGTTCTTCGTAAACTATGGAGGTGTCATTACCCGTACCATTCTTATATACCACGATGGCACGATATATCCACACCGAGAGGGTATAAAGCAGACGTTCTTCATCGCGTGCTTTTGAATCTTCGCTGTCCCAAAATGTTACATTCTCTTTGAAGTTGATGATGTCCTGTGGCTCATACTTACCGAATACTTTGTTGTCCTTGTCAAGCAGCACCTTGGGCAAGATAAAGACGCAGTCGCCCAATGTGTGATTATAGTAATATCCCACATAAGGCATGTAAACGCTTTTCTCGACATCACCCCACACGTTATCTAATGGGACGAGGTCTTTTACATCTTGATATCGGTATGGATAGCCTTCTATCAGTATGCGCATAGCTTATGACATTTGAGCGTATTTGAGGAATACTTCTCTCATTCGCAGTAAGCGGTCAATAAAGAAATCAAATACATCTGTCCATTTCTCTTTATTGTCAAAGTCTATATTGGGCAATATTTCTTCTATGACGCTAGCTTTTTTATCAGGATTCTCTCGCCATTCGTAGGTGACACCCATTTCTTTCTCAATTTCCGCTTTATGCGCAAATAGGTTGTGGTACGTTTCCGTAGTCTCATCAAAGTAAACTTCTACTTTAGCCTGTTTCTTTTGACGCAACTGCAAAGCACAAAGGTAGAACTCAACATTTGGGATAGTGAAGTTTTTCCAATGATCTTTACTTGCTTTCTTAACCCCACCAAAGTATTTAGCAAAGTCTTCACTCTTTTCATTCGCATAATTTAGGAACTGTTCCCAAAACTCATAGCGACTTTTATCGGCTTCACTCCAAGTCGATTTATTGTCTTCATCAAGTTTTTCTTCTTTTGAAGACTGCTCAGTTTTATCTATTGAATGCACATTCTCCTCGCCCACAATACCTACAATGAACTTTCTGATAGCTGCAACGCAAGGTGTGCAATCATCATTGTAGAATGCCTCAAACGTAGGTTCATCTTCTGGATCGTCTGTAACTTTGAAGTACTTAGTTTCACCATCTTTGAACACGTCATTCCAAAGGTAGAACAATACTTTGCCCACAAAACGCTCCTCATTGATAAAGTCCTCATTTTCATTCGATGGTTTGCAGAAGAAGTAACCCAACTTCTTGTCATCGCTGCTCGTTTCCTTGGCAATGATTTTGTTCATCTGTTTGATAAACTCCCACCAATCGCATGCTTCATCACCAAAATGAATCGTCCAATTCTTATGAGCATCACTTATCTTCACAAACTTCCAGTCCCAACGACGTTTGAATGCGCTGTCAATGGGGAAGAGCGACTGATCACTGGTGTTCATCGTAGCCCAAATGTAGAGGTTGTTGGGGAGTAACAACTTCGTACCATTCTTTATTTGCTCTACAATGCCATCGGGATAGTTCTCTGAGAAAACATTGTTGATTTCACTGACATCACCCTCGTTGGATAATATGTCTTTCAACTCACCACACAAATACTGTTCGATGTCTGCATCTGCATCAATCGGATAACTTGAAAAACCATTGTCCTTACGGTCAAGCAATTGGAATAAGTCGCCAAATATTTGTGCACAGTTTCCTCGATTGATTTCCTCGATAACTAGCACTGTTTCCTTGGGGTAGTTTTTCCATGCCGAAACGTATGCTTTGATGAAAGCTTGCGGAACGAATTTGTAGGCTATGATTTCTTCTTCCTCATGCTTGTTATCGTTGTCCAATACATCATAACGCCTCCTTTTTCCTTGCTTCACCATAGTTGGCTTATAAGCACCAACAAATGAAGCATAATCGCTATCGGGGTGGAATGTGGTGCGCACATGGTTGGTTGTTTTCAATAGCGTGTTGATGCCGTGGGATTTTCCTGTGCCTGGGGCACCATAGGTGATTTGCTGGAGAGAATCTATTAAAGGTAAAGTTCTTCGTTGAGCAAAAGGCAAAACAGATGTCGTATCATGTATCAAATTAGCGGATGGTTCAAGTACCATCTTCGCCATTTTCATTAGCGTAGCAGTATACCCATATTCAAATCTGTCCACATCTGTATGTCCACTAAGTGCACGGCGGGCATCATCAGATGATGCTGTTGGATGCTGACGAAAATAATCTATGTATTCGGCTAATAGCTTTTTAGAAATGGTGCGAATGCCATAAGATTCCTTACTTACTTGACGTACCACATAACACAAGCGATCTTTATCCACAATTTGAACCTTTCCGTCTGGTGTTTGGTCACCAATCCGCAATATATCGTAATTTTGCATTGTAGTCATTCTATGTTTATATTCTACTTATTAGTATTAAAGCGATATTTTCCACTATGCCTGTAACCAGTGTATTAATTCTGATTGTTTCGTTTTACTTCATCAAGAACAATGCGCATATAAGCCGTTTCCAAACTCCACGCACGACGAGGGGCTCCTATTTTATTGTTGTGCTGGGGCATTAAGGATTCTTCTTTTTGTCCCTTTCGACAAGCACCAAGATACATTTCACCTTCTGACAAAGTATGTGCCTAACCATTCCGTATTTTGGTTATAATCGTGTCATAATCCCTGCGAATTATCAACAAATCCTTCTCAGGAATTCGCCATAACACAGCAAAGATAAAATGTAAGTCGAGTTTTGAAACCTTTGGATTGTGCAGATAAAACATTATCAACATAATAAGACATTTCTGATAGGAATGAGATTCCTCAAAACTTTTGTTCCAGTCTGCCGTATAGTTTATCATACTGCAAACAAGCCTCTCTTTTATCAATAATTCTTTTTTTATGGACTCTTTCAATGGAGTACACTTCAACTCTGCCTTTTCAAAAGCGAAATCTGTTTCTTGACGCGAATTTATACTGTACTTGAAGAATAGTTCTTCTACTAATTGTCCCAAACTGCCTTTGCCTTTATGCTCTTCTGCCTTAGGCGCGAAGTCTCGTAAGCATCTGTTTATCAGATGTTTACTGTAATCAAATATTGATGAAATATCTTTTTCGTTGTATGGTAAACTTCGCATGAATTATTTACTCTTTTGTAAAAAACGAACACCTAAAAGACTCTACTCTGTTATTAGAATATCACCAATGTTAACTTTTAGAAGTTTGGAAATTTTTATCAAGCTTTCCACATCTGGTTGACTATTATTTGTACACCATTTAGAAATGGTAGTTTGATCTTTTCCCAATTGTTCAGCTAACCATTTACCTGTTTGCTTCTTTTCTACAAGGAGAAGTTTTAATCTGTTAAAATCTTTATTTGCCATAATCTCAAATTTATTATGCAAAGATACGCAAAATCAAAATAGTAGTTCTATACTACGCGCTATTTATATGCGAAAGATCTAATTGTATGAATATTTTTCATTAATTTATAGAATATTCAAAGGATTTTTCGTACCTTTGTAAGCACACCAAAGCATAGAATTATGGACTACTTCAAGCAACAAGATACTTTCATTGCTAAGATGAAAGAGGACTATGAGAAGGGCTTGATAAGCATTAAAGCCCTTGACCATACTTCCGTGGAAGTATGATGACAAAGCCAAGAAGCCGAGTAGAAGTCAAATATGGAAGATGTATGATGCCATTCAAGAAGAATTGACTGATTACTATATGGCATAATACCCCAATAGTCATAATGAAACGACAGATGAGCCTATTTGGGGACAATATACTGGGTATGGTGACGATAAGTATATCGTTGCTTACTTGGTGGCAATCAAAGAAGAATTTCCTAACTTATTAATGATGGCTGAATGATATGAAAATGTATAATAAATTTCGACAATATCAGGAAAAACCTAAAAATAGGCAACCACCAAGGACAAGTCGCACAATAGAGTTCGTAAGAGGAATGCTTTTTTGCGCAATGCCCTTAGGTTGCTTATGGTGGTTTGCTGAATTAAAATATGCGGGTGCTGCTTTCTTCTTTTGTTTGGCAATACTTATATGTGGTACGGTTACACTTCCATTTAGCAATCTTTATGGTTCATTAGTAAAAGAGGATGAGGAGCAAGTAGTGAAAGATGAGGTGGGGATAGTAAAATTATCTGGTGGTTGTCTTGCTGCGGTATTAGGCCCAGTACTTGGAATATGGTTGTTTATATCAAGTATGCCTTATTGGGACTTAAAAGAACGTAGAGAAGTAGAGGAAAACCAAAAAGTTTATATAACTCCACATGAGAATTGCTATCATTCAACGAAAGATTGTTATACAATCAGAGGTCATAAAATAAAAGAGATACCACTTTATAAGGCAAAGAAGAAAGGTCGAAGACCATGTGATATTTGCTATTAAGTAAAAACGTCTTTTCATAAATACTCCATCGCCCATAGTTTTGCATTAAAAACGCAAAACTATGGGCGATTTCAATTACTTACACATAACAGGCGTGAACGATCTGCCCGGCTATCATGCCGCGGCAGCGTTCACCACCAAGAGCCGCGAGGTTTTCAAGGAATCGGAGGAGATTTCACCGCGCCATGTGAGCGACAAGGTGAGCTATATGCCTTGGGGAGCGGACGACCAAATGCCGTATGACATTATCAATTTGATTGAGAGTGATGAAACATTGAGCACTTGCCAAATGTTCAATGCAGAGGTGTGCTATGGATCGGGGCTGGTGTACCAGACAGATGAATGGTGCAAACGGAAAGTGGTGGACGAGGTCGAGGAGTTCTTCTTGGATAACGACATGGCGAGCTATTTCCTCGGTGTTTGCCAAGATTTCAAACACTTCGGCTTTGCCGTGAGCGTGATTATTCTCAATGAACAAGGCAACAAGGTGG
>OBAD01000393.1_pt1 | contig 12533 bp, 4 predicted proteins | sample 1494861 | NCBI WGS metagenome assembly OBAD01 (sample SAMEA3360681, study PRJEB22359) | human gut metagenome | biome: ENVO:urban biome; feature: ENVO:human-associated habitat; material: ENVO:feces | place: Bangladesh | collected 2011
CCTTTGCTTACCAGGTAATCGTAAGCCTTCTTCTCTCTTCCGTAGGTGGTTCGCAGTGCAAACCAGTGGGAAGCGGCATGCTGGGATTTCTGATTATGGTTATTTCCGGAAGGGAATTCCTGTATTCTGTTAATTCCCGAAGGGGTATAGTTGGTGGACACCCCTACTTGATTTTTTCCTTCATGAGAAGGAATCATCGTTTCGGAGGGCGCACTGGAGACAAGTCCAGCACCATCAGATGTCAGTGCATCTCTTTCGTCATGTGTATCTGTTACGTGATTTGTATCTTCTGATATACATTCCATAACTTTCTTATACTTTTAACCTATTCTAGACAGAACCCAGTTAATGATTTCATCGTTTTTTCAGGTCCCCCCCCCCTGTAGCGTTTTCGCTTTTATATCATAAGCGATTTGCTTTGATATCAGATGTAGAAACCAAAATAACGCTGCAAAGATAAATATTTTCTGTAATATTTCCAAGAAAAATAACTGAAATTATTCCAAAACATGTATATTTTAACATATTTGGCATGTTATGTTTATGAATATGGGTGTTTATGGGGCGTATCATTATTCATCGGATTACACGGAATAAACGGAACCTTAACCTCCTTCCTCGGATTATTTACGGATTTTAAACGGAAACTCGACCTGGCGGTCGTGGCGATGCCCCCTAAAGCAGGAATGCGAATGCGCTAGCCCAATGGCCGTAAGGCCAAATCCGTTTAAATTCCGTGCGTAATCCGTGAAGCAAGAATGTTCCGTTAACTCAGCGTAATCCGATGAAGAAAAACGATGAAGCAACAAAAAATAGGGTGTGCCATGCTTTGATGACACACCCTATTTCTTCATTTATCCGGAAATGTGATTTTCTCTACATTTCCTTATCGCTACATATTATTCTGAAACCACATATTTCTTTCCATTAATAATATATACACCCTTTACCAACTTCTTCAGCGTCTTCACGGTGGCGTGGGCGTCAATCAGATAGCCGTCGATGCTGTAGATTCGCAACTCCTTGCCATCAGCCAGAATATTCTCTATTCCCGTCATGATGTCGATGTTGAAATCGTATGGCGACGTGCGGCTGCCCAATACATCCTCCTTGAAGGTCAAGGCATCCTGTACCAGGATTGACTCCTGGGTCTGCAGGTTCTCTATCACCATGTTCAGCTTCTCGTCCTTCTCACCGTAAATGGTGAGGTAGTACTTGCCATCTATCAGCTGGCTGATGCCACGGCATTCGTTTCCTACCATCACGTAAAGACGATAGTCACTGCCAGTCATGTCGGCATCCTTTTGGGTCAGCTTGCCGATGATGTTCATCGTACTTGGATATTTGCGGATATCTACTTCCATATCCTGCTGCTCATCATCAGAGAGCTGAGATGGAGTGGTAGCTTCGGCAAACTCCAGGTTGTTCTGCTTCACTGACTTATACAGATAACCCTGGTTGGTGATGAGCTGCTTGAGCGTTCCTTCCCAGGTGCCGGCATAGAATTGTGCAAATCCTGTCTGACCCACGATGTAGTCGCCCTCGCTGGCATTGCTGATGGCAGATGCCAACTCCTGGTTCTCACGCAGTGGATAACCCAGCCAGTTCCAGCCGGCATTGATGCCCACTGGGGTGGTGCTTGCCTCAAACAGGCGGCCCTTGCTCTTGCTGATGAAGCTGGTTGATGCCTTCACCTTATAGGTATGGGCTGGCAACAGATTTTCTATCTCCTCGGAACTGCTGATAATCTGACTGCTCTTGGATGCAATGTCGCTTGCCGAAATAGGATCGGCCAGATAACTTGCTATCCAGTTCCAACCTCTCATCAGCGTGATGTTCTGCTCGTAGCGCTCCTGCTTGAAGCTGGCGCTTACTGTGAGATCCTTATCTACGATGAGGCTCAGGGTTTCTGCATCCTCGGTCTGCTTTCCGTTTACGGTCCAGTGAGCGAAACTGTAGTCTTCATCGGCCTCAGCCTTCAGTACCAGCTGGTCGCCGTAATGATAAACACCGGTGTATGTCTGGGTGATGCTGCCACCCTCGCAATTCTCTGCGATGTTCACCTGATAGGTCTTCTTCTCGAAGTTGGCCACCATGGTCAAATCGCCCAAGGCCACCTGGCTGATGGTGTCGTTCGTAGAGATGGTTTCACCGTTCAGACTCCAGGATGCAAACTGATAGCCTTCCTTGGCCTTGGCTACCAACTGGATGGTGGTGCCGTAGGCTACTTCGTTTCCGGCTATTCTGCCGATTACTTCTCCCGCATTTTCCGGATATACGGAGGTGAGAAGTTTCACCTGGCTGTTCACGAACAGGGTCCAGCTAGCCGTCTTTCCGGTCTTTCCTGCAAAGCCCTCACTGTCGGTGATGCCCGATGTCTGAACGGTAAGCGTGTAGTAACCGTTGCCGGCACTGGCATTCAGCTGGGTCAGGTCGAGAACGAAGTTCTTGTTGTCCTCGGTAGAAATCTTCACGAGCTGGCTGTCCTGCTCCTTACCCTGCACATTAATCTGGATATCCTCACTGGTGAAAGTAGCTGGGTCGATGTACTTGTTGAACATCACCTTCAGCGTATTCACTGGCTGGGTAGCCACTTCATCTTCGGCAGGAGCACCTTCGATGGATGCTACTTCGAGCATCAGGGAAGGGGTAGCCTCGAAGGTGAGGATGTAGCTTTCGGCATTCTTGCCATCAAACTGGTCGGCGAAATGGATTCTGTTCTCATAGAGCGGATCCTTTCCGTCGCGCAGCGTGCGGTCGGTCTGCCAGAAGTTGCGGAGGCTAATCTGCTTTCCGTCGCTGGCGCGGGTTACGCTCTTAAGGGCAGATACGCCATAGGTAGGATCGCTCAGATTGCCATAGTTCCAACCTTCTTCAGATGGGGTGATGGTCAGGGTGTATTCCGTATCGGATGTCTTCGTGATGCTTGAAGAAGCAGCCACGTTCACCTTTTCTATTTCACCGTCTGAGAGGTAGAGCATATCAGGCGTATCGTCGGCATCCACGATATCGTTGGTCATGAATCCCTTCAGGGTCTTGTCGCCCTTCGTTACGTCGATGCTTCGTATCAGCTCGTGGATGGTTACATCGTTGAGCAGCGAGAGGTCCTTGTTGCCATAACTGGTCAGATGGGTGGCAGTTACGTCGTAATCGGTGAAGTGTCCGAGCAAAGAGCTCTTGATCCACCACTGTGCATAGCTGGTGCTATGTGCCGGAATGGTTCCGAAGTCGGTGGATACGCTTCCGCCCAGAGCCAGGGTCTTCTCCTGTCCGTTGAGCTGGCTGCTCATGAGTTCGAACTTCACCTTGAGTCCCTTTTCGTTATCTACGATTTCCGGCTGGTTGGTGGACATCTTTACATTGGTAGCATCGCCATAGCCCAGGTTGTTGATGAGCAGTGAGAACTCAGCTTCCTCAGATGGTTCCACCTCCTTGGTCAGAGGGTCGTCGCCCTTGATGTCACGCTGCATGAAGTAGGTGAGGTCGAGGTTTGGCGATGGCTTCACGGTGAGGGTGATAGGCGTGAGGTCGCGGGTCACTTCCAGTCCCGTGAACGGATCTACGTAAGAGAGGGTTCCTCCGAAGGCGTAGCGGGTCTCCACGGTAGGAGCTGCTTTCTTAGTAGGAATGAAGAGTACGGTGGCAACACCTTCCTTCTGTGCATCGAGGGTCCAGCCATCGGTGAAGTCGAGTTTTCCATTGAATCCTTCGAGTTTCTCCGGGTTCACCTGGAACTTATCGCTCATGGCGATATTGCCCTTTTCATCGGTTACAGTGAGGGTGAGTTTCACATCCTTCATCGCCTCCTGTTCATTTCCGTTGAATACTTTAAGGGTTCCACGGAATGCCTGTCGGGTCATCACCATCTTCTGGGTGAACTGCAGGGTAATGCTGGAGCATACGCTGCGTGAAGAAGTGTTTGCTAAGATGATGGCATCCTTAAATGTCGTGTTCAAAAAATCACACGGATTGAGATAGCCTTCGTCTTCAAAATACTTAAAAGCATTATGGATATTACTTACTGCAGTAGTAATATTGCCACTTTCTTCTTCCGTAATATTGCTATAGTCTTTATTTGCCCATTTCTTCTGCTTGTCAAAGAACTTTCTGAATAAAGTTTCAGAGACATCTTTTGGCTTATATTTTAAAGCTTCTTCGAAACTGATGGTATGATAATCTAAGTTAAGAATACCACTCATTTCTTCAAGGCTCATTTCATCCCAAGCTGGTTCACTTCCAAACAAAACATTGTTCAGCGTTACAAAACCTTCTACATATTCTGCATATTTTCCCATGCCTTCAATGGCCTTCTCGGTGACAGTTTTTGTTGATTTGCCAGTCATTCTAGCCTTTGCAGATTCATCATTTTTAATATGATCACATGCATGGGCGAAATCTCTGGCACATTCAGCAACTCTATCTAGCAATTTTTTGTATTTAAGAATTTGCTTTCCCAGCTTCTTGTATTTTTTGATGAGTTCTGGTTTTACATATGGTCCAAATGTGGTTTCTACGAGTCCATCAAAAACTGCGTCGATAGCCTTACTTGCAGTCTCATAGCAATCTAAGACTTGGTCTATATCATGTTTTCCATTAACACATCCATCAAAGCTAGAAGCTATATCTAACAATAAATCTGAGTAATTTTCACATTTATCTAAGATTTCGTCAAGATCTTTATCTTTCTTATCTTTATCTTTGTTATTTGTGTCAATGTTGTCATCCAAGCCTAATAGAGTCTGTAAAGTCTCTACTGCTTCTCCGACAAAATGCCCCGCGCACTTCAATCCTGCTATCAAGACTCCGTTCTGGCATGGTTCACAACCTTTATCTTCTACTTGTACCAGAGGATTTTGATTGGAAGAACCGGTATAGGTTCCTGAACCTCCTATCGATGGTCTTGCTCCCGGACCATACAGACTACCAAGTCCTCCACCGATACCACCTCCATAACCGGTGCCATCGCCGTTGCCACTCCAGGTGCTAGGATCATTGCTCTTGCATGAACCTAATTGCAGTGCAATGCCATATTTGTGCCACTTCCTGTCAAGTCCGCAATCCCAATAATAAAGTGTACCAACCTGGTCAGAGCATGGGTCATTATCTATGTTACCTTGAAGTTTAGTAGCTCTTGCAGAAGCTGTTATCGTCGATTTTGTAACCTTTACTGGTATGATCACGCTTTCCTGCGGAGCCAAATTGAAGGCTTCTGTATGGTCGAGTGCCTCGAATGTTAGGGTCTTGAGATCGGTTGGCAATGTAAGCTCTACATCCTTAGCCGCAATCAATCCCTTGTTGGTGAGCACAGCGTTGAATATCAAAGACTCTCCATCGCGCAAATCCTTGGCAGGAATGCTCGAAGGAATCGACAATACAACCACAGGCATAGGCACCTGTGTCTCAAACTTCACATTGGTCTTGATTTCATACTCATCCTGAATCTCGGTCTCCTCAACCTTCCAGTCGATATTGATAGCCTCATAGCTCAGGTTCACCACCTTCTTGGTCTCCGTACCCGGGTCAACCAGCAGGTTATTGCTGTAGGAATCGTGCTTTTCTGCCGATACTCTTACTGCATAGTAACCCTCTGCCAGATTTGCAGAGAAGAGACCCTTTTCGTTGGTGATACCCTCGGCTACAACTGCACCCGTGGTAGGGTGGGTTATCTCTACCTTGGCACCAGCCAGATGAGGAGCCTCCTTGGTATAGTAGGTATTCTCATCGCATACATCGATGGTGAGCTTACCTTCCTTGGTAGATACAGGCTCGATGCAGAACGGCAATGGCATGCCTTCGCCGTTGGCACAGTTGATGGCAATATTGCCCGTCACTGGCACGTTGAGCTGCATCTTGTCCGTAGGAGTCATGCGCAGGATAATCTCCGTGCTTTCATCCTTGGCCAGAGATGGCATCTCCATCGGTGTAACCGACGAAATCCATGAAGGCAAGGCGAGGGAAATCTTTCCGGTTTCACCCTTGCCCACGTTGGTGATGGTAAACGGATAGTCTCTTGACTCGCCCTTCACCATGGTGGTCTTGATGCGGGCCACAGAAGCCTCAATCTTACCCGTCTTCACCCTACAGTAATAATATAAGGTGGCAGGCAGGACGGCTCCCTCGGCACTCTCGATGCTGAGTTCTATCTTCTCCCAGTCGCTGCCCTCGCTGGCTCCGCTAGGAGTAATGCTGAATGCAATGTCGGTACTCTCGCCACCCTTCAGCGTGGTGTTGCCAGGAGTAGCGTTCACCGTGCAGTTATCTGGCTTGGAATTTACCTTTACCTTCAGGCCGGTCAGGGTCAGATTACCCGGATTACTGATGTTCAGCTTGCCCTGATAGACATCGCCCAGCGATGCCTCGCAGGTGATGGCATCATTGCTGGTTCGCTTGATGCCATAGATATCGAAGGAAGCCTGTTCCTCCGAGAGGTTAGCGCTAGGATAGCAGGCACCTACGGCAAAGTGGCCCGTCTGTCCGCTATATGGCTCGTAGCTTACCTCGAAGCTGCCGTCGTCCTGGGTCTGGGTGGTGATGGTATGGCGGTAACCGCCGTTCACGATATATACCTCCACGTTTTTCTGGGCGATGTCCTTACCCTTCGCCTTTCCGCTGATAACCACCTTTTCGCCAGGGGCATAGATGGCCTTGGCCACCTTGGTTTCCATGGAGATAGGTGCCACGGTAGCGATGTTGAGCACATCGGATGTGTTGTTGGTATAGAGAAGCTCCTTCACGCCCTGGCCATCGTTTACCACGGCATAGAGCTTATGCTCGCCCACGGTGGTAGGGAGGGTGATTTCGCGGGTCATCGTGGTACTCTCGCCTGCGGCAAGGTTATCCTGCAGATAGGCTACATCGGCTGGAGTTGCGGCACCGTCGAAATAGAAACCTATCTTGGTCTGCTCAGGGAGCACATAACTTCCCTGGTTGGCAATGCTGAGGATCAGTGTGGCCTTTCCGCCAGCCTCAACCTTACTTTCCTGACTGCTGATGGCCATGATGCGGGCATCAGGCAGGGTCTGGTCGCTGATGGTAAACCATACGCTGCTCTTGGCAAATCCTTCGCTTTCGGCTATGAGGGTTGCGGTGAGGTCATCGCCTGTGGTATCGTTACCCTTCGACTTCACGGTGAAGGTGGCTGAAGTTTCGCCTTCGGCTATCGTCACGGTCTTAGGGTATTCGATGGCTGCATCGTGGTTGCTGCTCAGATTCACGTCAAGTCGGCTCTTGCTATCGGTGTTTCTGCTGATGGTAAGAGTCATCTCTCCACCTTCCTTCAACAGGGAGGAAGATGCACTGAGACTGAGCGCCGGACCGTCGTTGTCGTAGATGGTGAGCGGCACGGTGACCACTCCGCCCGATGTTCCCACATTGGCATTACAGCTGCATGAGGCGATGAACACGGCAGCAGTTACCTGGTAGGTGCGTTCGCCATCCACCAGACTGTTGTCTATCGGACCCATGTTGAGGGTTACCTCTTTCACGCCCGGAGCCATCTCGATGGTCTGGCGGGCATAGTAAAGGTTGCCTTCTGAATTGTCGCTCAGCTTAACGGTCACCTTCTTGTCGATATTGTCTGTGCGGCTCAACTTGGCGCTTACCGAGAGCGGACCGTCGGCCTCAGAAATCGCAGTAGGGGTGAGTTCCAGCTGCAGGGTAGGAATGTCGTCATCTATCAGAGTAGAGAGCAGGGTGCCATTCTCATATCCATCGGCTGATGCGGCAAAGGTTACAACCTTCTCTACATCAGGAATATCATCTTCCAGGGCTTCCACTTCCACATCCACAGAGGTTTTCCGGGCTGGGAGGATGATGTTTGCCGGAATCCTGAATCTTGATGGCAGGTCGCAGCTCAGGCTGATAGCCTTATCGGTGGCCGACTGGCGTTCGGCGGTAATGGTGAGGGTCAGCTTTCCGCCTTCCGTCACATCCTGCTGCTTGGCGCTCAGGGTGAGCTGCGGCTTGGTATCATCCGTCAGTTTGATGGCTGTGGTTCCGGTAATGTAGTTGTTGCCATCGATGTTGACGGTGACGATGGAATCGTTGTCGAGTTTCTGGTTGGCGATGACCTTGGCATAGAAATAGGTAGCCGACTGTCCCTGAGGGATGGTTATTTCGGCTGGCAATTCTATGCGGGCATCTGCCGTCTGCGCAAGCTTGAAGGTTTCTGCCTGTGCCGTGCTTCCGCTTCGGATGAGCTTCAACCTTACGTTTTGTGCGCTGGCTTCTTCTATGTGCGCAGCTGCAGGGTTGATGAAAAGCATGTTGGCAGTCTGCAGGGTTCCGCTGGTGGTAGCTTCGTTGTTGGCGAGCATCCAGCTAGGTTCGCCCGTGTTGCTGTATGGGCGCACCTTTACCCTGATGCGGGCGTTATCGCTGATGCCGAGTTCCATTGGGGTATCGAATTCGGCAGTTCTGCTGATGGTTCCGCCTACGGCAAGCTTCTGGTCGCAGTCGATGGTTCCCAGCAGTTTGCTGAATTTACCATCGGCAGATTCTGCAAATACCTGTTCGCTCCATCCGGCTTCTGTAGAAAGACCGCCGATGTTGCTAACCTGCCAGTTTACGCTTATCTTATTGTAAGGCAGCAGGTTGGTGGCCTTGGTTTCTACCTGGCTTACTTCCAAATCAGGCGACTTGGCGATGTTTACCGAACCAGAAGTAAAACCTGTGGCGAGGTTCTTGCCCGATTTTTCGCCGATAATCACATCGGATAGGGTGATAGGAATCTTGTCACCCTCTTTCAGCGAACTGGATGTGTTGAGCACTACGGTCATGATGCTGCCCGTTCGCCCTATGAACGCACGGTTCTGGGAGGAGAAAATCATAACCATATATTTATTCACTCCTATAGACCTCATGGTCAGCGAGTGGCCATCGGCACGTTCCGTGGTTCGGGCGGTCTCAGTAGAGAAGGTGACGCCGTCTGCCGTGGTCATGGTGAACTGCACCGCCACGATATCGGCGGAGTTTTCCATGTTCACGGGCAGCGAAATCGACTTTCCCTGCGCCACGGTCACGTCTGGAATTTCCAGCGTGTTCTTCTGTGCCCATGCCGATGCCACGAAGAGCATCAGCAGGCACAGGGTGGTGATGAAATGTCTTTGTTTCATATTACCAGAGTTTTTTATTTCTTGACAACTTTTCTAGTTCCCTTCTGGGTCTTCACGATGTTGATGCCCTTCTGCATCTTCTGCGTTCTGATGCCCTGGGTGTTGAAGATAACCATCTCGGCTGCATCATTGCTTTCGCTGATGCCATTGATACGGGTTACCGTACCATTGTGTGTGCCGGAAGAGATGGACTTGGCTTCCTCGTCTGCCAGGCTGATGCCGGTGATGGTAGCATTGCCCTCGTAGGTTCCTATCTGGGTTTCGCCAACAGGTAAGGTGTTACCCGACAGAGAGTAAGCTACGAGCGAACTTCCTTCTGTGGCCTGCTCCATTCCCAACTGCTTCAGGTTCCAGTTGATGTGGCCGGAAGCTGCTATGCTGAGGGCTGCCACTGGTACTTCTGTATTGAGGAAGATCTTGCCATCACGAAGGTAGATTCCTGCCTGTGCTGATGCATCTGCATTATGCTGGCTAACAGTATATTCATCATATCCAGCATTTTCAGCATAGCTTCGAGAAGCATTATGCTTTCTGGCGGCAGAAGAAGCTTCGCCTAACATGATGTTGACGGTGCAAACCACATCCTGCACGTTGATGATTTCATCCTTGTAGGTATCAGCAGCCGTAAAGTTGAACGGCATGTAACGGTATGCGCCGAAGGCATAGAGAATGGTGGTCTGCAGGTCGGTGGCATCGATGCCTGGTGCAAAGTTGGCATCGCCCTGCTGGAAGATATACTTCAGCTTCAGGTTGCTGCCCTCGATGCTCTGGTCTGCTCCTGACTTGAGTTTTACGGCAGTAAGCGATCGCCGCTTTCGCCGCGGTATTCAAATGGAGTGGTGATGTATGGTACGGAGAGTTTTCCGTTCTTGTAAATCACGTGCATGCCCCACTTGCCGTACCAGTTGTCTGCATCCGACTGTGTAATCAGGAAGCCAATCTCCGATGTGTTGTATCCTTGCTTCTCATGGTCGTAGGCAAGGATGGTAGGCAACTGCGGAATGATGGCTTTGATATTGAAATGAGAACCATCTACGGTGATGGTCTTGTCGATGGTCTGGTTGCTGATGTTGAGCTGCTTGATGGTAGCAGGCAACGTAGGCAACACATCGGTAAAGCCGTTGTAGCTGGCATCGAGTGTAGTCAATGCCGGAAGCGTTCTTCCCAAGACACCCAGATTACCCTTGAATCTGTTATGCGAAATGTTGAGGCTTTCCAGTTTCGGGAGAACAAAAGCGGTGGCAGGAAGATTGCCCGCCAGTTGCTGGTTGCTCAGGTCGAGTGCTTTTACGTGTCCTTTTTCCAGGGTCACGCCCTTCAGTTGGGAAGCACTCTTTTCGCCCTGGCTCATATCCCAAGGTTCCTTCCATCCCATCTTGATGAGGGTGGCATTGAGCACGGTGAGGAGTTTCCACTCCTGAGCATCCATCTGGTAGATGGTGAAGGAGCCGATTCTTTCCTTTGGCTTACCATAATAATATGCACCATCCTTGATTTCCATAAAGATATCGTAGGTACCTTCTGCTTGTGGAATAACCTGGCTGCTGTCGGCTGCGCCTTGCTGTGTATAGGTGAAGAGGATATCGCCCATTCCTTCGCTCTTGGTGGCCTGTGCCAGATGCTGCTGGCCATCATAGGTAATATCAGAATCCGGGAGTTCTACATGATAGAGATCTTCTGGAAGCTTTGCCTTATCGATGGTAAACTGCTTGGTGAAGGTTCCCGTGTAATCGCCTATTCCGCTCACGGTGAGTGTGGCAGTACCGGGATAGATATTGTCGGTATATTCAGCATAGTAATCTATGCGGTCTCTCAACTGGTTGTATGCCTGGTTCGTGAACTTCCAAACCGGCGTGATAGGCTGCGCATGATAGAAGAAGTAAACGGTGTCTGTATCCATATCGATATCACCCTCCAACTGTACCGGATTGATGGTGAACTCATGGTATTTAGAACCGATGGTATATGGGAAAACGCCTTCTACCAGGAAGCCAGCCTTTCCGGCATGCACATTGTTATGATAGTTCACAGCCACATACTGCTCCTTAGGCAGGGAAGATGTGATTTCCTGCTGGTAGATGGAATCACCGGTAAAGGTATAGTCCTTAATGCCAGTGAATTCGTAGGCAGAAATATCGGCGTACTCGATAGGGGCGAGTAGGGTGGTATTGCCCACATTATCTACGGTTCTGAACCGGATGGTATGCTTGGCCTTGCCAGGAACAAAGTTGACGGTGAGGGTGGCAGAGAACTTGTTTCCCGAAGCCAGGTTATCCGTCAGGGCAGTCCATTCCTCGCTGTCTTCTACGGCATATTCTATCTTTCCGTCGAGACCGGCAGGACTTTCATATTCGCCATCCAGGGTGAGTCGGTGAGGAAGGTAGAGATTATTCCAGTTGTTAGGATCATCCGGTGTGGCAACGAAAGAAGAGTTTGGCTCCAGGTTTACATCTCCTACACCAATGAGATAGGAGAAGGTAACGGTTTCGCCTGCTGCAATCTTCTTGTTTTTCCAGCACCAGCCCATACCGCTGTCGTAATTACCATTTTCCTGCATCCAGTTGGAGCCTTGGTAATAATTACCAACCATGTTTGATACTTCTTTGTTCTGATTGTAATGACCAAACCAGTAATCACTTACGGCAGTTACACCTTTCAATCCTGCACCCAGCAATACGCAAAGCTGCGCCCCGGCACCATCACTCATCGTGATGCCGTATGTATTGCCAGCAGAATCATTTCTTTTTGAGATAGGTGCCTGGTCGTTATTGCCAATCTGTACATCGGCATGGGTACCCATATTGATGGTTATGGCAGTATCATTGCTATTGGTAAGGGTATAGCAAACTCTAGCCAGTTCACCCTGCGGTTCTACGGAAGGCACGAATTTTACGCCATTAATTGTGGAACCGTTCTGGCAATCCAGATTTTGGGGATAATTGTTGTTCACTTGCAAAGCGACTTTATATCCGCCATTTGAAAAGGTGGAGCCATAGTATCGATTCTGGAATTTTCCCATGAAATCGATGGAGTTACTACTTTGCCGATAAAAGAGTTGAGTGTTGCCCACCTGCTTATAATCCCCAGGTTGCGAGGAGATGACTCCTCTGGTTGCAATCTTGGGCTTAGCATTTTGGGCATAGCATGGCATCATGCTCGTGGATATGCATGCCATACTTACCGCAATAAGGCTATTGCGAATGTGCACATACTGTTTTTCAATGCACGATTTTTGCAAGTACAGTCTTTTCATAAGCCTTGTTGTTTTTATTTTGATGGATGTAAATAACTGCATTTTGTCTTGCAAAGATACGGTTTTAATCACCAAACTATGTCAATATTTTGAAAAAATTAAAGTCGATGTCGAATTTTGTGCTTAAACGTAAATATATGTGTTTAAACGTAATAAGGAAAGGCATA